>ENA-OQIO01000102-OQIO01000102.1-human-gut-metagenome-genome-assembly--contig:-NODE-102-length-39126-cov-6.604015_pt1 | contig 39126 bp, 47 predicted proteins | sample MGYA00242573_ERZ504737 | MGnify/ENA primary metagenome ERZ504737 (study PRJEB26092, sample SAMD00036203) | human gut metagenome | host: Homo sapiens | study: EMG produced TPA metagenomics assembly of...
AGAGAAAGTTTTGTATGTGTGGACCCACATGACATGCCAATCATCGCAATCGTAGACCCAGACATGATGTCATCAATGCCAAAGGGACTTACAGCATCAACAGGTATGGACGCACTCACACATGCTATCGAGGGCTACACAACAAAGGCTGCCTGGGAGATGACAGACATGTTCCATCTCAAAGCAATAGAGATTATTGCAAGATCCTTAAGAAGTGCAGTTGCCAATGAAAAAGAGGGACGTGAGGCATGGCACTTGGAGAGTACATTGCCGGAATGGGATTCTCAAATGTAGGACTTGGAATTGCTCATTCAATGGCTCATACACTCGGAGCTGTTTATGATACACCACACGGAGTAGCATGTGCTATGATGCTTCCAATCGTAATGGAGTACAATGCAGACTGCACAGGCGAAAAATATCGTGAAATCGCCCGCGCAATGGGAGTAAAGGGCGTAGATGATATGTCTGTAGAGGAGTACAGAAAGGCTGCAATCGATGCTGTAGCGCAGCTCTCTGTAGATGTAGGAATCCCAACAAAGCTTGAAGCTATTAAGGAGGATGACTTAGACTTCCTCGCAGAGTCTGCTCACGCGGATGCATGTGCACCTGGAAATCCAAAGGATGCAAGTGTTGAGGATTTGAAGGCTCTTTTCCGTAAGATTATGTAATTCTGCAACAGCTTACAGGAATGTAAAAATCCGGGAACTGTCAATTGACAGCATTCCCGGATTTTTAACGCTGATATAACTATTAAGACTACCGTGCACATTTTTAAAAACGCACGATACTTGTTCTAAATGGTTCTGAATATTACCTTGAATTATATCAGGTTTACCTCGCGAAATACGTCGGAAAGCTCCTTTGGCATAGCATCAGCGAGCAGTCCGGCAAGCTCCTGAGGGGTGAAGTTTTTATTGCCAAGCACCCACTGTGTTGTCATAAAGACAGAGCCCTGACAGTACATCTCAAGCTGGAACAATAGCTTGTCGGATATTTTCCGGTGGCTTTTTCCCTCAATCTGGTCAATATAAAACTGACGAATCAGCTCAAAATCATGCTCCTTTAGATTGTTCTGCTCATCATTTTTAAAAGCAGCCTTAAAGAAAAGGTGCTCCATCCGGATATATTCAAATTTTTTAACAAGGCTTTCGTACACGGTACTGCCCTCACCCATCTGGTGAAAGGATTCAATCAGTATCTTATCAAAATACCAGTTTATCAGGTCGTATTTGTCCTGAAAATTTCTGTAAAAGGTTTGTCTGGTCACACCACATGTATCGCAGATTTCCTTAACCGTAATTTTCTCGACAGGAGAGGAAAACATGCATTCTTTCATGGCATTGGCCAGCTTGTATTTTATATCGTTGTTCATCTTTTCTCCAAATTATAATGCAGATATCTAATGAGCCTTAAGCTTTGGCATATGCATTAACATCTACTGAAACCATATTGGTAAAAGCATCGGCATATTTTTATCCACCTCTCTACAGTGTATATATAACATATGATACGTATAAATTCAATACATGTAAACAGAATGCATATAAATTATATGTGTATAAATATAGTGTATATAACTATATATTGTTGTTTATATTTTAGTATGATCAGAAATGATTATATTACCGATTAAAAAGATTGAATTTTAAAATTTATCTGCTAATATATTGATGAAAATATTTTGAAATATACGAGGATATACATACATGAAAGACCTTACAAAAGGAAAACCATCAAGACTCATACTGGCATTTGCATTCCAATATTTATGGCAAATATACTCCAGCTCACATACAGTATAGTTGACACGAGAATAGTCGGATCATATCTGGGAGAAAACTCACTGGCAGCAGTCGGAGCCACCACGACACTCAGCAATCTGATGATAGGCTTTTTGATGGGCTTAGCTAATGGATTTGCCATAATAACAGCCCAGAAATTTGGCGCAAGGGACTACGCCGGTGTAAAGAAATCGTTTGCTCTGTCAATTAAAATGGGATGCATAATAGCGCTTGCTATAACGGTATTGTGCCTGTTATTTTTGCGTCAGATTCTTGGATTTTTAAATGTATCAAATGATTTGATGGGAATGGCTGTGTCATATATTTTTATTATAATAGCAGGGCTTGTAGCGACATTTTTGTATGATGCATGTGCGGCGGCACTCAGGGCACTGGGCGATACAGTTACGCCGCTTGTCATATTAGCCGTCTCGGTCTGTCTGAATATGGCAGGTGATATTTTCTTTGTGGTCGTACTGAAGGCAGGAGTGGCGGGTGCTGCGATTGCCACTGTACTTGCACAGGTTATTGCGTTTATTGTGTGCTATGTATATATGGTAAAAAGATATGAGCTTTTGAGATTGTCCCGCAGTGATTTATTTGACAGTCATTTACTGCGAAGAAGCATGAAATTATGCGGCGAAAATTGTGATATCGAAGGCGCAGAAGGTAAAGGCAGCAAGAATAATATGACTCCTGAAGTAATAGCCGTGATGAAAATGACAATGCTTAAGGCAGGTCTTTCTATGGCATTTATGAGTTCGCTGGTAAATATAGCTCGCTGACCCTGCAGACCGCCATAAACCGACTGGGACAGGATATTATAGTAGCTCACACGGCTGCCAGAAAGATATCGGAGATATTCATGGTCATGTTTACCGTGTTCGGACAGACCATGGCGACCTTCTGTGGGCAGAATATAGGAGCGGGAGAAGTGACCAGAGTGAAAAAGGGCATAAAACTGGCAATATTCTATACCTGCATATGGTGTACGATGGCAATTATCGCAAGCTACACTATAGGCCCGTGGCTGGTGAAGCTTGTAACAGGCACTAATAATCCTATTATTATAAAAAATGCCACAAATTATCTCAAATTTGACACTCTGTTTTATTATGTGACCGCTGTTATATGTATAGTGCGAAATGCAATGCAGGGGCTTGGAGAGCAGATTACGCCGCTTGTATCAAGCTCACTTGAGATGGTGGGAAAGATAATCATTGCATTTACACTTGTGCCGCTGCTTGGCTATACAGGAGTGATAGTAGCAGAGCCGCTTGTATGGTTTATCATGGTGATACCGCTTTTGGTGAAGATATACAACATGCCGGTGCTTAGGAAGCAGCCGGTTTCAGTGAGTTTGAAAAAATAAAGAGAGAAGCAGGCTATAAGGTGCCTGAGACTGTATCACATCCGACTGTTATTGTACTGCGCTATTGCATCGGCACCGCCTAACAGCTGTATGATAAGTATAGCCCCAATCCATGGAAACAATATCGTAAAAATTCCAAACCATGCGCCAAGTGAATCGCTACTATAGTCCCAGAAAGGCTTGTTCGGGTCATCAAGCCAGTACACATTTATGATAGTCCTAAGCTCAGAACGGGTGCTATGTCTTTTATCGCATGAAAAACGCTTGCGGTACTCCTTTCCGTCTACAGTATATGTGTATCTGGCAGCCCAGTAGCTGTAAGCGGATTGTGAATTATTGACAACGAGCCTCTTTGCATCCTCCTTCACAATCATGCCTCTCGCCACATGTCCGCGCTCCTTTGCAAGTGCTATCTTGCGCTGTAAACCAATATTTAGTTTGCAGAAAAACTTAAAATCTATGATGTACAGTGGTATTAGTGAAAGCACACCCACATTTACCTGCCACGGGTAGCTTGCGATAGCCTTAAAAACTTCTGAAAAAGTGTCCATTGAAAATCCCCTTTCTTAATATGCTGCATTTGAATATATGGTATGTGAATATTATAGAAATAAGGAAGGGGATTGGCAATGGGAAAAAATATTTCTTTCACATATGTTTTACGAAATTTAATCTTTACCCCCAATTTACATCCACCCCATTTCGACTTTACAACTTTAAGTTATAGTAATTTCAGCAGCTGTGAAATACACTAACTTAATTTGTGGAGGAAAATATGAGAAAGAACAAGAACATACTGAAGAAGGGCATGATCCTTGCAGCAGTTTCAACAATGGTAGTTACCATGGCACCGGCAATTCCGGCTTATGCTTATGGTGAAGCAGATTCAAAAACAGGTCAGGCGGCTTTTAATGCAGCAACAACAGAATCAACGGATTATCAGAGCTGGTTAACCGGTACATGGCAGGGTGGTACACAGGACTTTGCCAATACCAATAAGATTGCACTTACACCGGGCTCTACAGCCAAGGATCTGGGCTTTGCATGGTATTCAAATACCAAGGGCACACCGGCTGTGATGGTATGGAAGGATGGCTCAAAGGCAGGTGCGCAGATTGTAAAGGGTACTGCAACAGATATAAGCGCAGAAAACTGGCAGGGGGAAGTCTATGCTGCTTCAAATAAAGTAAGCATCAATGGTTTTTTTGAACCGGATACAAAGTATGTTTATCAGTATACAGACAATTATTCTGACAACGGTGATACCGTATGGTCAGCTGAGTATACATACACCACACACGCTACAGATACATTTTCTGTAATCCTGACAGGAGATCCTCAGATTGGAGCATCAGGCAGTAAAAGTGATAAAGATGCAAACGATATGAGCATTGCCCAGGATGCTTACAACTGGAACAAGACAATGCAGAAGGCTATGGAGATTGATCCGGATGCATCATTTCTTTTATCGGCTGGAGACCAGATAAATGAGTCAAATGCAGGATCGGAAGAGACGAAGAAGACAAGAGAGAGCGAGTATGCCGGATATCTTTATCCGTCAGTGTTCAGAAGTCTTCCTATTGCAGCTACAATCGGAAACCACGATAAGGATGGCTCTGACTATACTGCGCATTTCAACAATCCAAATTCAGAGGATAATCTGGGAAGCACCGGTGCCGGCTGTGATTTCTACTTCAATAACGGAAATGTATTGTTCATTTCTTTAAACAGTAATAATCGTAACCAGACAGAGCACAGAGAGTTTATGAAAAAGGCTATTGCAAGCAATCCGGATGCGGCATGGAGGGTAGTTGTATTCCACAGCGATATCTATGGCTCAGGACAGCCACATGCAGATACAGATGCTACTACAAACAGAATTATCTTTGCACCGCTCATGGATGAGTTTGATATTGATGTATGTCTTACAGGCCATGATCATACATATTCAAGAAGCTATCAGGTGCAGGACGGAAATGTTATCGACTATGATTTGAGCAAAGGTTCAGTTAACAATCCTGAGGGAACTCTTTATATCACAACAGGCTCAGGCTCAGGTTCAAAATACTATAATCTGTTAAATTACACACCATACTATATCGCAGAGAGAACCAATGCGTGTCTGCCTTCATTCTCTACTATAGATTTTTCAAGTGGAACAATGACAATAAAGACATATGACTACAACGGAAATAAATATGCTGATGATTTCACAATCACAAAGACAACAGATGCGCAGAGTGCCGATGAGGTGATTGCGGCAGCAGATGCTCTGGTAAACAGCACAGATGTAGCATACACAGATGAGAGCATGGAAGCATTAAAATCAGCACTTGCCTCTCTTAAGGAGCTTAAGGCTTCCGGCACAACAGCAGATGATCCGATGGTAAGTGATATCACAACAAACTATGGAACAGCAAATGACCGTGTTAAGGGATATGCTCTATAGCAAACGATGATGATAAAGATGGTGCAAAAAATCGTTTCAAGAGGGGAATTTCTACACTTCTTGACAAGACAATCTATACTCAGGTAGCTGAAGGCAAGGAGGAAAACCTTTCTGATTACAGTACTGATAAGGCTCCTGTTGTAAAGGGCATCGATGAGGCAAAGAAAGCAGTTGTAAGTGCAATAAATGCTTTACAGGTTAAACAGACTGCTCCAAATGGGAACCAGAATGGAAATGCTGACCAGAGCGGAAACGGAGCACAGGACAGCACAAACCAGAACGGAAACGGGGCACAGGGTGGCGCAGGCCAGCAGATTGCGGGAAACAATGCAGGCGGATCAGGAAGCCAGAATGTCAGCACAGCAAATACAGGTGCAAGCAAGTCTGATTCTGATGGCGTAAAAACTTCAAAGAGTGCTAAGGTAAAGACAGGAGATGTTAACCATGGCGGCATGTATGCAGCACTTGGAGTATTAGGCGCAGCAATCCTCGCAACAGTGCTTGGAATGAGAAAGAAGGGTAAGTTTTGGCAAAAATAATTGACACATTAGGCAAATACCTTATTGTGGCTCTTATTACACTGGCAATGTTTATATTCTTTCGAAGCGTTGAAAGAAAACCGCTTCTTGCAGATGACAATACATCGTTTGTGAGAGCGGTGGTTACGCAAAACGACAATGAAGACCTTCAGGCTGAAGCCTCACTGGATAGCGGTGACAGCCAGAAGGTTGTTTTGCTTATCAAGTCAGGAAGCCACAAGGGTGAGACAGTTGATGCATACAGCTTAAACGGATATTTATACGGTGCCAATTGTAAGGTAGGCACAAGGGTTATTGCGAGTCTGTCGGAGTACGATGGCAGTCTGTCAGCAAATGTTTATAACTACGACAGGGAAAATGAGATATGGGTGCTTTTAGCGGCGTTTTTTGGACTTATGTGGCTGGTTGGAGGAAAGAAGGGCTTTAATTCAATTCTTGCGCTTATATTTACCTTTGCTACGGTAATATTTTTGTATATTCCGCTCATGTATATCGGAGCTTCTCCGTTTATTGCGGCAACTGCCTCTGTTGTCATTATCACGGTTGTCACGTTCACACTTATAGCAGACTGGCAGATGAAATCCATAGGTGCCATGCTTGGAACTGTTTTTGGAGTTGTAGTTTCGGGAATAATAGCGCTGCTTTTCGGACATTTTGGACATGTGACAGGCTACAATGTGGATGATATTGAAAATCTTATTTATGTGGGACAGAACTCAAAGCTTGATATTGGTGGCATGCTGTTTTCAGGTATACTCATTGCATCGCTTGGGGCAGTGATGGATGTGGCGATGTCTGTAGCCACATCCCTTCATGAGATAAAAGAAAAGAGTCCGGATATATCTGCAAAGGAGATATTTAAGTCGGGCATAAATATAGGTCGCGATATGATTGGAACTATGTCAAATACGTTGATTCTTGCTTATGTGGGCGGAAGCCTTGGGCTTGTGATGGTTATATATGCATACTCGTATCAGATGCACCAGATACTCAATATGTACTCTATGGCGATTGAGATAATGCGAGGCATATCAGGCACAATGGGAATTATCCTGACTGTGCCGATTACATCGCTTATTATGTCTTTTCTTCTGACAAGGAAAAACAAGTGACTGAGTAGCTGAAAATGCTAAACAATCACAAGCCCGTTACAACAAGGTATATCACACCAAGCACCCAGCTTGAAAATATGCCGTACAGTATCACAGGACCTGCAATCCTGAATATCTGACAGCCTATGCCAAATACCTGTCCCTCCACCTGAAATTCACATGCGGATGAGCATACTCCGTTTGCAAAGCCTGTTATAGGAACGAGAGCACCGGCACCTCCCCAGTTTGCAAGCGGTGCATACAGGTTTAGCGCTGTCAGTACGCAGCTTATGAGAATCAAAATCATGCTGCACCAGGCCGAGCTCGTCGCTGCTGAATCCAAAGTATTGCGTGCAGGTATTTACTATGAGCTGTCCGATAGTGCATATGATGCCGCCGAGTATAAATGCCTTTAGCATGTTTGCAGAAAGGCAGTGAGTAGGTGTGACGCGCTTTACATATTTGTTATATTCATCATTTCGTTTTTCTTTTTGGTCAGTAGTCATGTTTTCAGACCTCCTTTTTTATAGGATGACCGTATTTTTTAAATGTATTCATATATGTGATTTTAGTTATTTGATTTGGGTATAGTTACTTATTAGAATTAAATATGAAGGATATATCAAATAATCCTTGCTACTTTCTGCTTTAAATAGTAGAATTGTAGCAAGGATTATTTTTGCGCGGTAGCGCATCAAAGTAATAAATCACAGCAAAGCATATAATTGCGATAAATAATGCAAGTATTTTGCAATAAAGAAAAGGAGACACATATATGTATACACTTGACGACATCAAGAAAGAAGATCAGGAGATTGCAAGCGCCATCACAGACGAATTTGAGCGCCAGAACAGCCACATCGAGCTTATTGCCTCTGAGAACTGGGTAAGCCCTGCTGTTATGTCAGCTATGGGAAGCATCCTCACCAATAAGTACGCTGAGGGATATCCGGGAAGAAGATACTATGGCGGCTGCGAGTGTGTGGACGAGGTAGAGGAGCTTGCCAGAGAAAGAGCCAAGAAGCTTTTCGGCGCAGAGTATGTAAATGTACAGCCGCACTCAGGTGCTCAGGCCAACATGGCAGTACAGTTCGCCATCTTAAAGCCGGGCGATACCATCATGGGAATGAATCTTGACCACGGCGGACACCTCACACATGGTTCACCGGTCAACTTCTCAGGCTCATATTTCCATGTAGTGCCTTATGGAGTAAATGACGAGGGCTTCATTGATTACGACAAGGTAGAGGAGATCGCCCTTGAGTGCAAGCCAAAGATGATTATCGCAGGTGCATCTGCATATGCGAGAACTATAGATTTCAAGCGTTTCAGAGAGATTGCAGACAAGGTAGATGCAGTGCTCATGGTTGATATGGCTCATATCGCAGGACTTGTAGCCGCAGGACTTCATCCAAGCCCAATCCCATATGCACATGTCACCACAACCACTACACACAAGACTCTCCGCGGACCTCGTGGTGGAATGATTCTCTGCAGTCAGGAGATGCAGGATAAGTACAATTTCAACAAGGCTATTTTCCCGGGAATCCAGGGTGGACCTCTCATGCACGTTATTGCTGCAAAGGCAGTCTGCTTCAAGGAGGCATTACAGCCTGAGTTCAAGGAGTATCAGAAGCAGATTGTCAAGAATGCACAGGCACTTTGCAATGGTCTTCAGAGCCGTGGCATCAAGATTGTATCAGACGGCACAGACAACCACCTCATGCTCGTAGACTTAACTCCGTTTGGTCTCACAGGAAAATCTATCGAGAAGCTTCTCGATGCGGCTCATATCACAGCCAACAAGAATACTATTCCTAACGACCCACAGAAGCCATTTGTCACAAGCGGTATCCGTCTCGGAACACCTGCTGCTACATCAAGAGGATTAAAGGAGGATGATTTCGACAAGGTTGCAGAGGCAATCGCATGATCATCAAAGAGGGCGAGAGCGCAGTTGAGCTGCAAAGGCTATCATCAAGACACTTACTGACAAGTATCCTCTTGCATTTTAAGGGTTTTCAGAGTAAAATGTTATAAGTTATAAAAACATAATACTTTGGAGGAATTATGATAGACTTAAAGTTTTTAAGAGAGAATCCGGATCTCGTAAAAGAAAATATTAAAAAGAAATTCCAGGACCACAAGCTTCCGCTCGTCGATGAAGTAATCGAGTATGACAAGAAAGCCAGAGAAGCACAGCAGGAGCAGATGATCTTCGTGCAAAGAAGAATCAGGTTTCTAAGCAGATTGGTGCTCTTATGGCACAGGGCAAGAAGGAAGAGGCTGAGGCTGTAAAGGCTGAGGTAGCACAGATTTCAAAGCGCCTCACAGAGCTTGAGCCACTCGAGAAAGAGTATCAGGACAAGGTGCTTGAGGATATGATGAAGATTCCAAACATCATCGATCCATCAGTTCCAATCGGAAGGATGATACCTTCAACGTGGAGAACGAGAAGTTTGGTGAGCCTGTTGTTCCTGATTTCGAGATTCCTTATCATACAGATATCATGGAGAGATTTGACGGAATAGACCTCGATGCAGCAGGAAAGGTTGCAGGAAACGGTTTCTATTATCTGATGGGAGATATCGCACGTCTTCACTCAGCCATGACAGCATATGCGCGTGACTTCATGATTGGAAAGGGCTTTACATACTGTATCCCACCATTCATGATCCGTTCAAATGTCGTAACAGGCGTTATGAGCTTTGAGGAGATGGATGCCATGATGTACAAGATTGAGGGAGAGGATCTCTACCTTATCGGCACATCTGAGCACTCAATGATCGGTAAGTTCATCGATACAATAAACGATGAGTCAAAGCTTCCATACACACTCACAAGCTACTCACCTTGCTTCCGTAAGGAAAAGGGTGCACACGGCATTGAGGAGAGAGGTGTTTACCGTATCCATCAGTTTGAGAAGCAGGAGATGATCGTTGTCTGCAAGCCACAGGATTCAAAGGAATGGTATGAGAAGATGTGGAAGTACACAGTAGAGCTTTTCAGAAGTCTCGATGTGCCTGTCCGTACTCTTGAGTGCTGTTCAGGAGACCTCGCAGATCTCAAGGTTAAATCATGCGACGTAGAGGCATGGTCACCAAGACAGAAGAAGTACTTCGAGGTTGGAAGCTGCTCTAACTTAGGCGATGCACAGGCAAGACGTCTTAAGATTCGTGTAAAGGGCGAGGATGGCAAGAAATACTTTGCACATACTCTTAACAACACAGTTGTTGCTCCACCACGTATGCTTATCGCATTCCTTGAGAACAACCTGAATGCAGATGGCTCTGTAAATATCCCTAAGGCACTTCAGCCATACATGGGTGGTACAGAGAAGCTTATTCCGAAGCACTAGTTTTTGAAATAAATTAGTTCATGTAAATATAACAGCCGTAGCTGCGATTGAAAAAGGAAATCGCGGTTACGGCTGTTTTGTTTTTTCTTATCAGGTAAGGGAAGATTTCTAATGAATTTACAGAGAAGAAAATCCCTTACCAAATACTTCACTGGTGCTCATCACAGACATAAAAGCATGCAGCTTATTCTGATGTATGAAGCTTCTAAGCTCTATGGCCTGCTTCTTTGTGAGAGTGCTGAAAACGATATAGTTTCTCTCACCGGTGTAAGCACCTCGTGCCTCCACATATGTGGCACTTTTCTCCAGCGTGTTAGTAATATAGTCGCATATCACATCCTTGTCATCGCAGATAAGCATTATGGATTTTCTGAGCATGATATTTTCGATGATTGCATCAATCATAAATGATTTCACAACAAGTCCGACAAATGAATACAGAGCAGTCTTTATGTCAAATACAAAGCAGGCGATGATAATCATGACGAGGTCGGTGAGAAATAAAGCCATGCCAATATTTTCTACATGTGCATATTTTTTTACAATCATGGCGATGACATCGGTTCCGCCACTTGAAGCCCCTACATAGAAAAGCAGTGCAGATGCGATTGCAGGAAGAGCGATGGCAAAAATCAGCTCAAGCATTGGCTCGTTTGAGAGAGGATGAGTGAGCGGGTCAAGTTTTTCGAGTACCAGGAGCTCAACAGACAAAAGTATTGTGGCATAGGTGGTCTTAATAGCAAAGCCTTTGCCAAGGAAGAAAAAGCCCACTACAAGCAGAAGCATGTTCACAATAGTAGAAAACATACTCGCTGAGAGCGGCGTTATCTTTGCAAAAACAACTGCGGCACCGGTTACGCCACCGAAGGTGAAGTTGTTTGGGAACTTGAAATAGTATACACCGATTGCCATGATGGTGATACTGAGTGTCATTATCAGAAAATTTTTTATCTGTTTAAGCATTTGTTGTTCTCCTTTATGATTTGACAGCTTGTCAGGTATTTATTGCAGTGCTGTGTATCATAGCTTTCTTTTGTATTATTAATCGTTCAAATCTAAATATTTATTTGCATGGTTAGTGTAGGACGATGAATGTCTGATGTCAATATAATCCGTGAAATAAATTATAAGTATTATTTCTATAAAAGATATATTATATTAGTAAAACTAATAAGAATAATTACAATATATAATTGGAAAATTTAACACTATGAAGGTATACTATAGGTATTGAACGAATTGCAGATTATTAGGAGGAACAATAATGGATTACAAGAATTCTGGTGTTGATATCGAGGCAGGTTACAAGTCAGTAGAGCTTATGAAAAAGCATGTAAAGGAGACTATGAGACCGGAGGTGTTAGGTGGTCTCGGAGGCTTCTCAGGAGCATTCTCACTTGCTTCCATCAAGGATATGGAGGATCCGGTGCTTTTATCGGGAACAGATGGCTGCGGAACTAAGGTAAAGCTTGCTTTCATCATGGACAAGCATGATACAATCGGAATCGATGCAGTTGCCATGTGCGTAAATGATGTGGCATGTGCAGGCGGTGAGCCATTATTTTTCCTTGATTATATAGCATGTGGAAAGAACTATCCGGAGAAGATTGCTACAATCGTAAGCGGTGTGGCAGAGGGCTGTAAGCAGTCAGGCTGTGCACTCGTTGGTGGTGAGACAGCAGAGCATCCGGGTCTTATGCCTGAGGACGAGTATGACCTTGCAGGCTTTGCAGTTGGTGTGGTTGACAGAAAGGACATCATCACAGGCGAGGGATTAAAGGATGGTGATGTACTTATCGGAATGGCATCAACAGGCGTACACTCAAATGGATTTTCACTTGTCAGAAAGATTTTCAAGATGGACAAGGAGACATTAAATACATATCATGAGGAGCTTGGCACTACACTTGGAGAGGCACTTCTTGCCCCTACAAGAATCTATGTAAAGGCTCTTAAGGCTGTAAAGGACGCAGGAGTCACAGTAAAGGCCTGCAGTCATATTACAGGTGGCGGCTTCTATGAGAATATCCCACGTATGCTCATCGATGGCAAACGTGCCGTAGTTGAGAAAAACAGCTACCCTGTCCCACAAATCTTTAAAATGATGGCTAGAGAGGGAAATGTCGAGGAGCAGATGATGTACAATACCTACAACATGGGACTTGGAATGATTGTCGCAGTTGACCCTGCAGACGTGGACAAGACTATGGAGGCTATGAAGTCTGCCGGAGATACACCATACGTAGTCGGAAAGATTATTGACGGCGAGAAGGGGGTAGATCTCGTATAATTACATTCAAATGAGGGGCAAAATACTTTTTGACCCTCATATCATTATATTGTTAATAACGTATACATCGTTGTGAGGAAAAAGAATGAAAATTGCAGTATGTGTATCGGGTGGCGGCACCAATCTTCAGGCCATCATAGATGCAATAGATAACGGAACAATTACAAACACACAGATAGAGGTTGTTATCAGCAACAACGCAGATGCATATGCGCTTGAGAGAGCTAAAAAGGCTGGAATAAAGGCAGTATGCATCTCGCCAAAGAATTATGAAAGCAGAGCTGCCTTCAATGAAGATTTCTTAAAGCAGCTTAACTCATATCATGTGGATTTAGTCGTACTGGCAGGCTTTCTGGTAGTGATTCCACCTGAGATGATAAAGCAGTACAGAAACAGAATCATAAATATCCATCCATCGCTCATACCATCCTTCTGCGGCACAGGCTACTATGGTCTTAAGGTGCATGAGGGAGTGCTTGCACGCGGTGTGAAGGTGACAGGTGCCACATGCCACTTTGTGGATGAAGGCACAGACACAGGCCCTATTATTTTACAGAAGGCAGTCGAGGTAAAGCAGGGCGACACACCTGAGGTGCTTCAGCGCAGGGTTATGGAGCAGGCTGAGTGGAAAATCATGCCACACGCTATCGACCTGATAGCAAATGGCAGGGTGTCAGTAGAAGACGGACATGTTATTATAGATGAGAAGTAATGACAGTGCTGTAAGTAATTAGTATGTAAACATAGATAGATTATGATTACCGGACAATGAAAAGCTTATATATAGCTTAAGTATAGGAGGCAAAAATGAAGGTATTAGTAGTAGGAAGCGGCGGAAGAGAGCATGCAATATGCAGGGCTGTTGCAAAGAGCTCACGCGTTGACAAGATATACTGTGCACCGGGTAATGCAGGTATCGCTGCACTTGCAGAGTGTGTGCCAATCGGTGCGATGGAATTTGATAAGCTCGTATCATTTGCAAAGGATAATGCCATTGATTTTACAATCATCGGTATGGATGATCCGCTTGTAGGAGGTATCGTTGACGAGTTCGAAAAAGCAGGGCTCAAGTGCTTCGGACCAAAGAAGAATGCAGCTATTCTTGAGGGCTCAAAGGCATTTTCAAAGGACCTCATGAAAAAGTATAATATCCCTACTGCGGCATATGAGAATTTTACTGATGCCAAAGAGGCTCTTAAATATTTAGAGACAGCAAAGTTCCCTATCGTGTTAAAGGCAGACGGACTTGCTCTCGGAAAGGGTGTGCTTATCTGTAATACTCTTGAGGAGGCAAAAGAGGGTGTCAGAACCATCATGGAGGACAAGAAGTTTGGAACAGCCGGAAACACCATGGTAGTTGAGGAGTTCATGACAGGCCGTGAGGTTTCGGTGCTTTCATTTGTAGACGGAAAGACTATCAAGATTATGTCATCTGCGCAGGACCACAAGCGTGCAGGCGATGGAGATACAGGCCTTAATACAGGCGGCATGGGTAATTTCTCACCTAGTCCGTTCTATACCAATGAGGTCGATGATTTCTGCAAGAAGTATATTTATCAGGCAACTGTAGATGCTATGGCTAAAGAGGGAAGACCTTTTACAGGAGTTATTTTCTTCGGACTCATGCTCACAGAGGATGGACCAAAGGTGCTTGAGTACAATGCTAGATTCGGAGATCCTGAGGCACAGGTTGTGCTTCCTCGTATGAAAAATGATATCATTGATGTGATGGAGGCCTGTGTAGACGGAACTCTTGACACAATAGATCTTCAGTTTGAGGACAATGCATGCGTATGCGTGGTTCTGGCATCAGACGGATATCCTGTCAAGTATGAGAAGGGCTTTAAGATAACAGGCTTTGAGAAGTTTGACGGCAAAGATGATTATTACTGCTATCATGCCGGCACCAAATTTGATGATGACGGAAATATCGTCACAAACGGAGGACGAGTGCTTGGTATCACTGCAACAGGCGCCACACTCAAGGAGGCCAGAGCCAAGGCTTACGAGGCAACAGAGTGGGTACAGTTTGATAATAAATACATGAGACATGATATCGGAAAGGCTATAGATGAAGCATAAGGGTATTATTTTTGATATGGATGGAACTCTCTGGGATTCAGCAGAGAATGTGGCAAAATCATGGAATAAGGCCATAGCAGATTATGGCTATGAGAGGGCACCTATCACAAAAGAAGATATGTATTCAGTAATGGGAAAGACAATGGATGTACTGGCATCCATTATCTTTCCTAATTGTACTTGCAGAGATGAGTTAATTAATGTATGCTATAGAGAAGAAAACGATTACCTGACCGCTCATGGGGGAGAGCTTTATCCTGATGTTGAAAAGACACTTGATGAGCTGTCAGAAAGATATGACCTTTATATAGTCAGCAATTGCCAGCGTGGTTATATAGAGTCTTTTTTTTTCGTACCACGGACTTGGCAGGTATTTTAAGGATACTGAGTGCTACGGCAACAATGAGCTTGAAAAGTCAGAAAACATAAAGCTTATTGTAGAGCGCAATAATATAGATGAGGCAGTGTATGTAGGTGACATACAGGGAGACTACGATTCCAGCAAAAAGGCAGGAGTTAAGTTCATCCATGCAGCATACGGGTTCGGCACAATAGATGACGATGTGCCGGCTATTCGCAAATTCTCTGAGCTGCCGCAGGTGGCTGACAGAGTATTTGATGAAATTGAAAAGCACTGATGAGAATTTAGTTTGAAGCCGTTTACACTTGATGTTTTCACGAGTGAGTTCGTGGAAAAAACAAGGAATCAATTGTGATTCAAAATTTTATATACAATGCAGCTATTAACAGGCGCCTGTAGCAGGAAAGCGGATAACAGCTGCAAAAAAAGATAAAAGGAAAGGAAGAAAAATGTTAGAGAAAATCTTCAAACTCAAACAAAACAACACAACGGTCAAGACAGAGATTCTTGCCGGTCTGACAACATTCATGACCATGGCATACATCATTGCTCTTAACCCAAACCTCCTCACCGGATTTGGTGCTGAGGGAACAAAAGCACTATGGAACGGAGTGTTCCTGGCAACATGTATTGCTTCGGCAGTCGGTATGTTTGTCATGGCATTTCTTGCCAACAAGCCATTTGCACTGGCTCCGGGTATGGGACTTAACAGCTTCTTTGCTGTAGTAGTTGCCAATATCGTAAGCATCACAGGCCTGTCATATGTTGATTCATTCCAGGCTGCACTGTGTATCATCCTTATTGAGGGTATTTTATTCTTCATACTTTCAATATTCAATATCCGTGACAAGATAGTAGATGCCATTCCTTATGGTGTCCGCATGGGTATTTCACCGGCTATCGGTCTTATGCTTTTAAATATCGGCTTTGGATCAAATGCCGGTGTTTACTCAAAGGATGGTGGACCATTTTATGTGATGAAGGATTTCTTCGGTGCACTCACACCGGGACTTGCCAAAACAAATATGACAGATGGATATTCTTCAATGGTGCTCACTGTTGTGACTATGTTCATCGGACTTTTTGTTATCATTATTTTAGCTCATAAGGGCGTCAACGGAGCAGTACTTTTTGGTATGCTTGCAGCTGCGTAGTTACTGGGCAGGAGAGGCTATATTCTTTGGAACAAATCCTTTTGCATCACTTGCAACAGCTTCATTTGTACCACAGTTTAAGGATATGGCAGATACAACACTGTTCAAGTTCGATTTCAAGGATTTCATCAGTATTGGATGGTTTACAGCAATTTCACTCATCATCACATTCTGTATCATAGATATGTTTGATACCATCGGAACACTTGTTGGTACTGCATCACGAGCAGGAATGGTTGACAAAGAGGGAAATATGCCAAACATGAAGGAGGCTTTGGTTTCCGATTCAGTTGCCACAGTGTTGGTGCCGTAACAGGTACATCTACAGTAACAACTTTTGTTGAGTCTGCATCAGGTGTAGAGGCCGGTGGACGAACAGGTCTTACAGCTTTCACAACAGGTATCCTGTTCCTTGCATGCGTCTTTATAGCACCGCTTGCAGCAATCATTCCTGCCGCAGCAACATCATCAGCACTTATCTATGTTGGTATCCTGATGCTTGGCGGTCTTAAGAAGGTGGATTTCGAGGATCTCTCACAGGTTGCTCCGGTAGCACTCATGCTTATTGCAATGCCTATCTCCGGATCTATCGGACATGGTATAGGTCTTGGACTTATCACATATACTGTACTCAAGGTCTTTACAGGAAAAGCAAAGGAGGTTTCTATCCTTACTTATGCTATTTCGCTTCTCTTCCTTGTGAAGTTCTTCCTTGTAGTGTAGTGTTTTAAAGCTTAGTGATTCATAGTGGTTATTAGTACGAAAATGATATAATTAGCTTTTATGTGCCATCCATGGCACATAACGCCTTGCCCCGCCATTCTTGGCGGGGCATTGTTGTGTGAGGATATAATTCACATATACAAACATATGTTCTTGACATTTTGGAGTAATCAATGTAAAATTGCAGTATGGATAAGCATAATGAAGAGCACATTTATGTGGCAATAGATTTAAAATCATTTTACGCATCAGTAGAGTGCAGAGAGAGGGGAAAGGATGCTCTGACCACTAATCTGGTCGTGGCAGATCCAACCCGCACGGAGAAGACTATCTGTCTTGCAGTATCGCCGGCTCTTAAGGCATATGGCATACCGGCAGAGCGCGCCTTTTTGAGGTGGTACAGCGTGTGAAGGAGGTAAACAAGCTGCGTCTGTCGAAGCTTATGGCGAGTGGACATGCTGCCGGGACAGTGGAGAGAAGCCGACAAATTGAGGGCGAACAATCTGATAGAAAACAATCAGCAGGTGAACAGCAAAAAAGAATTCAGACTGAGGGCAATCCGGATGAAAGAAAAAAATATGTAACAGAAATTGATATAGCAGAAAATGATATAACAGAAAGCACAATGACAGGCTTTGATTATGCATCATATAATGCGAATCTGCTTGACGCACATCCTGAGTATGAGCTGACATACATTGTTGCACCGCCGCGTATGGCTTTGTATATGGATTACAGTACACGCATATACAATATTTATCTTAAGTATATCGCACCTGAGGATATCAGTGTTTATTCGATAGATGAGGTTTTTATGGATGTGACACACTATCTTCGCACTTATCACATGACGGCAAGGGAGCTTGCGTCTAAGATGATAGACGATGTCCTTAGGGATACCGGTATCACGGCAACCTGTGGCATTGGTACCAATCTGTATCTGTGCAAGATAGCCATGGATATTATGGCAAAGCATGCCAAGCCTGATGAGCGAGGAGTGCGTATAGCAGAGCTTAATGAAAATAGCTATAGGCGAAAGCTATGGGACCACAGGCCGATTACCGATTTCTGGAGAGTGGGAGCAGGTTATGCCAAAAAGCTCGAGGCAGCCGGCATGTATACAATGGGAGATGTGCCAGGTGTTCAACAGGCGGTTCGAATGATTTTTACAATGAGGAAAAGCTGTATAAGATGTTTGGCATCAATGCAGAGCTTCTTATAGACATGCATGGGGGTATGAGCCTGTTACAATAGCTGATATCAAGGCATACAGACCACAGACCAACAGCATCAGTTCAGGCAGGTGCTTCAGGAGCCGTATGATTATGAGAAGACAAAGCTTATTGTGCGTGAGATGACGGACCTTCTTGTGCTTGATCTGGTAGATAAGAGGCTGGTTACAGACCAGATAGTACTCACTATAGGGTATGATATTGCAAATCTGTCTAATAAGGCTGATCGCTGTTCCGGTAATAATTATGACCACGCAGTAAATAATAAAGGCAGAGACAGTATTGGCGGTAAAAAAGGTACACACAGAGATTATACAGGTGAGATTACCATAGACCGATACGGCAGAAAGATTCCAAAGCATGCACATGGTACAGCAAATTTAGGGCGTTATACATCATCCACGCGCATCATCATGGATGCTGTGATGGAGCTTTATGACCGTATCATAGATCCTTCTCTTCTGACACGAAGGATTACTGTGGTGGCAAACAGGGTCTGTGATGAGAGCAAGGTGCAGGAAAGTGAGCAGTTTGAGCAGCTTGATTTATTTACAGATTATCAGGAGAGGGCTAAGGAAAAGCTAAAAGAGGATGAGGCGCTTTCCAAGGAGAGAAAGCTTCAGGAGGCTATGATTTCCGTCAAGAAGAAATATGGAAAGAATGCCATGCTAAAGGGAATGAATCTTGAGGAGGGTGCCACAACTATTTCAAGAAACAATCAGATTGGCGGACACAAGGCATAGCAGCAACCGCTGTGGTTCTTAATCGGATTTTTCTTAGTGGTTTAAAATAGTTACGAAAAAGTATATAAGGAGCATGGCATGGGAAAATATGATGATATTATAGATTTACCACATCATGTGTCAAAGGTACATCCGCAGATGTCTATATGGGACCGCTCAGCACAGTTTGCACCTTTTGCGGCACTTACAGGTCATGAGGAGGCTATTGCAGAGACAGCGAGGCTGACAAACGAGTGGCATGAGCCTGATGAGGACAAAAAAAGAGAGCTTGATGAGAAAATGAATGAGCTCATGATGCTTTATAGAAAGCGTAATTTCAATTCAGACGGTTTATATGACGAAAATGTCATAAACACCATGGCAGAGAATTATTTTGAGGTGACATATTTTGTGCCGGATGAGCACAAGGAGGGTGGCAGCTATGAGCATGTGAAAGGGTATCTTAAAAAGCTTGATAGCATAGGACACCTGATGATAGTTGTGGATGATAATGGTGCAGAGACGATAATTGATACCAGAAGAATATATGATATCGATTTGTGATGATTTTGTTAGGAATGCATTACTTGTAAATGTGGTATAGAAAGCAGGAAATTATAAAGATGGACAAGCAGATAGAAAGAGCCGGGGATGACAATAAAAATAATATTGGTGTGTTATATGGCATCGGTGTAGGTCCGGGAGATCCCGAGCTTATGACTTTAAAGGCTATCAATACAATAAAAGCATGTGATATAATTGCAATCCCTGCAGTTTCAAAAGAGGAATGCTATGCGTACAGCATAGTGCAGGCTGTTTTACCGGAGATAGAGAAAAAACATATTATGTGCACTCCGTTTCCCATGATAAAGGACAAGGAAAAGCTTACTATATCACATAATAAGATATACAGTGACATAGTAAGTGAGCTTGAAGATGGGAAAAATGTGGCAATGCTTACAATCGGCGATTCAAGCGTGTATTCGACATATATGTATATCCATAAGCGTGTCATGCAGGCAGGTTTTACGGCAGTGATGATAAGCGGTGTGCCATCGTTTTGTGCAGCTGCAGCGCGGCTTGGCATTTCGCTTGGTGAGATGATGGATGAGATACATATCATACCGGCTTCGTATGATGTGAGGGATACTGTGGGCTACGGTGGAACCTGTGTATACATGAAATCCGGAAAGAAGCTTGCAGAGCTTATAGAGGTGCTTCGTACAGGAGATGCTATCAGAAAAAAGAAAATGACAGTGTATGGTGTGACAAACTGTGGCATGGAGTCTGAGCGTGTGTACAGGGGGCTGGATGAGCTTACAGAAGCAAAAGGATATCTGACAATAGTTATAGTAAAATATAGCTAAAATTGGAGTTTACTTTTTGTGCATAATTGCTATAATAGTATAGTGAACCGAATGTTTATATATATTTGAATATAGAAAAGGGCTGAAATATCACATGAGTATAGTGGATAGATTTGGAGAAAAAGTAGGCGAGATAGCAGAAAACGATCCTGTCAAGGCGAGGAAGATTTTACTTGCAGGATATAGATTACAGGAAAAAAGATTAGCATTATTTCCGGACAGAAAGCTTCCGATGTCAGGGCAGTATGTGGCAAAGATTGTCATGAATAATATCATACAGGCACTTGCAAAGCCTGAAAATGCCGCCATGGTCAGTATTTTTGTACCGGGTGAGCTTTTGACAGCGGCAGGTCTCACACCGTATTCGGTTGAGGCATTATCGTGTTTTATGGCAGGAACTAAATGTGAGCAGACCTTTCTCAAGCAGACTGAGAAGGAAGGTTTTCCGGAAACTATGTGCTCGTATCACAGGGTTTTTCTGGGCGCAGCATTAAATGGTATAGTGCCAAAGCCAAAGTGCATGGTGTATACAAACCTGGCATGCGATGGCAATATGATGACATTTCCGTATCTCAAGGAGAGATATGAAATACCAAGCTTTTATATAGATGTTCCATATGAGAAGAATTATGACTCTGTTATGTATGTAGCAAAGCAGCTTAGGGAGCTTAAGAGTTTTTTGCAGGATGTCACCGGAAGAGAAATCACAGAGGAGTCTGTGAAAAAGGCTGTAGATAAGAGCAAAATTGCATCAAATAATTATTACAGGCAGCTTCACCTGAGAAAAGGACATGATATTGCGTCAACTCTCACCAATGAGCTGTATGCGCTTTTCATGTGTCATCTGCTTGCAGGAACTGATGAATCAGTCAGATATACACAGCTTCTGAGAGATGATGTGAGACGTGCACCTGCAGGAGATGGATTTCATGTACTTTGGATGCACACCATGCCGTTTTTGCAGGATGCAGTGAAGGATGTGTTCAATTACAGTGATACAATCCATATCAGTGCAAGCGATTTTATAGCGGATGGTTTCAGAAGCATGGAGTCGGATGATCCTTACGAGGCACTTGCCGAAAAAATGGTTTACTGCATTTATAATGGCAGCGTGAACCAGAGAATAGATGAGGCAAAGGAGCTTGCCGACACAGTTGGAGCAGACGGTGCTGTACTTTTTGCGCACTGGGGCTGTAAGAATACAATCGGTGCATCAAGCCTTATAAAGCGCTCACTCGAGAGGGAAGGGCTTCCAACTATGGTTTTAGACGGAGACGGCTGCAACCCGGCAAATGTCAGTGACGGACAGATTTCCACAAGGCTTCAGGCATTTGTGGAGATGCTTACAGAGCAGGAACGTAATTAGAAATAATACACCGGTTATTGCGTCCGGTGTGTTGATATTTACTATAAACCAATTTCAGAAAGTGGAAAACAGATGATAAATTATGTTTGTAAATATGCTCCGGTAGAGCTGTTTAAGGGCTTTGGACAGGAATGTGCTGTACTTGAGGAGATGCCGGAAAATTTTGATAAATCAGATAAGATAGCTCATGCGAATCTCTGCGGATTCGGCAAATCAGTCATACAGGCTGTGCTAGAGGGCAAGGTAGATGAGCTTGTGCTAGTGAATTGCTGTGATTCAATGCGCAGAGTCTATGATATCATAGAGAATACAAAGAAATGCAAATTCTTGTATATGCTTGATCTGCCTCATGAGGATAACGAGTGTGAGAATATAAAATTTGCACAGTCAATTCTTCGTTTGAAGAAAGCATATGAGAGATATTCGCACAGGACATTCGACAGGGAGCTTTTTATAAAGTCGTTTGCAAAACCTGAATCTGAGCGCAAGCCATACATAGGTCTTATGGGCGTACATGTGAGCAGTATTCTAGAGAAGACAATACGTGAAAATATGCAGATGGATGTGGAAAATATGACATGCACATCCGGCAGAAATCTCATTATTTTACAGAAGGATCTTAGAAATATGGATGATGAGACTCTCTTTGTAGCATATGCAGAGAGTCTGCTCGGACAGATGCCATGTGCCAGAATGAACAATAATACAAGAAGAAACCAGCTCTTTTTAGACCCAAGCCTTAAGGGCATCATATATCACACGATAAAGTTCTGCGATTACTATGGCTTTGAGTATGCAAGCATAAAGAATAATATTAAGGTGCCTCTTTTAAAGCTTGAGACGGATTTTACAAGCCAGAGTGCCGGGCAGCTTCTGACAAGGATACAGGCATTTGCAGAGACAATAGAGGGCTCAGATGACATGGACCTACAAAAGGCATAAGCGAGGAGGCAAGAAGAAGGATGGAATCAGGAGTCTACTATGTAGCAGGAATTGACAGCGGCTCAACAAGCACAGATGTGGTGATACTGGATCAGGATGGGAAAATTAAATCGACAATGATTATTCCGACAGGTGGCGGCGCTATGATGAGCGCCGAAAAGAGTCTTGAGAAGGCTGTCGAAAAGGCCGGTATATCAAAGGATGATATTGTAAGGATTGTTACAACAGGATATGGTCGTGCATACATCAATAGCGGTGATGACAGTATCACAGAGATACATGCCATGCAAAAGGCGCGCATTATCTGAACCACAACGTGCGCACAGTTATTGACATAGGTGGACAGGATATAAAGGCAATCAGTATAGATGAAAATGGTGCTGTGAAGAATTTCCTGATGAATGATAAATGTGCGGCAGGAACCGGACGTTTTCTGGAGATGATGGCAAGGACACTCGGACTTTCACTTGAGGAGATGAGCACCATGGGACTTGAGTGGAAGGAAAACATTGTGATTTCAAGCATGTGTACAGTTTTTGCAGAGTCTGAGGTAGTATCGCTGGTGGCACAGAACAAGGCTGTTTCTGATATTATCCACGGACTAAACATGTCTGTAGCTTCAAAGGTAGGCGCACTTGCAGCAAGGCTTGGGCAGGATAATCCGGGAGAGTATATGATGACCGGCGGAGTGGCAAAGAACAAAGGCATCACAAATGCACTTGAAGAAAAGCTCGGCGCAAAGCTGTATATTTGCGATGAGGCACAGCTTTGCGGAGCGCTTGGTGCAGCACTTTTTGCATATGAGAAGTGCAGGGAGGCTTAATAGAGGGGCTATAGCAAACCACCAGTTTAACTGGTGGTTTGCTGACTTTACTCCATGATTTTTCCGTCAATACTTATTGTTACAACTTGCCATGGTATGAATTTTCCACTAGCTTGAAGAGCTTTTTTGACCGCAATCTCCAGGCCGCCACAGCAAGGAACTTCCATTCGGACAATAGTTACACTTTGAATGTTGTTATTTTGAATAATAGCAGTCAGCTTTTCACTATAATCCACTTGATCTAATTTAGGACAACCAATTAAAGTTACCTTGTTTCGAATAAAATCCTGATGAAAGGCGGCATAAGCGTAAGCAGTACAATCAGCTGCGATTAAAAGCTTTGAGCCGTTAAAATATGGTGCATTAACAGGAGCCAGTTTAATCTGTACCGGCCAGTTTTGAAGCTTTGATCCTGAATCTGCGGCTGAAGTGGCTTTTGCAGGCTCAGATGTTTCAGTTCGTCTGATCTGCATGATTTTAGATCCAGGACAGCCGGAGTGAGAGAATATTGCCCTGTTTTTGGCAGCTATTTTTTTCTGTGCTTCTTTTACGGCTTCTTCATCATATGCAGGTGCTTCTCTTTCCTCAAATGAGATGGCTCCGGTAGGGCATTCAGGGAGACAATCTCCTAGTCCGTCGCAGAAATGTTCTCTCACCAATTCTGCTTTTCCGTCAATGATATCAATGGCGCCTTCGTGGCAGGCAGATGCACAGGCACCACAGCCGTTACATTTTTCTTTATCAATCTTTATAATCTTTCTTATCATTTTTAACCTCCGTCAATAGTATTTAGCGTTTGTTTATGCTAGAATTATAGTATTATAAATACAACTAGTATGTTTGATTTCCAACAGGGAGGAACTATTTTGCAAAAATATTTATCAATCCTAAGAAACAGTCCATTTTTTAAAGGTCTAACTGATAACGAGATATTATCCATATTGCATTGTGTAAACGCAACAACAATTTCTAAAAAGAGAGATTCTTATATTTTCAGAGCAGGTGATATTACCGAAGTAATGGGGATTGTGGTGTCCGGCTGCGTCCTCATTATTCAAGAAGACATCTGGGGACATCGAAATATTTTGTCAAAATGCCACGCAGGAGATTTTTTTGGTGAGCCGTATGCAGCAAGCCAGAGAGCTGTCTTAAATATCAGTGTGGTAGCAGATGAGGATTGTGAGATTATTCTCTTAAATGTTAAAAGGCTTCTGATTACCTGTCCAACTGCGTGTGAGCATCATCAGAAGCTGATCCGTAATCTGGTCAGTGTCCTGGCAAATAAGATACTGATTCTGAACGATAAGATCACGCATGTTGGGAAGCGAACGACAAGAGATAAACTATTATCATATCTGTCGGCTGAATCTATCAGACATTCGTCGTTATCTTTTGATATTCCTTATGATAGGCAGCAGCTAGCAGATTATCTTTGTATTGATCGTGCAGCAATGTCTACAGAGATATCAAAGTTACAAAAAGAGGGTTTTATAAAAACAAATCGAAATCATTTTGAATTGCAATTGAGTATAATCAAAAAGAAGAACTATACAATTTAGGCAATGGTTGCATTGTTCGGAACGATAGGAAATAGCAATACAAGTTGTAGGCAGGTGGCTACTCAGGAGCAGATGGACCGATTTTGAAAAACTCTGTATCAATTTTCTTTACAGTGTTCATAGATTTATGGTATAATCAGTTTAAGCGCTTGAATAAAGGAGATTATCCGGGAAGAAAATGAGAAGGCGCAGACGGAATGATTCTGTAATTCCGTCACTTCATGGGAGATAAATGTTATAGTGAATTTATAGTGAATAGAGAAACGCGATAGCGTAGTAAGCAATAATTTCAGATGATCAAGGTTTGATCAGAGAGGAGAAGAATATGAACAACTATTGTATGATCCAGAACTCTAAAACGTTTGCATTTTCCGCAGAGAATCCAACCGGTGTACGCGCAGGTGGTTCCCAGGGCGGTGACTGCACCAAGCTTCGTCCAACCGTGACGATTCATGCAGGGGAGACCGTAACTCTGGTAGATGCTGCAGGACCGGGTGTAATCCAGCATATGTGGTTCACCGGATATGTTGGGCACCATTTTATCATCCGTATGTATTGGGATGATCAGGAATATCCGTCTGTGGAAGCTCCGCTCTCTGCATTCTTCGGATGTGCCTATGATGAAAATTTCGTGGACAGGGATGGCAAATATCCGGTGTTGAATTCTGCCATGATGCTGGTAGCTCCTGGTCGCGGCTATAACAGCTATTTTGAGATGCCGTTCCATAAGAGAGCTCGGATCACGATGGAAAACCGTGGTGACAAGGATGAAGAGCTCTTTTATATTATCACCGGAGCTTATCAGGAGATTCCGGCGGAGGCTGGTTATTTCCATGCCACCTATCGCCAAGAGCACCCGGTTCAGAAGGGTCGTACCTATACAATCGTTGACGGAATCGAAGGCAGGGGACAATTTGTTGGTGTGACTCTGGCAACTGGTATGAATGGCAACAATACATGTTGGGTAGAAGGCGAAGCCCGCATGTATCTGGACGATGATCCGTATCCGTCTATCCACTATACCGGAACTGAAGACTACTTCGGCGGTTCCTATGGATTTGGAAATGACATCATCATCAAGAGCTATCAGACCTTCAGCGGCTTATATACCGGCATGTATGCAATCTATGGAGACAACCGGGAATTCTATAACGGACAGCAGAGATTCCTGCTGTATCATTTCCATATTGCAGACCCGATCCGTTTTGAGAATAAGTTTCGTATGACACTCGACAACATGGGCTGGACCGGACCGCGTTACGATGATTACACCAGTGTTGCTTATTGGTATCAGACCCTGCCGTCCGCACCGCTGATGCCACTGCCGACAGATGCAGAGATGTGTATGAGATAATAGAACCAGATTGGAGATGTCAGATAGAATGGTTTTAACCTTGCGATACGTCGCATCGGTTATATCGGACTGACATCAGAGATTTGCCAGAAAGGATAGAGGTATTATGTTACTGGAAGAGAAGTTTTTGGAATTTCATCGTTATGCCAGTAGCCACAATCTGCCGCTGGAAGCTATCAGTGTCGGAGATGAGAACAAGGTACTCTGTGAGATGCACTACGCAGCAAATGCACCGAGAAATATTTATTCACATACCAAGAGTTTTACGGTAACAGCAGTTGGACTCGCAATAGAAGAGGGAAAACTAAGCCTGGAAGATCATGTGGCGGAAGTGTTTAAAGATAAACTTCCTTCAAATCCGGATCCAAATCTGGAGAAGATTCAGTTGAAACATCTGCTCTGCATGTCCAGTGGCTTTGGTAAGGCACTTCTGATGAATGCGGACAGACGTCCGGGCATCGGCGCACCGGATTATGAGAAATATATGATGGCACAGCCGGTTCCTGTGGAGCCAGGCAGTGCATTCTGCTATTCCTCTGCCGACAGTATTCTGGCTGCTCATATGGTAGAACGGGCCGTTGGCAAGCGGATGGGAGAGTATCTGTATGAGAAGGTATTCCAGCCCCTTGATATGGGATGGCCGCTCTGGGAGCATGATCCACAGGGACATCCGAATGGCGGCGGAGGTATGTATCTGACTTGTACCGAGATGATGAAACTGGGACAGCTCTATCTGGCTGAGGGTAACTGGAAGGGCGAGCAGATTGTCAGCAGGGACTGGGTGCAGGAGGTGTCCACCCCGAAATTTACCTTCGAGCCATCTGCAGATCTCTGGCATGTAGATATGGCTATCAGTTCTGGATCAGTCCATATCCAGGATCCTATCGTGCTGATGGCGCATTCGGACAGATTACAACGATTCTCCCAGAGAAGGGATTGGTTGTTTCCATCCAATGTCCGGAGCGAGGTAATTTCGATCAGGTTAAACGTGCGCTGCATGAACATTTTCTGATGGAATTGTAAGAATAGACTTGCAACAATATGCTATAATTTGCCCAGAAACCGTACTTTTGGCTGCAAAATAAAAATAGCAGAATATAAGAATAAATTACAATGGGGATGTGATAGAGGGAGAGGATCAGCTGGCTGGTCCTTTTTCAGTGGAGTTAAACTTGTCTGAGTAATATGCTACAAACAAGTTTGTGGACTGAAAAAACCAAAATAAAAGTGCCGAAAATACAAGACGCAAAACATTAAGCAAACGCAATAATTAAACGCAAAATATCGAATTGATTTGACTTTTTGCGTTTTACTGAGGTATAATTTGCGTAAGATGAGGAATAATATTGCGAATGACAGGAGCTGATATATATATGAAAACTTGTAAAGAAAAGGCTTTAGAGTGGAATGTTTCTCCACGTTCCGTAAATGATATGTGCAAAAAAGGAAGAATACAGGGTGCAATAAAAGAAAAAGGATCTTGGTTAATTCCAGACGACTCTCCAAAGCCAATGGATGGAAGAGTGTCTAATGGAAAATACATCAAGAAAAATATGGTTGCGAAAGCAGAAGTTAAATCATTACCAATCGGCATCTCTGACTATGTTCGTGCGCAGGAAGAATATTACTATGTCGACAAGACGTTATTAATCAAAGAATTCTTGGATCAAAAGCCATTGGTATCTTTGTTTACAAGACCAAGGAGATTCGGAAAGACCTTGAATATGGATATGCTCAGAGTGTTCTTTGAAATATCAGATAAGAATACTAGTAAGTATTTTGTCGATAAAAATATTTGGCAATGTGGAGAAGAGTATCGTTCACATCAAGGAAAATATCCAGTCATATTCTTAACTTTTAAGGATGTTAAATTTGATACTTGGGACGCAACAATAGATAAAATAAGGGGACTACTTCAAGAAGAGTATGGAAGACATCAAGAGCTACTAAATAGTGATAAGCTCTCACAATATGAGAAGGAGTATTTTACAAAGATTATTAGCGCTACAGCTAATGAAGTGGAGCTTACTTCTTCGCTAGAAAGACTATCTAAAATGCTTGCTTCACATTATGATAAGGCTCCAGTAATCATTATTGATGAATATGATACTCCGATTCAAGAGGGATACTCTAAGGATTTCTACTATGAAATTATTGGATTCATGAGAAATTTCTTTTCAGGAGCATTTAAGGATAATAAGAATTTATCCTATGGTTTCCTAACAGGAATTTTGCGTATTGCTCAGGAAAGTATCTTTAGTGGTCTAAATAATTTAACAGTGAACTCCGTAATGGATGAAGAATACGATAGCTTTTTTGGATTTACAGAATCTGAGGTGAAAGCAATGCTCAGTTACTATGGAGTATCAGATAAAGAGGAGGAACTTAAAGACTGGTACGATGGATATTTGTTTGGTAGCGAAGAAATATATAATCCATGGTCTGTAATCAACTATATTTCCAAGGGATGCCTTCCTCAAGCATATTGGGTAAATACAGGAAAAAATGAAATCCTTGATGATGTACTAAGAGTGGCTACAGATGATATTACAGAAAGATTATATGACCTTTTGCAAGGAGAAAGAGTAGTTGCAAGAATTGATCAAAATGTGGTGTATAGATCGCTTGCGGAGGATCCAGCAAATATTTATAGCTTATTGTTGGTTGCTGGCTATTTGAAAACTCCTAAAAAGGAACTGCAAGCAGATGGTTCATATTTATGTGAAGTATCAATTCCAAATAGAGAGATTGCAGCTGTATATAAGAGTGAAATCTTGTCACATTTCTTGCAAACTGGAGCAATTACAAGGACTACAGCAAATAAGATTGCAGAAAGTCTTTATGCCAATGATTACAAGAAGTTGCAGAGCGCTATTGGGGAATATATGGATAAATCAATTAGCTTCTTCGATGGTGGAGCTGAAGGATTTTATCATGGTTTGATGCTAGGATTAATAGCATTAATGGATAATCAGTATAAGATTAAATCGAACCGAGAATCTGGAGATGGCAGATTTGGTGTTTCTTTAATTCCAAGAGAAAAAAGGTATCCTGGTATTATTTTGGAATTAAAGTGGAAAGAAAAATTAAGCGATGTTGAGCTTGAAAAATGGTCTAATGAAGCATTAAAGCAAATTGGTGAGTTGCGATACGATTCTGAAATGAAAGAGGATGGAATTACGGAAATCTTGAAGTTTGGAATTGCTTTTTCGGGGAAGAAAGTATGTGTAAGAACTGAGTAGAACAAGAATTTAGTGCTAGGAGGCGATAGTATGTTTCCAACAATTAATAAAAAAGAAACAGGTGTTAATCTTCGAAGAATTATGGATATGAGAGGAGTAAAACCAAAAGATATTCAAGAATATTTAGGGTTTGGATGTGTGCAGAGTGTTTATCGATGGTTGGATGGCGTTAGTATGCCAACAGTCGATAACCTGTATGCAATTAGCAAAATGCTTCAAGTTCCTATGGATTCAATTGTTTGCGGAAATGCTGGAAGAACAAAAAGTCAAATGGATGCATGTCTTACGGATCAGGAGAGAAGAGTTTATACCTACTATAAGAAAATGAGAGAATTAAATGCAGCATAATTTTTGAACTACAAGTTCAATGACATTACATGAATCCTCCCTTAGAATTATATTAAGAGATAATTTTAAGGAGGATTTTTTATGAGCGAAAAGATGTTAGTAACACAGGCTCTTGACGAAAGAGACCTACTAGTAAAGAAGATATCAGATAAAATTGACAAAGCAAGTTTTGTGGATACCATAAAGCCAAATGAGGATAAAGTATATTCAAAGCGCATTGGCAAGGAAGAATATGCGAAAGAAGCGGAGTCGGCATATCAGCAGATTGTTGATTTGATTGAACAATTCCAGAAAATTGATGCAGCTATTGTTGCATCCAATGCTGAAACAGAAATCACAACATCATATGGAAAATTCACAGTTGCTGGAGCTATTTCGCTTCGAAGCAGACTTCGTGGACTAGGAACATACGATGGAGAAGCTGATTTTGAAGGAATCCTTATGCTGGGCATTATCATACATCAAGGGTAAGAGATAAGGTTCAGATAATGTTTGAGGATATAGAGGAGTTTCTACATAGAAAACTAGATTATCAATAAGCTTTGAAAAATAGAAAGTGATGGATTGGAATGAGAAGAAGCAAAAGCTATGAAGTAAGAGACCCAATGAATATATGGAATAAATATGATTTTGCTATGTCAGGTCTCGGAAAGAAAAGCAAAATCTTGGCAAAAATAAAACATTTTTTTAAATGCGTAAAGTGGAGTAAACAGCGTATTACAAGGGGCTATTGTGATTGTGATGTTTGGGAGATGTTTTCTTTTCTTCAGACGCTTATTCCGGATATGCTGCAAACACTGAAAGATACAAGAACGGGTTCACCAGGATATTTGGGAGAAAACTATACCAATGAAAATGGAATTCTTGTAAATGATACCTGCCATGAGGAGTGGAATTGCATTCTAGACAAAATGATATTTTTATGGCGAGAAGCGGAGAAAGATACATGCTCACAAAAGAATCCATTTGATGAAGCGCATTCCAAAGCAATGGATGAATTTACGGAACGATTTGGATTATTTGGAAATAAACTTCAAACTGAGAAAGAATTAGAGGAAAATAGAAAGCGCGGTGGCGGAGGAACAATTCATTTTATGGATGAGTTGCCTGAGTATAAAGAGATTTCCGATAAATATCGCGAAGAAGAAAAGCGTTTGGAAGAATATAGAAGAAAGTGTAAGGATGAAGCTATAGATATGTTTAAACAATATTTCTATGACCTGTGGGATTGAGTTATTAGTAAATCTTAAACCAAAAGTTTAATGCAATTAGTAATAGAATCCGTTATACTAATCATCTACAGGTAAACTTGTGATTCGGGATGGAAGAAAATTACGGAGGTACAAAGAGATGGAACCAATGTATTTGCAGGTCCTGCAAAAAGAAACAGGAAGACAGATTAAGAAACTGCTCGTGGAAAATGGTTATACAGTGAAAGACGTGCAGAATGCTATGGGATTTGAAAATCCACAAGCAGTCTACAAATGGATTTCAGGTAGATCATTACCGAGCTTAGACAATTTTGTAATCTTAAGCAGATTACTGCACACCAGCATAGAAGATATCCTCGTCATTGACGGGGATATTGTTCGTTTATGGGGATTTTCCTTTAAACTGTTAGTACAATGACAAATTTAGCGGAAGGCTTTATGCTGATATCAGAACAGGAGAAATCAGGAAAAGTAGAGAGGAGAAAAGATATGCAAACAATGACATCAGCATATGCAAATAAAATGCTTAAGAGTTTGGAAGAGGATAAGGCTTTCTGGCTGAACAAGGAGGAAGAGCCTGCACATATGTTGCGGCAATTAATGAGGAGCCAGTTGTTCCTGATTATGATTATGTCGAGGTCGCAACGACAATTGCTGCGCTAGATGAGAAGATTGCTATTATAAAGCATGAACTTAATGTAACTAATGCAAACGCAAAGGTTCTAGTAGGTGATGTAACAATGAGTATAGATAGCATTCTTATTAAGATGGCACAGCTGAATAGAAGAAAAACGGTATTAGACGTAATGCGTAAACGATTGCCTAAATCCAGAGAAGAACAACGTTCTTATATGTCCCGTAATTCGGTTCCTGAGTATAGATACATTAATTACGATTTGGAACTAGTTAAAAACGAGTATGAACTTGTGTCTAAGTCGATTATGGAAATGCAAATGGCACTTGATAAATATAATCAAACGGTACAGTTTGAAGTAGACATCTAAATGAAATATCCGTACAAGGCTTCATGAGATTGATAGTTGATCCAGGAGGTTCGTGTTCATTGTTAAGGTATATTTGTTATTCGTTATTTGTTATCAGTTTTTGTTTAACGTGAATAACATCAGAAAGCATGATTTCTTAACAGTTGCGTTGTAGAAAACCTGCAGGAAACTGCGTGTGGAGGTTCGGTTCTAAACACAAAACTGTGGAAAGTCTTTGGATTTTCCACAGTTATTTTTATGTGAAGTTGATAGAACCCATACTAGTAATATTGGATAAGTGACCAGTCACAATATTTATGCTAGTTCAAACTGAATTAGAAGAATAGTAGGGGTGGATTGCATTAGCTAAATAAATATGTTTACAGCAGGGGCGGCTGTGCTAGGCTGTTCTACCGAAGGCTCTGATTGAGAGGGATTACCTATAATCGGGGCCTTTTCTATTGCCTTCAAGCACAGTTGCGGGTTCATGCTGTCAACATATAGAAAACTGTTCGCCAAACAGAATAAAAATTAATTGAAACTATTCGCGGTTAGGAATATACTAAAAGTGATGTAGTGTCGTATTTATTATGGAGGATACATATGAATTTTGTACCATCATCTGAAAAAGCAAAGGAATGGGGAATAAGCCAAAGACGTGTAGCTATTTTATGTAAAGAAGGCCGTGTTCCAGGAGCTGAATTAGTTGGAAATAGATGGTTTTTACCATCTGATGCTGTAAAGCCTCAGGATCCACGTAAAGCAAAGAAGGATTAATTATGTTTAAAATTATTGAGGGTGATTTTAAAAATAATAAATATAGTGATGAAGAGTATTTGGACAATTGGCCAATGCTTTATATTCTTGAGAATGGTCGCCAAGCGTATATTGGAGAGTCTAGCCATGTGAAAACCCGAATGACGCAGCATTCCTCTATAGAAGAGAAGCGTATTTTTGACAAGGTGCATTTCATTTACTCAAAGCTTTTTAATCAGTCGGTTACATTTGATTATGAGTCGAAGTTGATTCAGTATATCGCTGCGGATGAGCTTTATGAAGTGACTAATAAAAATAAAGGTATTGCGGATAAGCAATATTATCAAAAGCAGGAATACGACGAGAAATTTGCAACCCTTTGGAGAAAGCTTCAAAGAGAGAAGCTGGTAAAGCATTCCATCGAGGAAATTGAGAACTCTGATTTGTTTAAGTATTCGCCGTACAAAGAACTCAATGATAGTCAGAGACAAGCAGTCGAGGACATTGTGCAAAAGCTTAAAGAAGGTACTGTTGATAAAGTAGTTGTCAATGGAATGCCTGGAAGCGGAAAAACTATTATTGCAGTATATTTGATGAAATATCTGGCTGATAGTGAAGAATATGCAGGAAAGCAGATAGGTTTTGTTGTACCTCAGACATCTCTTCGTAAGACGATGAAGATCATTTTTAGAAGTATATATGGCTTGTCTCCATCGCAGGTCCTTTCGCCCTCAGATGTTACCAAGAAGAAATATGACATTTTGTTAGTAGATGAGGCACATAGACTGCATCAATATAAAAACATTTCTTACATGGGAACATTTAAAGCAAATTGTGAGAAGCTTGGATTAACAACAGAAGCAGATGAACTTGACTGGATTTTGATGCAATCAAAGCAAGCGGTTTTATTTTATGACAGTATGCAGGTCGTTGGCCCGTCTGGTATTGATTTTGAGCGATTTGATAAGAAGATGGAGGACTCATTTAACCGAAGAATGATAGCATATTTCACATTGATTACGCAAATGCGAGTGCAAGGCGGAAATGCATATATCGATCAAGTAAAGGATATGCTTGCGGGTAGTTGCAGTAGCAAATACGTATCTGAAAAATACGACTTCAAGCTTTATTCAGATTTTTCAAAATTTGAGAAAGATATGTATGCGAAAGAGAATGAAGTTGGTTTATCAAGAATGCTGGCAGGTTATGCATGGCCGTGGATTAGTAAGAATGACCAGGCGTTAAAAGACATAGAAATCCAAGATGTAAAGCGTATGTGGAACCATTGTACTGAAGGGTGGGTACATACCGCAGAAGCTATAGATGAAGTTGGCTGTATTCATTCTATTCAAGGATACGATTTAAATTATGCATTTGTCATTCTTGGAAAAGATATTGGGTATGATAAAGCTGCTGGAAAGATTATTGTACGCCCAGAATGTTATTTTGATAAAAATGGTAAACGTACAGCTAATTACGAAGAACTATTAGAGTACATAACCAATGTTTATTATGTCCTGATGACACGCGGAATCAAGGGAACATATTTGTACGTATGTGATGATGAACTAAGAGAATATTTGTCTCAGTACATGGAAGTGGAGAAATAAAAATGAAACAAGAAACTATAGATAGAATCAGAAAATTCACAGAAGACCGAGACTGGGATCAGTTCCACTCACCAGCAAACCTTGCAAAATCAATTGTGATTGAAGCGGCTGAATTGTTGGAATGTTTCCAGTGGTCAGATGAGGAATATGATTTGCAACATATTAAAGAAGAGTTGGCAGATGTCATGGTATATAGCCAGAATCTTCTTGATAAGCTTGGCTTGGATGCAGACGAAATCATTAATATGAAGATGTCTCAAAACGAGGCTAAGTATCCAGTGGATAAAGCAAAGGGAAGCGCAGCAAAGTACGATCAATTATAAAATGAGAGAAAAATGGCTGAAAGCCAGTATTTATCTTAATCCCCAATTTCTTACCTGTCGATTCCCAATGGCAGATTTGCCTTTGGTACAGATTGAAATTTACCAAAGTTTTTACCAAAATTGATGACAAAAATATGCAAAGATATGGTAAAATATGCCAGAATAAGTGAAAAATGAAGAAAGGTAAAAAGGCTTGAAAAGCCCGAAAATACTGGAAATATGAGAAAAATCAAGATTTTATTCATCTGCCACGGCACTCTTTGAAAGCTTCTCCCAAAAGTCAGTAAAATCAAGGTCCGGAAGGCATAGGCAGCTGAAAAATAACCCGAAAATAACCCACGGGATTTTGTGCAGGTATTACATGTAAATATAGATGATGTTTGGGACGCAACATGATAGAAAAGCTGTAAGATTTTGAAAAGAGAAATCTTATGGCTTTTTTGCATGTTTAGTATTACAAATACAGTTTTGTATAGATTGAAAAATTCACGTTTTCGTGATACTCTATTCCTATATCTGTTGGCAAAATAATGGAGGGATGACATGTCGGTCAGTTACAAAAAATTATTCCATTTACTGATAGAAAAAAATATGACGAATGCACAGTTGCAGCAGGAGGCTGGCTTCTCCGCAAATATCATCACACGGCTGAAACGTAATGGGTATATTTCCCTCGAAAGCGTAGAGAGTATATGCCGTGTTCTGAACTGTGGCGTTGACGATATTCTGGAATTTGTACCAGAGGATAACGGAGGAAAAGAGAATGGTTGATACCAAAAAGGAACAGGAACGTGATGAACTGCACCGTGCAATATGGGCAATTGCAGATGAACTGCGTGGAGCAGTCGATGGCTGGGACTTCAAAAATTATGTTCTTGGCACGATGTTCTATCGTTATATTTCCGAAAACTTGTGTAATTACATAAACAGTGGTGAGATTGATGCGGGCAACACGGATTTTGATTTTGCTAAAATGCCGGATGAGGATGCAGAAGAAGCAAGAGAAGGACTGGTAGAGGAAAAAGGATTTTTTATCCTTCCGAGTGAACTTTTCTGTAATGTCCGTGCCAATGCTGCGAATGATGAAAACTTAAATGAAACACTGGAGCGTGTGTTCCGTCACATCGAGGAATCAGCGAAAGGCAGCGAGGCAGAGAGCGACTTTGCTGGACTGTTTGATGACTATGATGTAAACAGCAATAAACTGGGTTCTACCGTTGCAAAGCGTAATGAAAAACTCGTAAAGTTACTGAATGGCGTAGGCGAAATGAATCTGGGAGATGTGAAAGATCATTCCATCGACGCCTTTGGTGATGCGTATGAGTATCTTATGACTATGTATGCATCGAATGCCGGAAAATCTGGTGGAGAGTTTTTTACTCCGGCAGATGTGTCCGAACTGCTTACACGCCTTGGTACGGTAGGAAAAACAGAAATCAATAAAGTATATGATCCAGCTTGCGGTTCGGGTTCATTGCTTCTGAAGGCTGAGAAAATTCTGGGAAAGAATGCTATCCGTAACGGTTTTTATGGACAGGAGATCAATATCACAACCTACAATCTGTGCCGTATTAATATGTTTCTGCATGATGTGGGATTTGATAAATTTGATATAGCTTGTGAAGATACATTGCTCAGTCCGCAGCACTGATGATGAGCCGTTTGAGCTGATTGTGTCTAATCCGCCATACTCTATCAAGTGGGCGGGAAATGATAATCCTTTGCTTATCAACGATCCACGGTTTGCACCGGCTGGAGTTCTTGCACCGAAAGGAAAGGCAGATATGGCATTTATTATGCACAGCCTGTCATGGCTTGCATCTAATGGAACTGCTGCCATCGTATGCTTTCCGGGAATTATGTATCGTGGTGGTGCAGAGCAAAAAATCCGTAAATATCTGGTGGATAATAACTATATTGACTGTATTATTCAGTTACCGAGTAACCTATTCTTTGGTACTTCGATTGCAACTTGTATCATGGTAATGAAAAAGAACAAGACAGATAACAAGACTCTGTTTATTGATGCCACAAGCGAGTGTGTGAAGGTTACCAACAACAATAAGCTGACACCAGAGAATATCGACCGTATTGTGGATGTGTTTGCTAAGCGAGAAGAGGTGGAGTATTTTGCACATCTGGCAAGCTATGAAGAAGTATCCGGCAATGATTATAATTTGTCTGTATCCACTTATGTCGAAGCCAAAGATACCAGAGAGAAAATTGACATCGTGAAGCTGAATGCAGAAATTAAGGAAATTGTTGCTCGTGAGCAAGTGCTTCGTGATGAGATTGATAAGATCATTGCAGAAATCGAGGTGTAAATGATAATTCGACTGGTTCAAGATATAAGAAAGGCATTGGAAAACGAACTATATTTTGTAGCATTAAGTTCTGCACTCACCTTGCCTGACATTTGTGGTAAGGCTGCGTATCCAACTGAGCGAAGTAGCAGAAAACGATACATTTTATGGTATGACGAAGAAATAGGTAAATATGAAAAGAATCCAGAAGATAAAGATGATATGCCGTATTTGTCAGGAGAGGTAATTTATAGTTTACGCTGTTCACTGTTACACGAAGGAAATCCAAGTATGAAAAATGACAGTTTACGAACCAATCAACCTATAGATCATTTTTCGTTGGTTATTGAAAAGGCTAAACCGTTTGAGATTTATTCAGATGCCAGTACTATAACTCAATTTGGAAATGAACAGAAACGTGAATATAGGATGAATGTTAGAAGAATATGCATGATTTTATGTAATGTAGCAGAAACCTATTATAAAGAGAATAGAGATAAATTTCATTTCAATTATGAAATTATTGACTGGGATGAGGTTACCTCACATTTACCACCAATAGACATGGAGAAAGTTTTTGCAGAACTGGCTAAAAGTGATAGTGAATTTTATCAAGGAAGGAAAATGGGCGAAAATGAATAGAGTAAATGAATTAATAAAGGAATATTGCCCAGATGGTGTGGAAATACGTTGCCTTGAGGATTGTTGTAATTTGCTTGACAAAAAGCGAAAACCAATAACAAAAGCAGCTCGTGAAGCTGGAGAATATCCATATTATGGAGCTAATGGAATTCAAGATTATGTGGCAAATTATATTTTTGATGGTACATTTGTTTTAGTTGGCGAAGATGGAAGTGTTATTACTAAATCAGGCACACCAGTTGTAACATGGCAGAAGGAAAAATATGGGTAAACAATCATGCCCATATTATTGAAGAAAAAGATGGTGTAATGCTACGCTATTTATACCATTATCTTCAGACTATAGATGTAACATCGTTGATTCATGGGAATATTCCTAAATTGACGGGAGGGGACTTTAAAGCATTGAAGATCGCCGTACCTCCTCTGGAGGTACAACGTGAAATAGTCCATATTTTGGACTCTTTCGCGTTACTTACAGCCGAGCTTACAGCCGAGCTTACAGCTCGGAAGAAACAGTATAATTTTTACAGAGATACTTTAATACAAAAAGGGTGTAAATCTGAAAAAGTTAAGCTAAATACTATTTGTGAAATTTATGATGGAACACATCAAACACCAAAATATACTAATAGTGGAATACCATTTGTGAGTGTAGAAAACATTGATGATCTGTATGGAACACAAAAGTTTATTTCACCTGAAGCTTATGAAAAATACAAAATTAAACCCCGCACAGGTGATGTTTTTATGACAAGGATTACTGCAGGCATTATCGGAAAATGTACAGTGGTAGATCGCGATGATGATTTAGCCTATTATGTTTCGCTTGCACTGTTGCGTCCAAATACAGAAGTTGTTGATAGCAAGTATTTGAAGTATTATCTGGAAAGCGGTTGGGGTCGAAGAGAATTGAGTAAATGGATTTTGTGGGATGCAACACCTACAAAAATAAATAAGGATGATATTGGAAGAGTGCTCATTTCTGTTCCACCGCTTGATACGCAAAAAAGGTTGGTACAGGTAATTGAACATTTCGATGCCATCTGCACAGACTTAAATATTGGCTTGCCAGCCGAAATCGAAGCACGCCAGAAGCAATATGAATATTATCGTGATTTGCTCTTGACATTTGCTGAA
>ENA-OQIO01000104-OQIO01000104.1-human-gut-metagenome-genome-assembly--contig:-NODE-104-length-38956-cov-3.251565_pt1 | contig 38956 bp, 49 predicted proteins | sample MGYA00242573_ERZ504737 | MGnify/ENA primary metagenome ERZ504737 (study PRJEB26092, sample SAMD00036203) | human gut metagenome | host: Homo sapiens | study: EMG produced TPA metagenomics assembly of...
GAGAAAGTAAATCGAGTGCCATTGCACGAAGATTCCACTTTCGAGTTACAAACGGTCAACGGCTGAGGTAAAGCGGGCCTGCACCGCGAAGGAATGTCCCTGCTTTCCGCGTCCGCTTCGCCACAAAGAAGCTTTCTGATTTACAAGCGTATCACCCAACAACTACAAATTTTCTACCTTAATCTCCCGCTCTCATATCTGCTCTTCATCTGCAGAAACCGAACCAGCCCTGCATACCGTTCTTCCAAAGATTCTTCACGTTCTGCATATTCCAGACTTTCTGCAGCCGACGTCAGAAATCGTTCGCTCAGTACAAGCCTGTGCTTTTTCAGATATTCCAGTTTTTCTTCATTTTTTTCAAGATCCAGAAATTCCAGAATCATCGTCATATCATCCTGCAGTGCCTCGGATTCACAAATCGGAGCAACTTCTTCTATCTTTTCAAAACGATATTTCTGTCCCCACTCATCTGCCTGTTCCCGGATTAATGGACTCATAAAATTCACCAGTCTGCTCACAAAAACTTTTCCCTTTGTTCTGTTCACCGCTACATAGACAACCATTTCTTCTCTCGTCTCTGTCGATATGCACAATGCAGTATCTCATAAATACCACCTTTAAAATGACGATATTTTTCTCCTGCTTCTGGCTTTTTTCTTTCCATTTTTCTGTTTCCCTCTTTCTGCTGTCTGCATCTAACTGGCAGATTGTACTTTCTGTTGCTCTTTAACTGAAGAGTTTAAGGATCAGGAATCTGTCCTTCCTGACTTTTAATATAATTTCGCACTGATTGTCTTTGGTCTGAATCCATTTTCATCCAGTGCTTCAAGAATCTTCTTCTTATGGTCTGTTCCAAATGCTTCCATGGTGATACGAAGTTCTACCGCTGCGTTTCGATTCGTACTTACAAACTGATTATGCTCAAGTTTGATAATATTACCCTGGACATTTGCGATCGTCTCTGCCACGCGTGCAAGCTCACCCGGCTTATCCGGAAGAAGCACGGATACGGAGAAAATACGGTCTCTCTGGATCAGTCCATGCTGAACGATGGAGGACATGGTAATCACATCCATATTTCCTCCACTCAGTACACAGACAACTTTCTTTCCTTTACAGTCAAGCTGCTTCAGTGCTGCCACAGAAAGAAGGCCCGAATTTTCTACGATCATTTTATGATTCTCAACCATATCCAGAAATGCTCCGATCAGCTCATCATCTTCTACCAGAAGAATATCATCTACATTTTCCTGAACATACGGCAGATTCTGATCTCCGACTTCCTTTACAGCCGTTCCGTCTGCAATCGTATTGGCAGAATCAAGTTCTACAACTTCCCCTGCTTTCAGTGCTGCTGTCATGCTGGCTGCCCCTGCAGGTTCAACTCCGATCACTTTGATCTTCGGATTCAGCATCTTTGCAAGTGTTGAAACTCCGGTGATCAGACCACCGCCACCGATCGGGACAAGAATATAATCAACTGTCGGAAGTTCCTGTACGATCTCCATTGCAATCGATCCCTGACCGGTAGCGACATCCAGATCATTAAACGGATGCACAAATGTGTAGCCATTTTCTTCTGCAAGCTTGCAGGCATACTGATATGCATCATCGTATACATCCCCATGAAGTACAACTTCTGCCCCATAGCTCTTTGTTCTGTTTACCTTGATTAAAGGTGTAACTGTCGGCATAACAATTGTTGCCTTGCATCCAAATTCTCTTGCTGCAAATGCAACTCCCTGTGCATGGTTGCCGGCAGAAGCTGTAATCAGTCCTCTGTTCCGTTCTTCTTCTGTCAGCGTACTGATCTTATAGTAAGCTCCCCTGATCTTGTATGCTCCTGTATGCTGCATATTTTCCGGTTTCAGATATACTTTTGCTCCCGTCTGCGTACTGAGATACTCACTGAAAACCAGCTTTGTAGGATTTGTCACTTTCTTGACAAGTTCACTTGCTTCTTCAAATTTCTCCAATGTCATCATTTTTTTCTTCCTCCTGTAGAACAGTGCCTTTACAAACTCTTCCGAATCAAACTTCTGCAGATCATCGATTGTCTCACCAACTCCGATATATTTTACCGGGATACCCAGTTCTGCCTGAATCGCTACAGCAATTCCACCCTTTGCAGTTCCATCCATTTTCGTAAGAACAATTCCTGTAATGTCTGTCACTTCATTAAATTCTTTTGCCTGTGCCAGAGCATTCTGTCCCGTCGTGGCATCTAATACGACCAGTGTTTCACGAAAAGCATCCGGATATTCTCTGTCGATTACCCGGTTGATCTTCTTTAACTCTTCCATAAGATTTTTCTTATTATGCAGTCTGCCTGCTGTATCACACAAAAGTACATCCGCTTTTCTTGCTTTTGCGGCTGCTACCGCATCATAGACAACTGACGCAGGATCTGCACCTTCCTGCCCGCCGATCATTTCAACACCGGCACGGTTCGCCCATTCCCTGAGCTGTTCTCCTGCTGCTGCACGGAATGTATCTGCTGCTGCAAGAATTACTTTTTTATTCTGATCTTTCAGCTTTCCTGCAAGCTTTCCGATCGTGGTTGTCTTTCCTACACCATTCACTCCGATCACAAATACTACAGATGTCCGGTTTTCAACTCATACGCTGTCTCACCTACATCCATCTGCTCCCGGATACTGTCGATCAGAAGCTGCCTGCATTCCAACGGCTCTTTTATATGCTGTTCTTTTACTTTTTCTTTCAGATCTTCTATGATATCCATAGTCGCCCGTACGCCAAGATCCCCCATGATCAGGGTTTCTTCCAGTTCTTCATAAAAATCGTCATCAATCCTGGAAAATCCATGAAAAATACTGTCCATTCCTGATACGATATTATCCCTGGTCTTTGTAAGCCCGGATACCAGTCGCCTGAAAAATCCTTTCTTTTCTTCTCCCATTTCTGCCTCCTACTTCTCCAGTTGGTCTTCCAGAAGATCTACCGATACCAGCGTAGATACTCCCTTTTCCTGCATCGTAATACCATACAGACGGTCTGCTGCCGCCATGGTTCCTCTTCTGTGCGTGATAACAATAAACTGCGTATGCTTCGTAAGTTTATGAAGATACTGTGCATACCGGTCTACATTATTATCATCCAGTGCCGCCTCAATCTCATCCAGCAGACAGAACGGTGACGGTTTCAGATTCTGGATTGCAAATAACAGCGAAATCGCCGTCAGTGCTTTTTCGCCTCCTGAAAGCTGCATCATATTCTGCAGCTTCTTTCCCGGTGGCTGGGCAATGATCCTGATCCCCGCTCCAGAATATCCTCGTCCTCCATCAGCTCCAGTGTACCTTTTCCTCCTCCGAATAACTGACGGAATACCTCATTAAATTCTTTTGCGATTCTTGCAAACTGCTCGGTAAACTGCTTCCGCATTGCAGTATCCAGTTCCTCGATAATCTGCACAAGTGATGCTTCAGCCTCTACCAGATCATCATGCTGCCCTTTGAGGAAAGTATATCTCTCCGACACATTTTTATAGTCTTCGATCGCATTTACATTAACTGTACCAAGTTTACGGATCTCATTTTTCAAAACCTGGATCTGCCGCTTCATCTCTGCCAGATCGGTCAGCTTTTCATTCCGAAGCTCCATCGCATGATTATAGGTGAGTTCGTATTCTTCCCACATATAATTCATCTGCTTTTCAGATGCTTCTTCATATCCCTCTTTCTGACTGTTCAGACGGAACGTCTCTTTATCAAGATCTGCAATATGCTTTGACAAATCTTCACGGAGCCTCAGGAAATCTTTATTCTTCTGATTCAGTTCTTCTCTCTTTGAAGTCTGACCGTGAATCTCCTGCCTGATCTCCTCAAACAGCTCTTTCGACTCTTCAATGGTCTGCTGTAATTCCCGGATCTTTTCTTCTTTTTCCCGGATCTCCTCAGATGCATTTCCCCGGCTTTCACCAAGTTCTTCCAGTTCATTGCAGAACTTCTGGATTTCTTCCTCAATACGGATCATATTTTCCAAAATAAAGTTATCCTGCTGCTCCAGACTTGCAAGTGAAAGATGTACTTCCTCTGTCTGCTTCAGTTGTGATCCCTCTTCTTTTTTTGTCTGTTCTAACCGGATCTGAAGCTGACTGATCTTTTCATTCAACTCCTTCTCCATATTTTCAGAGGTCTCTAATTCCATCTGGATCGAATCCTCATTATCCGTAATCTCCTGAAGTTCCTGCAGCAGACTTTCCTGTTCTTTCTGATAACCGTCATATTTCTGCTTGGCCTCTAACTGCTTTAACTGCGTCTGCTCAACATTCATCCTCGCAGTCGTCTCCACAACAGAAGCTTTCCGGAGCGTCTGCTGGATCTCATCCGTAGAGCTGTAGATTCCGGCTCTCAGATCTTTCACCTTGCGTACTTCTTCTTCCAAAGTATCCATCTCTGTCTTCAGCATCACTACCGTCTTTTCAAATTCTTCTATCTCCCGGCGTCGGCTCAGCAGATTGCTGGAATTTTTAAATGCACCTCCGGTCATGGAGCCGCCCGGATTGATCAGTTCCCCTTCAAGAGTCACCAGTCTGAGTGTCTGACGATACTTTCTTGCGATTGCGATTCCATGGTCAATCTGATCGACCACGATAGTTTTCCAAGAAGCTGTTCCGCAAGTCCGCTAAATCTGCTTTCTACATGAACCAGTGTATTCGCAAGTCCGATCACTCCCGGTTCTCTTAAGGCCTCTGCATTGCGGATTCCTCCACTTCCCCGCATACTGGTAAGTGGGAGAAACGTTGCCCGCCCGAACTTATTCCTTTTCAGAAATTCGATCATCCTCTTTGCAGTATTCTCATTGTCGGTTACAATATTCTGAATACTGCCGCCAAGTGCAGTTTCAATCGCAATCTCATATTCTTGCTCTACCTTGATGATATCTGCAACAACTCCGATCAGCCCGGTTCCTGCTCTTTCTTTGCCATCACCTTCCGGATACTGTTGCCGTAGCCATCGTAGCGTTCTGTAATATTTTTCAGGGATTCCAGCCTGGACGACTCTCTGTGATAAGCGGTCTGGCCGATTTTCAGTTTTTCCTGCTTTTCACGCAGCTCTTTCTGTAACCGTTCAAGTTCCCGTTCATTCTCTGAAATCTTTGCATTACACTCTGCTATTTCTTTCTGAACTGCCTGCAGTTCTTCTTCATGCTTTTTCAGGATCAGATTCTGTTCTTCTGCCTCGGTTGCAACTTCCAGCAATCCTCTGGCAATAACTGCTTTTCTTGTCTGAATCTGTTCTCTTGTCGTATCGAAATGCTGCATCTTTGCAGTCGTTGATGCACGACTTCCAAGCAGCTCCATGATCTCTTTTTTGCACTGCTCGATCTCATCTGTATATTCAGCGATCAAAGACTGCGTATCAATCAGCTTCTGCCTGGCCTGTGCATCAGTCCCACGTGCCTTTTCCAGCTTTTCCAGAACATTCTGCTTTTCTTTTCCAGTTCTTTTTTCTTTGCCGTCCTGGACTCAATTTCTGTATGGATCACTCCTGCACGATGTCCATAATGCTCATCGTTCATCCGAGCTGTATTGATCTGTTCTTTTAAGACGTTGATCTGTCCCTCCAACTGCTGCTTTAAAAGACCGGTCTCATTCATCTGAGTTCTTGCTGTCTCGATAGCCAGATCAATTTCTTCAACCTGCCCCTCTATCAGGTTATACTCCTCTTTCATCTTCTCATAACGGACATTTGCTTCATCCATCTCTGCTGCAGCAAGCTCGTATTTCCCGGCAACATCCCTGATACGTTCTCTCAGCCGTTCTTCCTCCAGAAGGAACATATTAATATCATAGGTCTTCAGTTCCTCTTTCTTTTTCAGATATTCCCTGGCTGTCTCGGACTGACGTTCCAAAGGTCCCAACTGCTTCTCCAGCTCCTTGAAGGATATCATTTACCCTGTCAGATTCTGCCGTTCTTCTTCCAGTTTCTTTAAAGAAAGATTCTTTCTCCGCTTATATTTAACAATTCCGGCAGCCTCATCAAAAGTTCTCTTCTCTCCTCCGGCTTTCCGCTCAGGATCTTATCAATCTGTCCCTGACCGATAATCGAATATCCTTCCTTTCCGATACCAGTATCGTAGAACATTTCATTAATATCTTTCAGTCTGCACGCTGTACCGTTAATCAGATATTCACTTCACCCGAACGATACAGCTTTCTTGTAACTGTAACTTCTCCGTACTCAACCGGAAGCTTATGATCTGAATTGTCCAGTGTGATCGCAACAGATGCATAACTTAACGGTTTCCTGTTCTCCGTCCCTGAAAATATAACATCCTGCATACTTCCACCACGCAGTTGCTTCACTCTCTGCTCTCCAAGTACCCAGCGGACCGCATCCGCAACATTACTCTTTCCACTTCCGTTTGGTCCGACAATCCCGGTGATCCCATTATGAAATTCAAACTTTATTTTATTCGCAAAGGACTTAAACCCCTGCACTTCAATGCTTTTTAAATACATAAAGCCCCCGCTTATTTCATACTTCTATACATGATGATCGCCTGATAAGCAGCTTTCTGCTCTGCAGCTTTTTTTGAACGGCCTTTTCCACTGCCATAAGGCTGTCCGCCAATCCTGACTCTCACTTCAAATGTCTTATTATGATCCGGTCCTTCCTCACCAACCAGCTCATATGTAATATTTCCTGCTTTATTTGCCTGTACGATCTCCTGCAAGATAGTTTTACTATCATAAAAGAGTTTCTTATCCTCCAGATCCGTCAGGATAAACCGATGGATAAACTCTTTTGCACTAGTAAAACCACCGTCAAGGTAAATCGCCCCGATCAGTGCTTCCATCGCATCTGATGTGATCGAATCTCTCATTCTTCCACCCGTTGCTTCCTCTCCTTTTCCAAGGAGAAGATAACTTCCCAGATCAATGTCTCTCGCACACATTGCCAAAGATGGTTCGCACACCATACTCGCACGTGTCTTGGTCAATTCTCCCTCGGATACTCTTGGAAGTTCCCCAAAAGATATTCGCTGGAGATCAGTTCCAGTACTGCATCTCCCAAAAATTCAAGACGCTCATTGCATCTGTATTTTTCCAGATGCTTTTCATTCGTATAAGAACTATGCATCATAGCTCTTTTCAAGAAGCTTGTGATTTTCAAAAGTGTATCCGATCTTTTTTTCCAGTTCTTTCAGTCTTTTATCCATAATTCACTTCTCTTTCTTTTATACGCTCCTGTATTGAAAATGAAAAAGCCCATTCGGGCTTTTTCATCTCACTTCCGATTATTCAACAGCCTTTTTTATCTGCTCAACTGCATCCTGCACAGTTGTGATCTTTTCTGCTTCTTCATTGTCGATCTCAATATCGAACTCTTCCTCAATTCCCATAATGATCTGAAAAATATCCAGTGAATCAGCACCTAAATCATCCACAAATGTAGTCTCCGGTGTAATGTCATCTTTCGGAACATTTAATACGTCCGCGATAATTGCCTGCAGCTTTTCAAATTCCATAATTAAAACCTCCTGAATTACTTCTCTTCTTTTTCTTCCACAACTTCCTGTTGGATTGCTTCCCTGATCTTTTCATTGATCTTCTGTTCTTTAAATGTCACACACTGAATGATCGAGTTGCATATCTCTGTTGACTTTGAACTTCCATGCGTCTTCACTACCAGTCCATTCAGTCCAAGCAGGGGTGCTCCACCATGATTACTTGTATCAAAATCCTTTAATACCTTTTTCAGTGCCGGCTTTACAAGCAATGCACCAATCTTACTCCGAAGAGAAGACATCATGCCTTCCTTCACCTTTTTCATAAGACCTCCCGCAACACCTTCATAAAGCTTCAGAATGATATTTCCCGCAAATGCCTCACAGACGATCACATCTGCCACACCATACGGAATATCTCTTGCTTCTACACTTCCGATAAAATTGATATCGCTGCATTCTTTCAACAGTGGAAATGTCTCTTTTACAAGTGCATTTCCCTTCTCTTCTTCTGCACCGATATTCACAATACCAACTGTCGGATTCTTCTTTCCCATAACGCTCTCCATATATATGGATCCCATCCTTGCAAACTGAACAAGATGGGACGGCCGGGCATCTACATTGGCTCCGCAGTCGATCAGAAGTGAAACTCCTTTCAAAGTCGGGATAAGCGGTGCAAGCGGTGGTCTCTCAACCCCTTTAATACGTCCTACAAGCACCTGACCTCCAACGAGGACTGCACCTGAACTTCCTGCAGATACAAATGCATCTGCCTCGCCCTTTTTCACCATCTTCATTGCTACTACAATAGAAGAATCTTTTTTCCCACGGATAGCTTTCACCGGCGGCTCTGCTGTCTCTATCACCTCTGTAGCATTTACAATTTCGATCTGTTCCTTTGGATAAGTATAAGCAGACAGTTCTTTTTTAAGAACCTCTTCTTTTCCGGTCAGCAGTATCTTGATATCATCTCTTCTCTGAACTGCTTCTACTGCTCCTTTTACAATCTCTCCAGGAGCATTATCTCCACCCATGGCATCAAGGGCAACTCTCGTTATCTCAGACATATTCTTTCCTCCTTGCACTACTGAAATCATTCTACTAAAAAACCTGATAAAAATCAATAAATATGTATAAAAAGGGAGTTTCCTCTTAAGCAAAAAATAGAGTGTAAACCTTTCAGGCTTACACTCTATTCTCAGTTTCAAATCATAAATTAGTCAACTGTTACGATCTCACGCTTGTTGTATGATCCGCATGCCTTGCATACACGATGAGGCATCATAAGCTCGCCACATTTGCTGCACTTTACAAGGTTCGGAGCACTCATCTTCCAGTTAGCTCTTCTCTTATCTCTTCTTGCTTTTGAAGATTTATTCTTTGGACAGATAGACATAGGTTACACCTCCTTAAAATTCTTAAATAAGTCACGGACAACTGACATTCTCGGATCAAGTCCCGGTTCTTCACAGTTGCAGGACCCCGTATTCAAATTCTGACCGCACACTTTACATAACCCTTTACAGTCTTCCCTGCACAGGACTTTAACCGGCCAGTCTGACAAAATCTCTCCATACAGGAGTTTGTCCACGTCAAGATGATATCCGTCAATAAAGTTTGATTCATCCAGCTCCTCTGTCAGTTCTGCGTCGGAGAGGCCTACGTCCACATGCTTTGCACAATCAAGTACAAACTCCCTTTTCACATCATCCAGGCATCTGTCACATGGTATCGCGACTACAATCCTGGTCTCAGCGTTCACGAGCAGTTCTTTTCCCCTTATATGCTCCACTCTAACATGAACCGGCTCTTTACTGATAATGGGGTAGTTCCGGATTTCATCCGGATCTCTTCCATCTCCAGCCGCACAGTTTCTTCAACCGTCTTATGCTGGTCTGACAAAACGTCTGATAGGTTAATTAACATAATGTATTTCTCCTATTCATACCTAAACTATTATATCATGGAATACTTTTTTGTCAACCTAATTTTTAAAAATCTTTTTCTGTTGCATGAAAAAGGGCAGTTATGTTCTCTCAAACTTTCCTGCCCTGTTAATAATCAGAATTTTTAATCTTTTATATCTTATTATTATGAAGTTTATTTTACAAGTGCAAGTGTCTCACGTGCAATAGCAAGCTCTTCATTTGTAGGAATTACAAAGACTCTTACCTTGCATCCAGGCTTTGTGATCTCACCCTGCTCGCCTCTGAACTTCTCATTCGCATCAGGATCAAGTTCAACACCAAGATATCCCAGATAGCTGCATACCTGCTCTCGTACATAGCTTACATTCTCACCGATTCCTGCTGTAAATACAATATCATCCACACCATTCATCGCTGCTGCATAAGCTCCGATATATTTTGCTACTCGATAAGCAAATACTTCCAGTGCGATCTTTGCTTTCTTGTCTCCTTCAGCCATTGCTCCTGTCAGGTCACGGAAGTCACTGGAGATTTCGCCTGAGAGTCCGAATACACCGGATTTCTTATTCAGTACATTCATGATGCCTTCGATATCAAGATTTTCCTTCTGTGCAATAAACTCCATGATCGCCGGATCAATATCTCCTGAACGGGTACCCATAACCAGTCCCTCAAGAGGTGTAAGTCCCATGGATGTATCAACGGATTTTCCATTGAGTACAGCAGATACGCTTGCACCATTCCAAGGTGGCATACGATGGTCTTTACTTCATCATATGCTTTTCCCATCACCTCAGCCGCCTTTTTAGAAACATAGCTGTGGCTTGTACCATGGAAACCATAACGTCTTACTTTATATTTTTCATAATATTCATATGGAAGACCATACATATAAGCTTTTTCAGGCATTGTCTGATGGAATGCTGTATCAAATACTGCAACCATAGGAGTTCCCGGCATCAGCTTTTCGCATGCTTCAACTCCGATCAGGTTTGCAGGATTATGAAGTGGTGCAAGATCATTACACTCTTCTACAGCCTTTTTCACTTCCTCCGTAATCACAACAGAAGACGCAAACTTTTCACCGCCATGGACAATGCGGTGTCCTACTGCCCCGATCTCGCTTAAGCTCTTGACAACACCAGTCTTTTCATTCGTCAGTGCATCAATGACAAACTGGATTGCTTCTGTATGGGTCGGCATGGCCTTTTCAGAAATTTCTTTTTCTCCGCCAGCCGGCTGATAAGTCAGACGTCCGTCAATTCCGATTCTTTCACAAAGTCCTTTTGCGAGTACCTCTTCTGATTCAGCGTTGATCAACTGGAATTTCAGAGATGAGCTTCCGCAGTTAATAACTAAAATATTCATTTTCTTTTATTTCCTCCCGAAACAAATCTTACCATTCTTACTTATTCAGCCTGTGCCTGTACTGCTGTGATTGCAACAACACCTACAATATCTTCCGCACTGCATCCACGGGAAAGGTCATTGACCGGTGCTGCAATTCCCTGAGTCAGAGGACCGTAAGCTTCTGCTTTTCCAAGTCTCTGAACCAGCTTATATCCGATATTACCTGCATCGAGGTCAGGGAATACAAGTACATTTGCATGTCCTGCAACTTTGCTTCCCGGTGCTTTGGATGCTCCGACTTCCGGAACGATCGCTGCATCAAGCTGAAGTTCTCCGTCAAGTGCAAGCTCCGGTGCAAGTCCCTGAGCAATTTTTTGTAGCTTCTACTACCTTATCAACATCTGCATGCTTTGCACTTCCTTTTGTAGAATGAGAAAGCATAGCAACAACCGGCTCTTTTCCTACAAGAAGCTTGAAAGAATCTGCTGAAGAAATTGCAATATTGGCAAGCTTTTCCGGATCCGGATTCTGCTCCAGACCTGCATCTGCAAATACAAATGTTCCGTCTGCACCCATATCGCAATCCGGAACTACCATCAGGAAGAATGCGGATACCAGCTTTGTCCCCGGTTTCGTCTTCAGGATCTGAAGGCACGGACGAAGTGTATCTGCTGTAGAATGGCATGCTCCTGATACCATACCGTCAGCATCCCCCATCTTCACCATCATTACACCATAATAAAGGTAATTATTCAGAAGCAGCTCTTTTGCCTGCTCCGGTGTCATACCTTTCTTCTGTCTCAGTTCAACCAGTTTTGCAATATAACCTTCTGTTCTTGCATCTGTAGCAGGATCTACGATCGCAGCACCGGAGATATCATATGTACCTTTATTTTTCTCAATCTCCTCTTTGCTTCCAACAAGCACCAGATCAGCAATTCCTTCTTTTAATACTGCCTCTGCTGCCTTATAAGTTCTTTCGTCCTCTGTCTCAGGAAGAACGATTGTCTTTTTGCAAACTTTCGCTCTTGCCTTGATTTCATCAATAAATCCCATGACTTTTGTGCCACCTTTCTTTTAATTTCACTGCAATTTATTATAATACAAAGGTTTTTTGTATACAAGTGGGTTTCATGTGCATTTTCAAATACAATCTTTCTTTTTTCAGATCTTTTTTTATAACTTTGTTACATATTTATCAATGTTAGGCAAATTGTTCTTCAAAAAGAACAATCTCTGTCTCGGGAGTTTGACAGTTGAATATTAGAAAAATACCTTGCAGGCCTTATAAAACCTGCTTTTTTTATGTCAAATTTTCCGTTTTTATATGTACTTGTTTGTAATAGTGTGTTATAATAAAAGAAAAGGAGTTTTTTCTAATCATGTATATTGCACTTACAGGTAGTGAAAACAATAAAGATGTGTATATTTATCATTCTTTTCGCAAGGAAAATGGTAAGTCCTCATCTCGTATTTATAAAAAACTTGGAAAATATAACACACTTTTAGAACAATTCGATGGTGACAGAGATAAGATGATGGCATGGGCAAGAGAGCAGGCTGATAAAGAAACAAAGCTCTATAAAGAAGCTACTGGAAAGATTTCTGTAGAGTTTTCAAAAGCTGCTTGCATTCCGATGAATGAACGCCGTTCTTTCAATGTTGGGTATCTCTTTTTACAAGAACTTTGTACACAACTTCGTATAGATAAGATTTGTAGAACAATCAAAGAACGCCACAAATATAAATATAATCTACAAGCAATCCTGACTGATTTAGTTTATGCACGAATCCTATCGCCTTCTAGCAAGCTGGCTAGCTATGACTATTGTCAAACACTGTTAGAGCCACCTAAATACAGTCTGCAGGATGTTTACCGCTCTCTTTCTGTGATTGCAGAAGAATCGGATTTTATTCAAAGTGAACTTTACAAGAATTCTAATTTCCTTTATCCAAGAAATAATCGTATCCTCTATTACGATTGCACAAACTACTATTTCGAAATTGAAGAGGAAAGCGATTCTAAGCGTTATGGTAAAAGTAAGGAAAACCGTCCGAATCCAATTGTAACTATGGGATTATTTATGGATGCTGATGGTATTCCTCTTGCTTTTGATGTTTATCCAGGAAATCAAAATGAACAGACAACTTTAAAGCCTTTAGAATCAAAAATTCTCCAGGACTTTAACTGCAGTGAATTCATCTATTGTTCTGATTCCGGACTTGGAAGTGCTGCGAACAGAAGATTTAACAGTCTTGGAAACCGGGCATACATCATCACTCATTCTCTTAAAAAGATGAAGAAAGAAGATCGTGAGATTGCTCTGAACCCTACGCAGTTTCGTAAAGTCGGTAGCACAAAATTCATAGATCTGCGTACACTTGATGAAACTGATGAAGAAGTTTATAACACTGTTTATTACAAAGAAGTTCCCGTGGTTACAGGAAACATGGATGAAACTCTGATTGTTACTTATTCTCCAAAATATAAAGCATACCAAAGAAGAATTCGTGACCGCCAAATCGAACATGCTGAAAAGATCATCAACACACCTGGGCGTAAACGAAAAGGAAAAAATCAGAATGATCCAATGCGTTTTGTAAAGAAGACTTCTGTGACGCCAGATGGGGAAATCGCTAATAAACAAGTATACAATATCGATGAAGAACAGATTCAAAAAGAAGAAATGTATGATGGTTTTTATGCTGTTATTACAAATCTGGAAGGTGATGTCTCTGAAATCATACGGATTAACAAACAGCGTTGGGAAATAGAAGAAAACTTTAGAATTATGAAAACCGAATTTGAAGCTAGACCAGTCTATGTACGAAGAGAGGAGCGAATAAAAGCTCATTTCATGACTTGCTATATCAGTCTTCTTCTTTATCGGTTATTAGAAAAGAAACTTGGAGATGCTTATACGGTCAGTCAGATACTTGGGACATTACGTTCTATGCAAATGACACTACTAAATACAGCAAGTGGTTATATTCCTTCCTACACAAGAACAGAATTAACGGATTCTCTGCACAAAACATTCGGCTTTAGAACGGATTATGAATTCATTACAAAAGCTCCATGCGAACAATCATTAAAGAAACGAAACAGATTAAATCAAAAAAATCATAATATAGCACATATCGTTACGAAATAAAAAACGGCTACAGAGCCCATGTTTACTGGGTTTGTAGCCATTTTTATCTTTCCAACTGTCAAAGATGGGATTATACTCTCCAAAAGAATCGATGTCAATACGTCTTATGCATTTTACTAAAGTATGTTTTAGTAAAATAAAATTTATCTGTTTTTTGGCAGGTCTTAGGGTGTTCCCTAACGAGATTTGACCGTTTTACGACGATAGGAGTATAAATGGTCTGCTCGCTAAGATTAAACAACACCTTACACCAAAGAAAAAGCGAGAGCTTTCCGTTAAAGTTTGCTCTCGCTTTCGGTTTTATTTTATCTGTATACTTTTCATTTTCGCTGATGAAAATTTTATAATCAAGTCATCAACGGCGTCTGTATATCTGCCTTCGCTTTGCAATTTATTCTTAAGACGGATAAGATTTTTTATAATTTCTGAATGTTCATTTGCGGATATGTATAGGTGATATTTTTGTTCTCTCATACATAAATCACCTCGACATTTACAATTTCTGTCGCACGATTCCGGATGTTATTCATCTTGCGAATCCACAAAAGTGTATTTTCTGCTTTAAGTTTCTCTGTTACATTTTCTTTTTCGGCAAGTGTTTTTACAAGCTCATGAAACATTACTTCGGCTCGTGTATCGACTTCAGCAAGGTGTTCATACAGTCTGCCCGAAGTCAAATAATTGTAATAGATAACTCGATGATTTGATTTTAAATGTCGTTTATATCGCTGTCCCCACACGCCGATTTGATATTCTTTCTGTTCACCCATTCCTACATTAGGGAGCATATAATCTCCTGCCTGACGATACTCAACGCCTTGCTGTTCAAATATTGTTTTCATAGAAAAAATCCTCCTGTAATTTGATTGTACTATCATTTTACAGAAGGATTTTTGATTTTACCAATGTACCGATTACACGTTAAATCATCTTAAAATGTCTCAATGCTTCTTCAATCATTTCAACTTTTTCTGCTGGACATTGTGGCTGTTTTGAATTCTCTGATTTTGGCTTATTATAATTTTCTCTTTCAATAATGCCATATTTCTCTTTCACCTGAGCAATATAGAGATTGGACACCTTTGTATCGTATTTATCTAAGATGTACTGTTTGATTTCTTCATAAGTCGCTTTTGCTTCAGAAGCAGTTAAATCCAGTTCATCCATATCAACGGTAATGTCGATATATGCGTCAGGAGCTTTTCTAACCAACTTAACTACCGTCTCGACATGCACACTCTCCGGGAACTGATCCACTCCCCGCACTTTCCTGATCTCATACCCATTTTCACACAGATACTTCAGATCCCTTGCCAGGGTCGCAGAGTCACAGCTTACATACACAACTTTTTCCGGCTCCATCTTCACGATCGTCTCAAGCAGCGTCTCATCACAGCCTTTTCTCGGAGGATCTACTACGATCACATCCGCACGTGCCTTCTCGCCACCATGAGTTTTAGCATATTCTTCATAATAGTCCGGCAGAACTTCTTCTGCCTTTCCAACATAGAACGCTGCATTATTGATCTCATTGATCTTCGCATTATTCTTTGCATCTTCGATTGCCTGCGGCACGATCTCAACTCCATAGACCTGCTTTGCCTTCTGTGCAAGGAAGAGAGAAATTGTTCCGATACCGCAATACAGATCCCATACAGTTTCCGTCCCTTTCAGATCTGCATATTCCAGTGCAAGTCCGTACAGTTTTTCAGTCTGCACCGGATTCACCTGATAAAAGGACAAAGGAGAAATCTGATACTTTACATTTCCAATATAATCTGTGATAAATCCCTGTCCCCACAGTACTTCATAAGAATTTCCCATGATGACGTTATCCCTGCGTGTATTCGGACTGAGCGTAATACTTGTCATTCCTTCAAGCTGAGTCAGTTTTTTAATCAGCCGGTCCGCTTTCGGTAATTTCGTTCCGTTGATCACAAGACAGACCATGATCTCTTTTGTTGTAAATCCATAGCGGATCAGTACATGGCGGATCAGGCCTTTGCCTGACTTTTCATCATACGCTGCAACACAATTTTCTTTCATATACTGCAAAATAATTTCGAGAATCTCCCGATTCTGCTCAACTCCCAGGATACATTCTGTATTGGCAATGATATCATGGGTTCTTCCGGCATAAAATCCAGTAACAGGATTCCCCTCTTTATCTGTACCAAAGGGGAATTGTGCCTTATTTCTGTAGCGGAATGGTTCATCCATTCCTTCCACCGGTTCCATTACTGCATCGATCTTTCCCCTGTCAAAACCACCGATCCGTTCCAGATTGCCACGAATCTTCTGTTCTTTGAAAGCAAGCTGACGCTCATAAGACATTTCCTGGATCTGACAGCCACCGCACTTTCTTGCAAATGCACACTTCGGTTCTACACGATCTGCCGACGGATGGATAATCTCCATCATCCGGGCATAGCCATAATTTTTCTTTGCTTTCATCACTTTCGCTTCTACTACATCCCCGATGATCGCATCTTTAATAAACAGGTATATCCATCCACGCGGCCGATTCCTTCACCGCCCACACCAATATCCGTTATTTCTACTGTTACAACGTCATTTTTATTCAGCATTTTATTTCTGTTCCTATTTCTATTCTTGTTGAAAGCCGATTCTTAAATTGATGTTGGGGGCAAAAGCCCCCAACAATGATGCCACCGGATTGTTTCGTGCTACGCACTCCCAGAATCCTACCCGCTATTCGCATATCATGGTGCTTCCGCCCCACTTTTATGCTCATATCGGGGCGGGTCTCAAGGTCATTCTACCACCAGTGTGCAAGCACACGTGGTTTCAGACCTTTTGACCCTGACATCTTAAATTATGAAAAATACGCTTTGCAAATATCTTAAATATCTGAGGTTTTCCTTATATTTGACTCAAATAAACGGTTGAATCCCAGCCAGTCGGTTCCCTTTTTATTCTTGAAAAGCTCAGTCAGTGTCTGGAGCTTCGCATCTGCACTGTCTGCCAGGTTCAGAGCCATTGCCTCTGCCAGTGCCGGTTTCTTTGGTGAACCATATTCCAGCTCGCCATGATGTGCCACGATACAGTGCTTCAGTTCATTTCCTATCTTTTCCGGGAAATCAGGAATCGAGCGGATCGCATCATCGATCATTTCCACACCGATCACAATATGACCGATCAACTGTCCTTCATCTGTATAATCATTATCCGGAAATGCAGACAGCTCTTTTACTTTTCCAATGTCATGGAAATTGCTGAAGTCAGCAGAAGATCCCGGTTCAGGATGCTGTAATTTGAAGCAAAATATTCACATAAATGAACCACGGCAAGTGTATGCTCAAGCAGACCTCCGGCAAATCCGTGATGAACCGTCTTCGCAGCAGAATGACCTTTGAATTTTGCAATAAATGCTTCATCTTTCACAAAGTAAAATTCCAGTGCCGCTCTCAGATATGGATTGGAAATCTGACGGATATATGCACCAGTTCCTCGTACATACTGTCCACACTTTTCTCTGTTGTCGGCATATAATCAGCCGGATTATATTCTCCTTCCTGAGCCACCCGGATCTGACGGATGTTCATCTGAAGATTCCCGTTATAATTAATGATATCTCCAAATACTTCGATAAAATCTTTCTCATCATAATCCGCAATTCCCTGTGAATTAGATCCCATACCTTTCCGTCTAACGTTCCAGTCTTATCCTGAAGGATCAGATTGTCATAAGGCTTTCCATTTCTTGTCTCCGCAGAACGCTTTCCCTTACAAAGGTATACATTCCTGATTGTCTCGCCTTCACATAATCCACTAATATATCTCATTTCTATCCTCTTTCTATTATTTTCTAGATGTCGGGGTCAAAAGCCCCCGACTTTGATGCCTGCGGATTGCTCCGTGCTACGCACTCCCACAATCCTACCAATATTCGCATATCATGGGATTATCGTCTCACTTGCACTATTTTTATCGCCAACATTCACAGTAAAATCAAGATCCACATATCCGTCAGCACCTTTTCTTTTTCCTTTAACCCGGATCACTGCATCGCTCTTTTCTTCCAGCACAGCCTTCTCATAGCTGCTCATACTGGAAACTGACTCACCGGAAACCTGCCAGATAATATCCCCGCTCTGGATTCCTGCTGCCATTGCCGGAGAATCAGGATCTACTTCAATGACATACAATCCTGACGGCATGCCTTCATTCTGCTGAAGTTCTCCCGTCACAGTCGTTCCGTAAACTCCGATATAAGGCACACTTTCCCCATTCGCCATCAACTGGATCCTGGATTTCAGATCAGAGATTGCATATGCATTCACCGTATGGTCTCCCTTATCTTCCCAGATATCATCTGAAATCATTCCGATTACTTCTCCGTCCATATTGAAAAGGATTCCTGTCGCACCATCTGAACCGGAAATATCTGTTCCGATCACTCCGCATTCGCCATCCCGGAATTTTTGCTGATATTCGGTGGAACTGATAATCCCGTAACTGACTCCATCCTCATATCCTAAGGTATTTCCAAGTGCAATCACTCCGTCCCCCTGAGCTGCAAGATTGGAATTGCCAAGTTCTGCGACATGGATCGCATTCCAGGTTGCATCTGACAGCTCGTTCTTTGCCACACTGAATACTGCAAATCCACTGTTCTTATCTCTGCTTTTGACCGATGCCTTATAGCTTGTACCGTCTACAAATTCCACCTGCCATTTTTCCGCATCTTTGCAGACTGACTCGCTGGCAAAGATCAGAAGCTCCTGTCCGTTATCCGCAGTGATCACCCCTGATACAGACGAGGTGATCCCCGTTGCCTCCGCATCCCAGTCTTCTTCCTCCGATGCCGCACTGACAGATACAACTCCCTTTTTTGCTTCCTTTACAGCCTGATACATGCTCTTAAGGATCTCTTCATAATTTTCTTTGCTCAATGTCTGATCCACCGGATCATTCTGATCTCCTGCTGCCGCATCTGCCTGCCTGAAGGAGTATCATCTTCCGGGATCGTCACTGTCTCCGGTTTGCCTTTCAGCCACCTCTGTGCCGCCGGCTTCACCGCAAAAAATCCCAGGCTCGCAACTCCTCCGAAAATCAGCCCGTACAGAGCGATCCTGACAAACTGCTGGATCAGCATCTTCCGGCTGATCTTTTTGGGCTTTATCGTCTCCTGCAGGAATGAATAAGATTCCTCTTCTTCCTGAGGCTTCTCCTGCTCTTTTTCATCTAACATAGGCACTGTCTCCCATACGAAAAAAGTCTTTCATTTTCTAGTATAACTGATTTATTCTCATTGTTCAATATCGGATAAAAGCCTTTTCTTTACGCAAAGAATGGGGTACAATAGGACAGAGTTAATCCTAAAAAATATCAAGGTGGAATTATGAACCAGAAGACTTTATTTAAATTAGAATATGATAAGATCATTGCCCTGTTGGAGAAGGAGGCAACTTCTTTCCGCGGAGGGCAGCTCTGCCGCCGGTTAAAGCCGATGACAGATATCAATAAAATTAATACATTTCAGGAACAGACTGCGGCAGCGTTCACCCGGATTGTGCAAAAGGGACGCATTTCTTTCGGTGATGCTGCTCCAGTCGAAGAGTCCATGAAACGGCTGGAAGTCGGTGGTGCTTTAAGTATTTCCGAGCTGCTCCGCATCAGCCGCCTTCTCGGAAATGCTGCCCGGGTAAAGGCTTATGGCAGACATGATACACAGGAAGAATCCTGCGACTGTCTGGATGCTTTTTTTGAACAGCTTGAACCGCTTACCCCTCTGGCAAATGAGATTGAGCGGTGTATCCCCGGGAAGATGAAGTCAGTGATGATGCAAGCTCCACATTAAAGCATATCCGACGCAGTATTAATGGGATCAATGAGCGGGTACATGCAACTCTGACCAGTCTTGTAAATGGTTCTCTGCGGACTTATTTACAGGATCCGATCATCACCATGCGGGGTGACCGCTACTGCATCCCGGTCAAGGCTGAATACCGTGGACAGGTCCAGGGACTGATCCATGACCAGTCTTCTACCGGTTCTACGCTTTTTATTGAACCTATGGCTGTCGTGAAACTGAATAATGACCTGAAGGAACTTTATGCCAGAGAACAGGAAGAAATCCAGATCATTCTTGCCGGTCTGAGTGAAGAAGCCGCCCAGTATATTGAAGAAATCCGGGCGGATTACCGTGCTTTGACCGATCTCGACTTTATTTTTGCAAGAGGTGCATTGGCTCTGTCCATGAAAGCCAGCCGTCCGGTTTTTAACGAAGAAAATAAAATCCATATCCGTGAGGGACGTCACCCGCTGCTGGATCCTAAGACGGTCGTTCCGATCACGGTCACTCTCGGAGAAGAGTTTGATCTGCTGATCGTGACCGGTCCAAATACCGGTGGTAAGACCGTTTCCCTGAAGACAGTCGGACTTTTCTGTCTCATGGGGCAGGCAGGGCTGCATATCCCTGCCGGTGACCGCTCGCAGCTTGCAGTTTTTCATCAGATCTATGCGGATATCGGAGACGAACAGAGTATTGAGCAGAGTCTGAGTACTTTTTCTTCCCATATGACGAACATTGTATCGTTTCTTAAGAAAGTAGATTCACATTCTCTGGTCTTATTTGATGAGTTATGTGCAGGAACAGACCCGACAGAGGGAGCGGCACTGGCGATCGCCATTCTTTCCCATCTCCATTCACAGGGGATCTGCACCATGGCGACGACTCATTACAGTGAGCTGAAAGTCTATGCACTTTCCACTCCGGGAGTAGAGAATGCATGCTGTGAATTTGATGTCCAGAGTTTACGCCCGACTTACCGGCTTCTGATCGGTATCCCCGGCAAAAGTAATGCCTTTGCTATTTCCGGGAAACTCGGACTGCCCGATTATATTATTGATGACGCAAGAGAGCATCTGACGGAACAGGATATTTCTTTTGAAGATCTTCTCACTGATCTGGAGATAAGTAAACGTACAATTGAAAAGGAGCGGGAAGAGATTTCTGCTCTCCGCAAAGAGGCTGAAGAATTAAAATCGCAGGCAAAAGAGCGGCAGGAAAAGCTGGACGAACAGCGTGACCGGATCCTGCGTGAGGCAAATGAAAAGGCAAATGCCATCCTCCGGGATGCAAAGGAAGTCGCAGATGAGACGATCCGCAAATTCCATAAATTCGGCAAGGAAAATATTTCTGCGGCAGAGATGGAAAAAGAACGGGAACGGATCCGTAAGAAAGTCAATGATACTGCCGCTGCTTCTTCACTGAAGTCAAAAAAACCGAAAAAAGAACATAAGCCTTCCGACTTTAAACTGGGAGAATCTGTCAAGGTTCTGAGCATGAACCTGACCGGAACTGTCAGCTCCCTGCCGGATGCTCGTGGAAATCTGACAGTTCAGATGGGAATCCTTCGTTCCCAGGTCAATATTTCAGACCTTGAGATCATTGAAGAACCATCTCCATATGGTGCAAAGAAAATGAACCGCACTTCCAAAGGGAAGATCAAAATGGGAAAATCTCTCTCTGTCCGCCCGGAGATCAATCTGCTTGGACGAACTGTAGATGAAGCGGTTGCAGAACTGGACAAATACCTCGATGATGCACTGCTCGCCCATTTATACACGGTCCGTGTTGTCCACGGAAAAGGAACCGGGGCATTGCGTAAAGGAATCCATGAATATCTGCGTCGGCAGAAGCACGTAAAATCTTATCACCTCGCTGAATTTGGAGAGGGCGATGCAGGTGTTACGATCGTAGAACTCGGATAATAAGCCTGATAAATAAAAAGGAGGATCTTTCATGATAGGGAAACAAAAAATTCTCATCGTTGATGATGATGAAAATATTGCAGAGCTGATCTCGCTCTATCTGACAAAAGAATGCTTTGATACAAAAATGGTTTACAACGGCGAAGATGCACTGGCTGCTTTTGATACTTATCAGCCGAATCTTATTTTGCTTGACCTGATGCTTCCCGGCATCGACGGATATCAGGTCTGTCGTGAGATCCGTGCCAAATCCGTAACCCCGATCATTATGCTCTCTGCCAAAAGTGAGGTATTTGACAAGGTACTTGGCCTGGAGCTTGGTGCGGATGATTATATTATGAAGCCTTTTGACGCAAAAGAAATGGTTGCCCGTGTGCGTGCCGTACTCCGCCGCTATCAGGTCGGCAGACAGGCTGAACCCGCCCGGGAAAAGACCAAATGCGTTGAATATGAAGGACTGACGATCAATCTGACCAATTATTCTGTTCTCTGTGACGGGAAAAATGTAGAAATGCCTCCAAAAGAACTGGAGCTTTTATACTGCCTTGCCGCTTCACCGAATCAGGTCTTCACCCGTGAGCAGCTTCTTGACCGCATCTGGGGATATGAGTACATCGGTGATACAAGAACCGTTGACGTTCATATCAAGAGACTTCGTGAAAAGATCAAGGATCATCCTCACTGGAGTCTGAGTACCGTGTGGGGAATCGGCTACAAATTTGAAACGAAATAATTTTTACAACAGATGATATCCGGGGGAACATCATGAAAAGTATTTTGCACTTAAAATTTATCGTCCTATATATTATTTTTGGTTTTTTGTGCGTTTTTACAACCGCTACACTGACAAATGAGCTGATCATGGACGGACTGGAAGAAGATATTTCCGAGTCTCTTTACAGGGAAGCAACTCTGATCTCCAATAATTATCTGCCTTCCTATTTTTCAGAAGACTCTTCTATCTGGGCAGTCCAGTCCCAGCTCATTGCCATGCGGCTGTACTTAAATTCTTCTCTTTGGTTCGTCGCACCGGATGGAAGTCTCATTACCTCTTCCAATATCGGAGGTACGACTGCCCCCCGTACGATTGAAAATTTTGATCCGGCCGAAATCGGGAACAGCCAGTACATTACCGGAACTTACCACGATTACTTTGACGAGGATTTTATTACTGTCATGGCTCCGGTCACTCAAGGATTCTCAACAAAGGGATATCTGCTGATCCATCATCCGGTTTCTGACATCCAAAAGCAATGTTCGCTTCTGATGCGTCCGGTTTACATTACTCTGGCAGTGATCTTCGGACTGTCTTTCATCTTCCTGCTGGGATTCCACTTCTTTGTCTACCGCCCGCTGCGGCAGATCACAGAGGCCGCCAAGCAGTACGCCATGGGGAACCTGGATTATGCGATCCCGGTTCATTCTCATGATGAAATGGGATATCTTTCTGCCTCCCTGAACTTCATGTCTGTGCAGTTAAAAGACATGGATGATTATCAGAAAAAGATCGTAGCAAATGTTTCCCATGATTTCCGCTCACCGCTGACTCCATCAAAGGTTATGTGCAGGCAATGACCGACGGAACAATCCCACCGGAATTACATGAAAAATACCTGAAGATCATCCTGTTCGAGGTGGAACGACTGACGACCTTACTACCGACCTGCTCACTCTCAACGAATTTGATACCAAAGAGCTGCTTTTAGACAAAACCACCTTTGATATTCAGGAAGTGATCAAGAATACAGCCCTCTCTTTCGAAGGAGTCTGCACACCGAAGCACATTTCCATTCAGTTGCTGCTGCTTCCTGATGCGGTTTTTGTCTGTGCAGATAAGCGGAAAATCCAGCAGGTTCTTTACAACTTGATTGATAACGCAATCAAATTCAGCGAAAATGAATCTTCTGTTTTTGTGGAAGTATCAGGAAAAAATGATAAGATTTTTGTCTCTGTAAAAGATCAGGGAATCGGTATTCCGAAAAAAGAACTGAATAAAATCTGGGAACGTTTCTATAAATCTGATCTGTCCCGTGGAAAGGATAAGAAGGGAACCGGACTGGGGCTTGCTATTGTCAAGGAAGTGATCCAGGCTCACGATGAGCATATCAATGTCATCAGCACCGAAGGAGTCGGTACGGAATTTATCTTTTCTCTGAGCAAAGCCAGTCAGGATTAAGTCTTTAGGTAAAGTAACTTTGGATTAAATCTGCGACCAAACTAAGTCAGGATAAATCAGGATTAGATCCGTGAGCAACAAAGTCGGGGGCTTTTGCCCCCGACATCTATTTATTTTTCTATTACTTTTTCTGTCGCTTTTTGCTGTGATACTTTTCCTGTCTGTAAACTGCTCTCTGGATTTTATTTGTAAACCAGCGGTTTAATATCGGCATCATCCATATTCTCTGCCGTCACCCATACATACCCGGTATTCACTTCCGCTTCATTTCCAATCTCAAGAACTGTACGGCAGATGCGATCACTGCCGCATATCCCATTCCAAATGGATTCTGTACAACCAGTCCATCCAGTTCTCCGTCCTCCAGTGCTTTCACCTGTTCTTTTCCTGCATCAAATCCTACAATCTGAATTTCATCGGAATTGTCCAGTTCATCCAGCACCTGAATCCCCAACTGGGTAGAAGTTTCATTCAATGCAAAGATCCCTTTCAGTTCAGGATGCTTTTTCAGGTAATACGCAACCGCCTCTTCGTTACTCATTTTGTCGCTGCCGACTTTACTTCCTCAAACTTTTCCGCTACAGTCGGTGCGGTTGCTCCGTCCTTCGTTGCTGTATCTGTTCCTCCGGCTGCCGTTCCGTCATCGCCATTTGCAGAAGTTTCTGCTGTATCTGTACCACTTCCATTTGCAGTGCCTGTCGTCTGAGCTGCATCATCCATCTTTTCTCCTGCTTCTGCTGCAGCCAGATCTTCTGCAGACATCCCAAGCTGCTCTGCCGCTGCTTTCCGCTTTAACTGATCCAGTTCATCTACATAGATCGTCTCTACTACGGATACATCAGGATGATTTGCCTTAATCTCCTCTTTTACACCGGCTTCTCTTTCTTTTCCATTCTCCGATACAGAATCATTAAGCAGAAGGGCAATTTCCCCACTGTCACCGATAGCCTCACATAATTTCTTCACACCCGTCTTTGCGGCTTCTTTATTATCTGTCCGGCAGATACACTGGATTCCCTGATAACTGTTTCCTGAATCAAACGCTACGATCGGAATCCCGTTCGCAGTCGCAAGATCAAACTGAACCTCCGAAGCACTCTCATCAATACTGGACACCGCAATCACATCGGGATATCTTGCAAGCTCTTCATCTAAGATGTTGACCATCTCATCAATATTATCATTCTCATCCGGGGCATTGTATACCACCTTGATCTTATCATCTCCGCTGTATCCAAGACTCTCATTAAGATCCTCGGCTGCCTGCTCCACACCTTTCTTTACTTCATCCCAGTAAGGTGTCCCTCCGGCTCTTCCGATCACGGAAATATAAGTTCCCGGCTCTAAATCCAGCCCCTCTACATCTGCATATGCCGAAGGTGAAATGGCATCCAGATTCGCCTGCCATGCCGGAACTTCTGTCTTATCCCCGGTATAAATACTCTCTGTTTTTTTTGAATTGCCACAGGCACTCAATATCATTGCGGAACAAAGAACCGCACTGATCATAGCCACATAACGTCTTTTCATCATATTCCTCCGCTTTACATACTTTCCTTATCCTGTTCAGGCTCTCAATCCACTATGATACACGAAACTCCGCAAAAAGGAAGTAGTTTTTTCTTAAAAAATGATGAAATCTTCTTTTAACCTGCATTTTTCATCCTCTGACCACTCGTTTTGCATTAAATTTCCGCCATTTTTCTTCTCCTTTTCTGTTGCTTTCTTGTATAAAAGCCTGATTTATGTTAGAATGTTGATGTTTATTGTATAATCTGTAACCGCTGAGTTACCAGTCCTTATATACTGTATTCAGACTGTTACATATAAAAAGAAAGGAATGAATCAAATGACAACAGCACATCTCTGCATCACGCTCGCGATCCTCGTCTATTTAGGATGTATGCTTTATGTGGGCTATCGTTGCTCCAAGAACAACAACGACTCCGCAGATTTCTATCTGGGAGGCAGAAAATTAGGTCCTCTTGTTACCGCCATGAGTGCCGAAGCTTCTGACATGAGCAGTTGGCTTCTGATGGGACTTCCGGGACTTGCTTATCTGACCGGAGTTGCCGATGCCGGCTGGACAGCATCGGACTTGCCATCGGTACTTATCTGAACTGGAGGATCGTAGCAAAAAGAATCCGCCGCTATACTCATGTAGCAGGAAATTCTATTACCCTTCCATCCTTTTTCAGCAACCGCTACCGTGATGAGAAAAAAATTCTCCAGTCGATCGGTGCTATTTTCATCGTAATCTTTTTTATCCCGTATACCGCTTCCGGTTTTGCCGCCTGCGGAAAGCTTTTTTCCAGCCTGTTCGGGATCAATTATCAGGTTGCCATGGTCATCAGTGCATTGATCATCGTCGGCTATACAACACTGGGCGGATTCCTTGCCGCATCCACCACAGATTTTATCCAGAGCATCATTATGTCGATCGCACTGATTATTGTATTTATCTTTGGTATTAATGTAGCCGGAGGTGTGTCTGCCGTTGTTGAGAATGCTCAGTCTCTCCCGGGATATCTTACAATGCACACGACTTACGATCCGGTTTCAGGAACAGAACAGCCTTATCCGATTATCAGTATCGTATCCATGATTGCATGGGGACTTGGATATTTCGGCATGCCACATATCCTGCTCCGCTTTATGGCCATTGAAGATGAAGAGAAATTAAAGCTGTCCAGAAAAGTTGCAACCGGATGGGTTGTCATTTCTCTTGCAGTTGCAGTGCTGATCGGTATCATCGGACTTGCCATGACAGCAGCCGGTGAACTGATCCCACTGGAGGGTTCTGCTTCAGAGACGATCATTGTTAAGATTGCTGACCTGATGAGCCAGCATGGTGTACTTCCGGCACTTCTTGCGGGAACGATCCTCGCAGGTATCCTTGCCTCCACCATGTCAACGGCTGATTCACAGTTACTTGCTGCTTCTTCCTCCGTTTCTTCAGACCTTTTGGGAGATTTTCTGAAGAAAAAGACAGGAAAGAAAGGTTCGATGTTTGCGGATCGTATTACCCTGCTTATCATTGCACTGGTTGCAGTCTTCCTTGCAAGAGATCCGAACAGTTCTGTTTTCAATATCGTATCTTTTGCATGGGCCGGCTTCGGTGCTGTATTCGGACCGGTTGTCCTCTTTGCATTGTTCTGGAAACGTTCTAACTGGCAGGGTGCTTTAGCCGGAATGATTTCCGGCGGAGCAATGGTCTTCATTTGGAAATACCTGGTACGCCCGCTCGGTGGTGCGTGGGATATCTACGAACTGCTTCCGGCATTCCTTGTATCCTGTGCAGCGATCGTCCTTGTAAGCCTGCTTACAAAGGCCCCGTCCAAAGAGATCGTGGAAGAATTTGAAAGCGTATAATCCCTTTAAAATACGGGGAAAAGGCAGTCATAACTAACTCGTATCTGCCCGGAAGGTATTCGATTAAATACAGTTTCAACCCTTGTATATTTTAGATTCTTGTATTAGAATGTAGATAACGAAACGGAAGTTGTCCGTTTTGAAATTAAAAAAGGAGGATACATACCCATGGCACGTGTAATTAGTGATGAATGTGTAAAGTGTGGTACTTGCGAAGCTGAATGTCCGGTAAGTGCAATTTCTGAAGGCGAAGATACATATGTTGTTGATGCTGATTCCTGCATCGATTGTGGAGCATGTGAGGCTGCCTGTCCAGTAGGTGCTATCTCCGAGGCTTAAGATTACAGACGCAACGTGATCACAGAGCAAAAAAAAGTCCTGCCCGGCTGATGAAGTTCAGCCGCTGCAGGACTTTTTCTTTTCTGAAACAAACGGACATTCACTGCATAAAATATAGAAACAATGAAGTATCTGCAGTTCCGGAGGCTACAACTCTGGAAACTGCGAATCCGGTTGTAATTCCCGTGATATATGCCACAATTTGACGAACGATTAGCCGGCATTCCCGGAACAGCTTATGCTATAATAAAGCAAGAATTACAGTTCACCCCTTAAAGGTGAACTGTAATATGCCATGTCAGATAGGAGGTATAGATATCCATGGGGGAAGTCAGATTTATGATTTCCGAAGCCGCAAAAAAAGTGCATGTCGAATCTCATGTTCTACGCTACTGGGAAGAAGAGCTTGGACTTTCGATCGGCAGAACGGAAATGGGACATCGATATTATACCGAAGATGACATACAGCTTTTCTGCTGTATCAAAAGACTAAAAGATGAAGGAATGCTTCTGAGAGACCTGAAGCTGCTTATTCCTCAATTAAATGAGACCCGGAACCGGCTGCGTCAGGCGGACAAGGTCTCTGAAAAAGCAACTGCAAAGTCCGCTGTAAAAGCACTTGCAGGTGCAGCCACAAATACAGACATAAAGACTGCCGCAGATGCAGTTGCAAAGCCAGTCACAAATGCAGCCGCTCCTGCCGGAACGAATCCTGTTTCCACACCGGACTCTGTTGAAAAATCTTCAGCCGCCCTGCCATCGGCTGCCGTTACCCCTGATGAAATCATTACCCGGACGCAACTGGAACAGGTAAGATCTCTTCTCGGCGACGTGCTTTCCGAGGTAGTCACAGACAATAATTCCACGCTCACCGATCAAATCAGTAAAACAGTAACTTCTGATATACTCCGGGAAATGGACGACCTCTTTCAGGCAAAAGAGCGACGGGAAGAAGAACATTTCCGTAAGCTGGATTCTCTCATCCGTCAACAACAGGCAAATCGACGGGAATCTGCAAAAGGGAACGCAGTTATCAGGCTTAAGAAAATTTTTACCTGACCGGCAGATGCAAAGGGACTGCCGTATCTGAACTTTCACTTCATACGGCAGTCCCTTCTTTGTCTGATCTTCTGATGATCTTCTGATTTACAGGCAGATTCTGAACTTCTGGTCTGAATTTTCATCTTAATTCTGATCTCAAGATTTTAAATTTCTCAGGAGTCCCTCTCCTGTCTTCTTTCTTCATTTCCAAATCTCGTATACTGCGGCATCCATGCAAGACGCACTGTTCCGATCGGGCCGTTTCTCTGCTTCGCAATAATGATCTCCGCAATATTTTTATCTTCTGTATCCGGATTGTAGTAATCATCACGGTAAATGAACATACATACATCGGCATCCTGCTCGATCGCTCCTGACTCACGCAGGTCAGAAAGCATCGGACGCTTATCCGTTCTCTGCTCTACCGCACGGCTCAACTGGGACAGTGCAATGACCGGCACGTTCAACTCCCTTGCCAGCCCTTTCAAAGAACGCGAAATCTCCGAAATCTCCTGCTGACGGCTTTCATTTCTGCGGCTGTTACTTCCGCTCATCAACTGTAAGTAGTCGATGATAACCAGATCAAGTCCCATTTCCAGCTTATATTTTCTGCATTTGGATCGCATCTCAGAAATAGTGATACCTGACGTATCATCAATGATCATCCGGGAAGATCCAATCGTTCCTGCTCCTTCGATCAGCTTCTCCCAGTCCGTATCTGACAGATTACCGGTTCTTAAAATCTGTGCATCCACATGAGATTCCAGTGAAAACAGACGGTTTACCAACTGCTCCTTTGACATCTCAAGACTGAAGATCGCCACTGCGAGATTCTGACGGAATGCCACATGCTGTGCGATATTCAAAACAAAGGCAGTCTTTCCCATAGAAGGACGGGCTGCGATCAGGACAAGGTCTGATCTCTGTAAACCGGAAAGCTTATAATCAAGGTCAATGAATCCTGTCGGGATTCCCGTAACCGTTCCCTTTGTCTTTGATGCCCGCTCAATGACATCCAAGGCATTCAGAACAACCTGCCGGATTGGAACATACTCTTCTGAATTTCCTGTCTCCGCAAGCTCAAAAACCTTCTTCTGTGCATCTTCCAGAATCTCATCCAATGGTTTATTCTGCTGATAACACGTATTTGCGGTCTCCTCATTCACTTTAATGAGCCTCCGCATCACGGATTTTTCCCGGACGATCTTTGCATAGGTATCTGCATTGGCGGATGTCTGTGCCTGCATGAGAAGATCTCTCGCAAATTCCATATTGCTGATCTCCGGTGGAACATCTTTTTCCTTCAGATAATCCTGAAGCGTGATCAGATCTACCGGCTTTCCCTGCTGAAACATTTCCACAATACAGTCAAATAAAATCCCATATGCAGTCTGATAAAAATCCTCTCCGGTTATAATTTCGGAGGCCATCGAAATAGCCTCCTTATTCATCAGCATCGCTCCCAGCACTGCCTGCTCCGCCTCCGCACTGTGCGGAGGAATCCGTTTCATTGCTGCTTCCATATCCATAAAGAATACCCTCTTATGCTTCTTCCTTTACAACGACTTTCAGTTCTGCTGTCACTTCCGGGTGCAGTTTCACTGATACCATATGCGTTCCCAGTGTCTTGATTCCCTCTTTGATCTGGATCTTTTTCTTATCTACAGAAAGATTCATCTGCGTCTTCACAGCTTCTGCAATTTCCTTGCTGGATACTGAACCGAACGTTCTTCCGCCTTCTCCGACTTTAATCGACAGCTCAACCTTTCCTGCTCCAAGTTCTGCTGCCAGTTCTTTTGCAGCCTCCAGGTTCTCCTCGGCAACTTTCTTTTCATTATTCTTCTGCAGCTTCAGGTCATTTAAGTTCTTTCCCGTCGCCTCCAGACCGACTTTCTTCGGAAGAATGAAATTTCTTGCATATCCATCATTTACGTTTACGATCTCACCCTTTTTTCCAAGGGATTTTACATCTTTCAACAAAATTACTTTCATCTTATATATCTCCTTCTTCTATCATTTTATCAATCGTTTCTTTGAGTGCATTAACCGCCTCTTCAATATTTGTATGGTCAAACTGTGCTCCTGCAGAATTGATATGACCACCGCCACCCAGCTTCTCTGCAATGATCTGCACATTCACCTCGTCAATCGATCTGGCACTCATATAGATTTTGCCCTCATACACCGTCAGCACAAAAGAGGCTTTGATCCCGCTGATATCCAGCAACTCATTGGCTGTCTGTGCCGCAAGTACCGTCGGACTGTCAATGTCACCCGGACACTGGGCAATGGCATACTCTTCCCGGTAGACCTCTGCCCGACGCATCGCCTCTGCTTTCGCCCTGTAAGACTCCATATCATCTCGGAACATCTTACGAACACGGGTAATATCTGCTCCGCATCTCCTTAAGAATGCAGCCGCTTCAAAGGTACGCACACCGGTACGGTTCATAAAGTTTCTCGTATCGATCATAATTCCCGCATACAGACAATCCGCCTCAACCGACGGGATTTTGATATCGTCTACAATATACTGCAATACCTCTGCAACCATCTCACAGGCAGAAGAGGAATACGGCTCGATATAAGACAGTACCGCATTGTCAATGATCATGCTGCCCTGACGGTGATGATCCAGTACTGCGATCATACGGGATCGACGCAAAAGTTCAGGACACTCTGTCATCTGCGGCTTGTTCGTATCCACAACAATGATCATTGTATTGTCATTTACATAATCCAGAGCCTGGTCTGATGTCAGGAAAATATCATCTTCATATGCCGGACTCTCTGCAATCTCATCATAGAGCGGTCTTACCGATCCTGTCACTTCATTGATGACAATATGTGCCTTCTTCTCCAGACTTACCGCTGCTCTGTAGATTCCCATACATGCACCAAATGAATCCGGGTCTGCAATCTTATGTCCCATGACAATGACCTGATCTTTCGTCACGATAAACTCTCTGAGTGCCTCAGCCTTTACACGGGCTTTCACACGGGTATTCTTTGCTGTCTGCTCTTTCTTACCTCCAAAGTAAGTAATTCCATTACAGTCTTTAATCACAGCCTGGTCTCCGCCTCTTGCAAGTGCCAGGTCGATCGCCACACGAGCATACTGATAACTCAGTGCATAAGTTGCAGTATTCAGCCCCAGTCCGATACTCAGTGTCGCTGACCTTGCATTTCCGATATTGACCTGCTTCACTTCCTCCAGAAGTGAGAACTTATCCTCTTTGATCTTCTTATAACCGGATTTACGCAGTACAACAAAATACTTGTCCTTCTCCAGCTTCTTGACGATTCCATCCACTTCACCGATATATTTATTGATCTTCCGGTCGATCAGTGCAACAAGAAGTGACTGCCTTACTTCTTCGACACTTTCCATCACTTCATCGTAGTTATCAATATAAATCAGTCCTGCGATCATCCGCTGCTCTTCATTTTCACGGATATAGGAATTTAACTCCGTAACATCCCTCATGGAAACCGCCACGAAATATTCCTGTTCTTCCGGAATCTGAAGCAGTTCTTCCTTTTTACTAAAGCCCTGCAAGGATACCCTTCGCAGTTCTACCTGGTAATCCCGCTCCCGGTAAGTCACTTCCATCTCTACATGTTCCATATCATCTTTCGGGAACACTCCCGGATGCAGATCCGGTATCAGGCGATTCAGATATTTTTCTTTCTTCTGCCCTTCCATCAACTCTTTAAAGCAATCATTCTTCCACAGGATCCTGCCATCTTCAAGAGCGATCGCATAAGGAAGTGCCAGTTCTTTCAGCAGTCTGTTCTCAATCCCTTTATACTGCACAGAAAACTGGATCAGATCCGCCAGGATCAGGGAACGGTTATGGAAATACAATGAGGATGCAATGATCAGATAGATCGCAATAAATACCGTCATCATCACTCCGGCTTTTTTATCGATCATATACATCCAGATATTCATGGCAAATAACAGAAGGGTCATAATAAGCGGCCACTTCATGTACATTCCCAACTGCCCTTTTAGTCGCATCTTATCTTTCTTCATAATCTATACCTCATCTAGGACTTTTGTCTGAAGTCTTTCCCTTTTAGTATAATCGTTTACCCATCGAAATGCAACTCGTATCGTCAACAGCCAGCATCCCTGTATGTTTGCAATCCTGTTTGATATACAAAAGCGTTACTGCATATTTATGTCGTATGCCCTGCAATGAAAAAAGGACTGAATCCCTGAATTTCTTCAAAGTTCCAATCCTTTGTATATGCTTATATTCTCGATTAGTCCTGAACGTAAGGCATAAGAGAAATATGTCTTGCTCTCTTGATCGCTACTGTAAGAGCTCTCTGGTGCTTAGCACAGTTTCCAGTAATTCTTCTAGGAAGAATTTTTCCTCTTTCAGAAACATATTTCTTTAATTTTGCAACATCCTTATAATCGATCTCGTTATTCTCTTTACCACAGAATACGCAAACTTTTTTTTCTTCTGCGAACCGGGCCTCTTCTCTTGAATCCACTCTGGTCTGCTTCCCTTTTCGTAAGCCATGATGGTTATCTCCTTTCCGACTTAGTTAAACGGTAATACGTCATCAATACCTTCCGGGATATTCATAAAGCCATCTCCTGCATCCGCACTCGGTGCCGGTGCAGCCTGGTGCTGGAAGTTCGCTCTGTTCGCATCACTCTCAGCTCTGCTTTCTGCAAATTCCTGTTCCTCCACGATCACTTCTGTCGTATATACTTTTACGCCATCTTTGTTCGTGTAGCTGCCTGTCTGAATACGGCCTGAAATAGAAACTCGCATTCCCTGACGGAAATACTTCTCTGCAAACTCAGCGGAACGTCCGAATACAACACACGGAATAAAATCCGCTGTCGGCTCACCGTCTCTCTTGAATCTGCGGTCTACTGCAACTGTATATCTTGCAACTGCTGTAGCATTATTTCCCTGTGAATATCTCACTTCCGGATCTCTTGTCAACCGTCCTACTAAAACTACTTTATTCATATATACCTCTTTCCGCTTATATTATGCTTCCTCTTTCACGCATAAATATCTGAGTACATTGTCCATAATGCGGATACGCTGCTCCACCTCAGCTGGAACTGTACTTTCAGCCTCGAAGTGGACGAAGTAGTAAAATCCTTCTTTCATCTTCTGGATCTCGTAAGCGAATCTTCTCTTGCCCCACTCATCAACGTCTGTTACATTTCCGCCGAAACGAGTGATCATGGCTTTCACTTTCTCGATTACATCCGCTCTTGCTTCATCCTCGAGTTTTGCGCTTACAACAACAGCTAATTCATACTTGTTCATGCTCTTTTACCTCCTTATGGTCTCTGGCTTCCGGATTCTCCCGGAAACAAGGAATGTTGATCCCCTGTATGGATATAATTCCAACAGTATGTCACAATTTGACATGATACCATAAGAATGTCTTAGTTTCAAGCTTTTTTTGTAATTTGCCTGGTATTTTTTTCAACCAGTTTTCTTGAAACCATGATCTGATGACCACATCCCGCACACTTTAACCGGAAATCTGCTCCGACACGCAGGATTTCCCACTCATAACTGCCACACGGATGAGGTTTTTTCATTCTGATCACATCACCCACATCAAATTTGTCTGCCATAAAGCACCTCGTCAATAAATCAATCTACTTAATACTTACTGATAATTTTTATCTGATAGCTTTTTATACTCTCCCGATCAATACTCTCCGGCAAGAACTCCCTGAAGCAGAAATCTCTCGTCCTCTTTTACATTGGTGCAGGTAGACAGGCTGACAATCTGAGACTGTGCATTGACCTCTACATCCACCTGATAATTGGAAGATTCCCTGCACAAATTCAGATAGCTTTCAAACTCTTCATCTGAATTGTATGTAAGATTATAAGCATCTGACGTATCCTTCACCACCGAAGCAGCAAATACTTTATACATCCGTACTTTTCCATCCGGTGTATAAATATAAAACTCAGGATGTGCCTTGCAGAAATCTTCACTTTCATATTCTTTCAACTGAGAGAACATTTCTCCACCGATCTTTAAGTTATGTCCGTAGATCATCGTATTACGGTCTGCAAAATCTGAATCACACCGCATATCCATAAAAATCGCTCCCAGCTTATTGTCATTTGCTGAAAATGTCTTTGTCAGGTATTCCTTATTATCTGAACTTTTTACGACCGGATAACTGATGATCGAAGGCTCATCAAACCGTATCCATGCTACTGTATCTGGATTTTCTGCCCGAAGTGCATCAAAATCCACACTGAAGCCTTCTCCCTGCTCATTCGTCTTGATCGCAATCTCTTTGATCTTATCATACTCTGCTCCACCCGAATAATACGGTACAAGCATCGTTACTAACTGAAAAACGGAAAATACAAAAACGAAAACCGCAACGATCAGAACCGCTGTCGAGCCAACATTAAATGCCGCTCTTTTCTTTTTCTTATTTTTTGCATTTGGATTTTGCTTTCTGCTATTTGGACTCTGTCCTCTTCTGTCATTTTCCTGGCGACGTTGTCCTGCCTGCGTTTCACTCTCTCCCACCGGACGGCGGCGTGCTTCCTGCGTTCCGCTCTCTCCTACCGGACGACGACGTCTTTCCTGCGTTCCGCTCTCTCCTGCCGGTCTGCGACGTCTTTCCTGCGTTCCGCTCTCTCCTGCCGGTCTGCGACGTCTTTCCTGCGTTCCACTCTCCTCCACCGGACGGCGGCGTGCTGTCTGCTGCCGTTCTTCTTTCGGACGGCGGCGGATTCCGTCTCCGCGGTCTTCGCCCTGTCTTCCCTGGTGATTCAAATCTTTTTCCATGCCTCTCTCCTTCACACTTTCCCCTCAGGAATCTGCTGTCTTCTTCGTTCCTCTGATTCAGATCATTCTGCATTAAATAGCTCTGTATGCAAAAGGCCTGCCACAGGCAGCTTCTCTTGCATCCTTTGCCATTAAAAACCAAGTGGCTCATCCACGAGAATGATCTTAAACCGGTTCTTGATCCTGCTGAATCTTGTCACCAGAATCTCTGCACAGATACAGTCATCACTCTTACAGTTAAAGCAGCTTCCATTCTTTACACACGGAGTATTAATGCCAAATCTCTGTGCATTGATCGGCCCTGCCTCATTTCTTGCACGGCTCATGGCATCTTCCTGTGTCTTTACTACCTTGTTCATTCCGACGATCAGAAGTACATTCTTCGGGCCGAATGCATAAGCTGCAATACGGTTTGCATTTCCATCAATATTAATAAATACACCATCTTCACTCATCGCATTCACACTTCCAAGAAACCAGTCCGATGTAAATGCCTTTAATGCGATCTCATGGCGTTCTTCCACTGTAGCAGCTTTATCTCTGTCATAAAATACATAATCATCGGAACAGACTGCATCGATCAGACCGCACTCTCTCACCGAAGCTGAACCGCCCATATTGATCGTACTTCCCTTTGGAATCAGTTCCAGTGCTTTCTTCACTGCTTCTTCTTTCGTCTTCACATAATATGCTTCCATATTTCTGGATTCAAGTGCCTTGACAACTCTTTTGCCAAGTGCTCATTTCTCATCTCTCTGACATCCATTTTTTGACCTCTTTTCTTTTATGCAGTAAAACCAGTATACCACGAATTTCTTTTTTATGTTGTTAAAATCTCTGCATCCGCAACGTAATATTCTTCCCCCGTTTCCAGGCAGAGACATCCCAGTCGTCCTCCAAATGCAGGAAATGCCGCTCCACAATCTATATCCGTCAGCCATCCATCCTCACTGTGCCAGATCTTTGCCGGTCATTCGTATTTCCACGAATCGTAAAAGCCGGTACATGACCGACCACCGAATGATATCCGGGAATCCCTTTCCCCCGATCGATCATTTCAGTACTCCAAAGCATTCGTTCTTTTCTTTTCCAAAATGAAAGTGCCTCTTCTGTACAGGCATGGGCAAGAAGCCAACATTCCCCATCAATCCTCAGCTTTTTATATAAAGGCATTTTCCTCATAAATTCCACATATTCCGGCAGTCTTTCCCTGGTTCTGCGACTGTCCATCAGAAAATCATAAGTATTATAATAGTACCGGTTGTGAATCTTATCCGGTACTGTATCATACCAATCCACAAATGCGTCCTCATGATTTCCTTTTAATGCAATGATATTTTTCCGTTCCATTGCCAGATCCAGCACACCAGCCGGGTCAGGTCCCCGGTCAATCAGATCTCCTAAAATATAAAGTCTGTCTGCCTCTGAAAATGCAATCTTTTCCAGCATCCGATCCAGAAGATGACCCATTCCATGCACATCAGAGATTGCGTATGTTCTCCCCATCTGCTTTTCCTCCCTGCCTTTTCAACAGTTCCCGAATTGTATATGCCACACCAGATTCTATATTGGACTTTGTTATATACTTTGCAGCCTTTTTACTTCTTCGTCTCCATTTTCCATTGCAACCGCTGCTCCAATTTCTGCGTTCCTGAAAAGTATACCTTTTTTCTTCAAAAAAAGAAAGAGCCTGATGTGATATGACCTCAACTTGCATCACACCACACCGGACTCTTTCTTATATTATACTTTTGTTATCTTAAGATACCAGGGTTAAAAGGTCTGACACCACGTGTGCTCGCACACTAGTGGTAGAATGACCTTGCGACCCGCCCCAATATGAGCATAAAAGTGGGGCGTAAGCACCACGATATGCGAATGTTGGGTAGATTGTGGGAGCACGTAGTGCGTAACAATCCGTAGGTATCATAGTCGGGGGCTTTTGACCCCGACATCAAATAAATAAGGCACCATATGCACTTTCTTCTTTCTTCTGCTGCAAATGGTGCCACTTCTGACATTCTCTGTCTAATTTTTATACATTAAATCTGAACAGCATGATATCGCCGTCCTGTACTACATAGTCTTTTCCTTCCAGACGGATCAGCCCTTTTTCTTTCGCTGCTGTATGAGAACCGCATGCAATCAGATCATCATAGCTTACAACTTCCGCACGGATAAATCCACGCTCAAAGTCTGTATGGATCTTTCCTGCTGCCTGAGGTGCTTTGGTGCCTCTTTTGATCGTCCATGCACGTACTTCCGGTTCACCGGCTGTCAGGTAACTGATCAGTCCAAGCAGATGATAACTTGCCTTGATCAGCTTTTCAAGACCGGACTCTTCCAGTCCGAGATCATCCAGGAACATTTTCTTCTCATCCTCATCTAACTGAGAGATTTCTTCCTCGATTTCTGCACATACAACGAACACTTCACAGTCCTCTTCTTTTGCATACTCCCGGACTGCCTGCACGCCTTCATTTGATGCTCCGTCATCTGCCAGGTCATCTTCTGAAACATTGGCAGCAAAAATAACCGGTTTTGCTGTCAGAAGGTTATATTCAGCAAGCCATGCCTGCTCGTCCTCATCATCTGTCGTAAAGCTTTTTGCCATCTTATTATCTTCCAGATGTGCTTTCAGACGCTGCAGAAGATCCAGTTCTTTGGCTGCTGTCTTATCATTTCTTGACAATTTCACCGTCTTCGCAATTCTTCTCTCAAGAACTTCGAGATCAGAGAAGATCAGTTCCAGATTGATCGTCTCAATATCTCGGAGCGGATCAATACTTCCATCTACATGGACGATATTTGTATTTTCAAAGCATCTTACTACATGAACGATTGCATCTACCTCCCGGATATTGGCAAGGAACTGATTTCCAAGACCCTCTCCTTTTGATGCACCTTTTACAAGACCTGCGATATCTACAAACTCGATGGCTGCAGGGATGATCTTCTTTGTATGATACATCTCTCCCAGCACATCAAGACGCTTGTCCGGCACTGTTACAACTCCCACGTTCGGGTCGATCGTACAGAATGGATAATTGGCTGACTCTGCTCCTGCCTTTGTCAGCGAATTAAATAATGTACTTTTTCCTACATTTGGTAAACCCACGATACCAAGTTTCATCTTTCTATATTCCTCCTATAAATCCTTTGATTTCAAGGGATTCTCTTCCCATCCTGTTGAAATTTCTGAAATTCTCTTATTCTTTTTAGTTTTAGTATAGCAACTACTTCTTCTGTCAGAAGCCTCAATACAGTATCTTGTATTATACCACAGCCTGTTATCTTTGTGAATATTCAGTTTCATTTTTCAAAAACTTATATGAATTTATATGATGCCAGGTTCAAAAGGTCTAAGCCCACATGAGCTTGCTCATAGGTGGGTGAAAGACTTAGAACCTGCCCCGATATGAGCATAAAAGTGGATGATAATCCCACGATATGCGAATATTGGGTAGGATTGTGGGAGTGCGTAGCACGGAGCAATCCGTAGGCATCAAAGTCGGGGGCTTTTGCCCCGACATCATTTATATAGAGTTATATTCAGACTGAAAATTA
>ENA-OQIO01000105-OQIO01000105.1-human-gut-metagenome-genome-assembly--contig:-NODE-105-length-38941-cov-3.027516_pt1 | contig 38941 bp, 38 predicted proteins | sample MGYA00242573_ERZ504737 | MGnify/ENA primary metagenome ERZ504737 (study PRJEB26092, sample SAMD00036203) | human gut metagenome | host: Homo sapiens | study: EMG produced TPA metagenomics assembly of...
GACAGTGGACACGGAGGAGAAGATCCGGGTGCAGTCTATCCGGGCAGGCAGGAAAAGGAAGATACGTTACGGCTTGCACTGGAAGTAGGGAGACTTCTGGAGGCAGGAGGACAGGATGTGGTGTATACAAGAACCACGGATGTCTACCAGACACCCTTTGAAAAAGCGCAGATTGCAAATCGGGAAGAAGCGGATTATTTTATTTCGATTCACAGAAATTCCAGTCCAAGACAGAATCAGTATCAGGGGGTAGAGACACTGATCTATGACAAGTCGGGAATCAAACTGAAGATGGCAGAGGCAATTAACGGGGCTCTGGAGGAGGTGGGATTCCGTAATCTCGGGGTGAAAGAACGACCGGGACTTGTAGTGTTGCGAAGAACAAATATGCCGGCACTTCTGGTGGAGGCAGGATTTATTAACAACGATCAGGATAATCAGCTGTTTGATGAAAAATTACAGAAATCGCAGGAGTAATTTCTGAGGCGATTCTCGGTACACTGGATCAGGAAACTGTGGAAGATCCACTTTTATATCGGGTGCAGGTGGGAGTTTTCAGAAATAAAGAAAATGCAGACCGGCTGAATTATGAACTTCTGGATAAGGGATATCCATCTTATATTTTACAGCAGGACGGATATTATAAAGTCCAGGTGGGAGCTTTTGAACAACTTGGAAATGCTGTTTTGATGGAACAAAGGCTTCGAAAGGATGGGTATCAGACGCTGATCACAACTCGCTAGAAGACAGGATGAAGAAGGGAGCAGATCCATGGGAATACAAAAGAAAGACAGAGAATATGAACGTTTTTTAGATCAGATCAGTGATTTCATTTTTGTGGAGGATAAACCGGAGAGGGCAGATATCATTTTTGTACCGGGTAATGGATTTCCGCAGATGTCCATAGAAGCGGCCAGACTGTGGAAAGAGGGAATGGCACCCTGGATACTGCCTTCCGGAAAATACAGTATCGGAAAAGGTGCATTTACAGGGGTACAGGCCATGAAGGAAAAATATCAGGGACCGTATCAGACGGAATGGGAATTTATGAAAGATGTGCTGCTAAAAGAAGGCGTGCCGGAAGAAGTGATCCTGCGGGAAGACGGGGCTACATTTACCTATCAGAATGCGATCAACTCCAGAAAAGTGACAGATGCAGTGGGTATTCGGGTGAAAAAGGCAATTATCTGCTGCAAAGCCCAGCATGCCAGAAGATGCAAGCTGTATTATCAGTACTTATACCCACAGACAACCTTTCTCATTTGCCCTTCGGATGTGGGAATCAACCGGGAAAACTGGTTGATACGCAAAAAGGCAGAAAGGAAGTACTGGGAGAAGTAGGAAAAATGTGGGGAACAGCTGCAACGGATCTTTTGCAGGGAAGCGGATTCATGGAGTATCTGAGAGATTCGGATAAACAGACGATACGAACAGGATGTTATCATTTCATACGGAAGGCAGGAGGGTGTTATGGCAGCATATGTGGAAATGGATCAGGTTACAAAAACCTATCAGATGGGAGAAGTGACGATCAAAGCTGCGGATGGTATTTCTTTTCAGGTAGAAAAGGGAGAATTTGTGGTCGTGGTCGGACCAAGTGGAGCAGGAAAAACAACGGTGCTAAATATTCTCGGCGGCATGGATACTGCAACGACTGGAAAAGTATCCGTGGACGGAACACGGTGGATAAGCTGAAAGGGAAAAAGTTGATCCAGTATCGGAGAGAGGATATTGGTTTCGTGTTTCAGTTTTATAACCTGATGCAAAACCTGACTGCACTGGAGAATGTGGAGCTGGCACTTCAGATCTGTAAAGATCCGCTGGATGCAAAGACAGTTCTTGAAGAAGTGGGGCTTGGGGAACGGATGTATAATTTCCCGGCACAGCTTTCAGGTGGGGAACAGCAGAGGGTGGCGATAGCCAGAGCTCTGGCAAAAAATCCAAAGTTACTGCTCTGCGATGAACCGACGGGTGCGCTGGACTATGTGACCGGAAAATCGATACTGAAGTTATTACAGGATACCTGTCATAAAAAGGGAATGACTGTGATCGTGATCACACATAACTCTGCACTGACACCTATGGCGGATCGGATCGTCCGGATACGAAACGGCAGGGTGGCAGAGGTGATACAAAACGAGAATCCAACACCGGTGGAAGAGATAGAATGGTAGGTGGAGAGGATGAAAGCATTTCGGAAAGATTTTTTCAGAGAGATTTTAAAGAATAAAGGACGGTTTTTATCTGTTTTTTTCATCTCCCTGCTGGGTGCGGCGTTCTTTTCGGGGATTCGGTCAGCAGAAGGAGATATGAAACTTCAGCGGATGCTTATTACGATCAGACAAATTATATGGATCTGCGGGTGCTGGGAACGCTCGGTCTTACAGACACGGATATGGAAGATATCGCAAAGGTGAAAGGCGTAGCACAGGTAACCGGCGGGCATACGTTAGAAGTATTACATAAAGAAGGGGAAAAAGAACAGACAGTGAAGCTGATCGCGTTAGAAGATGGCGTAAATGAACCACAGATTCTGGATGGGCGGCTGCCGCAGAAAACGGATGAAATTCTGGTGGACCAGAAATTCCTGGATGAAACCGGAAAAAAGATCGGCGATCAGGTGATATTTGAGAGTGGTACGGACACTGCACTTTCGGATGACCTTGTTCATGGAACGTTTACGATTGTGGGATCGGCAACGTTACCCTATTATATGGAACTGACCCGTGGAACGGGAAGTATAGGAAACGGCAGTATTGACAGTTTTGGGTTGTTACTTCCGGAGACGTTTACCAGTGAGATTTATACAGAAATCTATGTGCAGGTGGATGGGGCAAAGGAGCTGGAAAGTTACAGTACCTCTTACGAAAAGACTGTAAAACAGGTACAAAACCGGGTAGAAGAGCTGGAAGAGGAAGCATGTCAGAGGAGATATGATACGGTTTATCAGGAGGGGGAAGACAAGCTTTCCGATGCCAGAAAACAGGTAACAGACGGTGAAAAGGAACTGGCGGATGGAAAAAAGAAGCTGGAAGACGGTACTTTGCAGATCGAAGAGGCAAAAGATACCGTCGCTGAAAAGGAAAAAGAACTGAAGGAAAATGAATCCCTTCTGGCAGAAAAAGAGACAGAATTGCAAAATGGGGAGAATCAGCTTTCTGCAAAGGAGAAAGAACTGACTGCCGGAGAACAACAGCTGCAGCAGAAAATGCAGGAACTTGCAGCCGGAAAACAGGAGCTTGCCACAAAGCAGACAGAACTGACGGATGGAAAGGCACAGCTGCAGATACAGGAAGAAGAGCTGAATACAGCCAAAAGTCAGCTTGAGGAGCAGGCGGCGAAACTGGAAGAACAGAAAAGTCAGCTGGAAGAAAAAGAAAAGGAGCTGGATGAAAATGAGGTGACAGTAACTGCGGGTATCACACAGGTACAGGAAGGGCAGGAACAGCTTGCCGCCGGTATGCAAAGTGTACAGGAAGAAATCACCCGACTGGAAGCCAAGAAAGAACAACTCTCGCAGATGGAAGAACCGGATGCGGAACAGCTGCAGCAGATCGAGACTGCTTTGCAGGAGTTAAAGCAGCAGCTTACCGGACTGGAAACACAAAAGGAAGTGCTGTCACAGAAAGAGACGGAACTGACCGGGAATCTTACACAGATCCAGTTGGGCAAAGGGGAACTCGAGCAGGCAAGGACGCAGCTGGATGCCGGAGAAGCGGAAATCAGTATGCATCGTCAGGAACTTGCGGCGGGCGAGGAGAAAATCGCACAGGCAAAGGAACAGCTTGCAGCAGGAGAAAGACAGATCAGTCAGGTACAAAAACAGCTCGCGGATGGTGAGGCGCAGATTGGGCAGGCAAAAGCACAGATTGCGGACGGAAAGAAGCAGCTTGCCGGAGCAAAAGCTGCACTTGCAGATGGAAAGACGCAGCTTTCTGCCGGAAAACAGCAGATTGTGGATGGAAAAAGCGCACTCCGGGAGGCGAAAGATGAGATTGACGCGAAAGAGACGGAACTGGAGGACGGCTGGAAGGAATACAGAAAAGAAAGCCGGAAAGCAGAGAAAAAACTGGCAGATGCAAAAGAAGAAATTGCAGACGGAGAGAAAAAACTGGAAGATCTGAAGGTTCCGGACTGGTATGTATGGGGACGAGATCAGGTGACTTCCACGGAAAATTACGGACAGGATGCAGTGCGCATCACAAATATAGGAAAGTTCTTTCCGGTCATTTTCTTTCTGGTGGCAGCGCTTGTCAGCCTGACGACGATGACTCGAATGATCGAGGAACAGCGTCAGCAGATCGGTACACTGAAAGCTCTGGGATACGGAGACGGTGTGATCGCGGTAAAATATCTTGCCTACGGACTGATGTTTACCATCTCCGGTGCATTTGTCGGAGTGCTGCTCGGTGAGAAAATTCTGCCGTGGGTGATCATGAATGCGTATGGTATGCTGTATACGGGTATGAAAGAGTATCTGACCCCGTTAAACTGGGAAGAGGGCGGACTTGCGATCCTTGCGAGTGCACTCTGTACCGGTGTGGCAACTGTAGTGGCATGTTATAAGGAACTGGCAGCGCGCCCGGCACAGCTGATGCGCCCGGAGGCTCCAAAAAACGGAAAGAGGATTCTGCTGGAACGGATTCCATTTTTATGGAAACATCTGAACTTTACAACAAAATCAACGATCCGGAATCTGATCCGATATAAAAAGCGGTTCTTTATGACTGTCATTGGTATCGGTGGATGTATGGGACTGATCGTGGTGGGATTTGGCTTGCAGGATTCGATTACTGCGATTGCAAAGAATCAGTTTGTCAATCTGTTTACCTATCAGGCAAGCGCTGTTTTTAACGGGGACGCCACGGAAGAGAAAAAGGCACAGGTACAAAGCGAGATGGAGACGTATCCGGGGATACAGCAGATTCTGGAGATGTATTGCCAGAGTGTGGAACTGCAGTCACCGAAGCGCAGTGTGGATGCGGTGATGGAAGTACCGAAAGATCTGACTTGTTTTGGAGATTTCTTTGATCTGCGTGATCGCATCAGTGGAAAACATTATGATTTCCCGGCGCAGGGGGCTGCCATCAGTGAGAAGACGGCAGATATTCTGGGACTCAAAGTCGGTGATACAGTGCAGATGAAAAAGGGTGATCAGATTGTGAAAGTCGAAATCACGGAGATTGTTGAAAATTATGTGCGGCATTTTATCTATATAACGACAGATACATATCAGACCTTGTTCGGGGAAGCGGCAGAGTATAATCAGCTGTTGCTTCGCTACGAAGATACGTCAGACAGTTACGAGGACGGACTGGGACAGACGATCATGGAACATCCGGAGATCGCAGCTATCTCCTTTACGTCAGATCTGATCAGTGAGATCGACAACATGCTTCGCTCTCTGAATATCGTCATTGTGGTTCTGATCGTATCGGCAGGTTTGTTGGCATTTGTGGTGCTGTATAATCTGAACAATATCAATATCACAGAACGTCAGAGAGAGCTGGCAACACTGAAAGTGCTTGGATTCTACGACGGAGAAGTGGCTTCGTATGTATATCGTGAGAATATGGTGCTTACGGTATTCGGAATCCTCGCAGGTGTGGGAATCGGTGCTTTTCTGCATGGAAAGGTGATCCGAACCGTAGAAGTGGATATGATGATGTTCGGAAGAAGTATATTTTTCAGAAGTTTCTTGTACAGCGGACTGATCACACTGGCATTTGCATTGTTAGTCAATGGAATGATGTATTACCGGCTGAAAAAGATTGATATGATCGAATCACTGAAAAGTGTGGAATAAAAAAGAAGAAGAGGTTAATCCTCTTCTTCTTTTTTATCGTAAAAATCTTCCGGTATATAGATGTGTACAAGTTCGATACGGTTTTTGTCCACCTGATCAACGACCAGTTTCAGATGATTATCTGTGATACAGGATTCACCGGGAACCGGCAGGTGATCGAGCTGTTCGATCACAAAACCTCCGATAGAATCGTAATCTTCCGTTTCCAGATGCAGATCCAGAGCTTCATTCAGATCGTCCAGTTTGGCAGAACCTTTTGCAAGATATTCTCGTTTCGGAACGATTTCTTTAAAGTCTTCCTCTTCGTCGGCATCGTATTCATCACGGATCTCTCCGACGATTTCCTCGAGCAGGTCTTCCAGTGTGATCATACCGGCGGTTGCGCCATATTCATCAAGGACTATTGCCAGATTGACGGCATATTCTTTCATCTCCATCAGAAGATCTGCCGTACCTTTGTATTCATAGGTAAAATATGGGTTTCTGAGAAAATCCCGTACAGAAAACGGTTTTTCCGGATCTCGCAGAATCAGGTCTTTCATATTCAGAGTGCCGATGATGGTATCTGTTGAATTTTCATAGACCGGATAACGTGTATAACCGTCTTCACGGAATGCCTGAATTACTTCGTCATAAGTGGCATCCACATTAATCAGAGACATATCGATACGGGGAACCATCACATCCTTGGCCTGAGAATCACCAAAATCGAAAACGTTATAGATCATCTGCCGTTCTTCGCTCTCGATGACACCGTCTTCATGACTGACATCCACGATGGTACGAAGTTCCTGCTCTGTCATGGCATTTGGCTTGGCATCGGGATCTACATGAAGCAGAAATAAGACACCTCGCGAAAGCAGATTCACAAAGAAAATTACAGGAGTCAGCAGCCTGGTCAGAGGATAGATTACCGGTGCATAGGCAAGAGAGATTTTTTCTGCCTGTAATGTTGCCAGGGTTTTCGGAGTAATCTCACCAAACAGAAGAATCAGCAAGGTCAGAACGCCGGTGATAAAACCAATAAAGGCATTACCAAGAACTCTCGTGGTCCAGGTGGTTGCCAGAGAAGATGCTGACAGGTTGACAATATTGTTGCCGATCAGGATCGTACTCAGAAGCTTTCCCGGATTTTCAATAATTTTCAATAAGGTTTTTGCTTTTTTATTCCCATCGTCAGCAAGAGACATGATACGGATCTTGTTGACTGTAGTCATGGCCGTCTCTGCGGAAGAGAAAAATGCGGAAAGCAAAATTAACAGCAGTAACACAATTAGTTGTATGGCGTCGCCAGAATCCAAAAATATTCACTCCTTTGAAAATATGTAGTAGTTGTACTTGAATATACAGGAATTCGATTCAAAAATCAAGACAAATTCTTGTAAAATCATATTTTTTGGGGTGTTGAAAAAGAGAAGTATATGTTATAATATAAAATTGAATAACTGTGAAAGTAGTAAAAAAAGCTGTGAAACCACAGCTGAGAATACAAAGCAGGAGAGATGTGGATAATGAAGAAAAATAATAAACCGGCAGCGAAGCGATACATGAAGACGGTGGGAATGGTGATGGCATCTGTGATGGTTCTTTCTTCCACAACCGGTCAGATGGTATATGCGGAGTCTGCAAAAGACCAGAAAGATACTCAGGATGGGGAAAAGAAAGAAGAAAAAACTATCGTATATCTGAATGGAAAAACGGGAAATGATAAGAATAGCGGCGAGAGCCAGGATGAGGCAGTAAAAAGCTTTGAAAAGGCAGCAGAACTTGCAGGATCCTGCGGTGTGATCCGAATCTGTGGTACAGTTACTGTAGATGAGGAAGAAACCTGGGAATTACCATCCGGAGTTTCTATCCGCCGCGCAGAAGATTTTGAAGATGCACTGGTTCGCGTGACCGGCTGTCTGAAGCTGGATAATGTCCGCCTGTATACAGAGGATATCACCGGCGATGGTGAAGTAGAAGGAGCAGCAGAAAAAGAAAAAGTTTATGTTCCGAAAGTAATTACGGTAAAAGATACAAAAGCACTGTCAGAGATTTCCCTGGAAGGCTGCGATGGAGACGGAGTATTTTCCTGGGAAAAAGAGGATGCAGTTCCAACAGAATACGAGACAGACTATCAGGTGGTTTTCCATCCCTATGACACGAAAAAGATTGATTACAGCAAGGAAAAAGGCTGGAACGAAGACAGCGAAACTGTGACCAGAAAGGTTACTGTTCGCGTAAGTTCTTTGAAACCGGAAGTTACACCAACGCCGGAAGCAACCGATACACCGGAAGTCAAACCGACTCCGGAAGCAACACCTGAGGTTACAGTGACACCGGAACCGACAACGACACCGGAACCGACAACAACACCGGAAGTCACACCACAGCCGGAAAGCACACCGCAGCCAACACCAGAGGTTACGGAACCGGCAGATCCGGGTACAGAAGTGACACATCCGGACACAACGATTACCCCGGAGCCAACAGAAGCACCGAATGCTCCGACGGAACCGGAAGTACCGACAACGGAACCGGCAGAACCAACGCCTGAGACACCAAAACCACAGCCGGAGGTACCGTCTGATACCGTACCAGAGACACCGGCAGATACAGAAAGCGCAGAAGGATCCGGACTTACCTGGGAGCAGATGAATGAGGTTACAACGGTGCAGGAACAGCTGGATTTCCTTCCAAGCGAAGTGACGACAACGGAAGAGGTAGAAGCAATCATAGCGGCTACAAAAGAATACGAGGCACTGTCTGAAGCACAGAAAGCTTATATAGAGGCTGACAGTCTGGTGCTGTTACAGACAGCCCAGGAACAGGCGAAGACGGTCAACCGGACAAGCAACGGCGTTACGGTAGACGGTGATTTTCCATGGTACATACAGTTTCAGGTACAGTTGAATAATGATAAATCTGACAGTTCCGTTCTGAACGGTCAGAATGTAGATACTTTTATCAGCCCATATGAGATGAAACTGTGGGATATGATGAATGATAATGAATATCAGTTGAACGGACAACAGGTGCGCATCACGATGCCGGCACCGGACGATCAGCTCTATACACAGCTTGTTGTGATTCATTATCTGAAAGACGGAAGCATCGAGTATATTACTCCGATCTATAATGCAGACGGAACACTGAGCTTTGTGACAACTTCTTTCAGTCCGTACAATGTGGCAGGTCTGAAGATTGCAGGAAGCCAGTCTCTGGTAGGCAATACGGATAAGGCATATACAAATAAAAATACAACAACTTCCGGAAGTACCACGACAAAACTGACACCGAATGTGTCCGCAGGAAATACAGGCAGCAGTTCAAACGGAAGCACATCCGGCAGTGTGGCAAAGAAAAACACACAGAAGAGCCAGACACAGCAGGCTTACGGTACGACACTGAAAAGAGTCAATCCGAAGACCGGAGACTATCAGCAGACAGCCTGGTATGCAGGACTCGCGGCAGCAGCGCTTGCAGCACTTGGTATCGCAGGCAAGAAAAACCGAAAAAAAGAAATCTGAAGCCGATAAGGTATAGAATGTACAACCCTCCCATATAGTACTGTATGGGAGGGATTTTTTGGATACAGGGAAAAACATCTGGATACAAAAGAGCAGCAGAGTCATAAAAGGTCTGATCGTGTCCTATCTGGTCAGCGGGGCAGGGCTTTTGCTTCTGGCATTACTGTTGCTGAAGTACCAGCTGGATGAGAGAAAAGTGTCCGCTGGTATTCTGGCTGTTTATATTCTATCCGGATTATCGGGAGGAATTTATATGGGAAAAACAGCAGAAAGAAAAAGATATCTGTGGGGAATGATACTTGGCAGTATATACTGGGGTATTCTGATGCTGCTTACTATCTTTTCCGGTGCTGGTACGGGATCGGGGGTAAAAGGTGCATTTCTTACACTTCTTATCTGTACAGGGTCGTCAACTTTGGGAGCAATGGTGACGGGAGCCTGAAAACAGTGGCAGATCGTGAAAATAGCCGGAAGTTGCGAAAAAAACTCTTTGAAAATGAAAGAACATATGCTATAATGCAAGAAGTAATAACATAAGGAGGAAGCAAAATGAAACATATTAAAACTTTAAATACAAAAAGTTTACAGAACACAATGAAAAAAGGTGGATGTGGTGAATGTCAGACATCCTGCCAGTCTGCTTGCAAGACTTCTTGTACAGTAGGAAATCAGAGCTGCGAAAACACAAAATAAGAAATCAGCAGGCTCTATGATGCTTGGAACATACAGGCAGCGGTCCAAAAGCCGCTGCTTGCTTTTTGTTACATAGCATATCAAGAATTGATCCGGTGGATCAATTGTGATTACATTGTATATCGAAGCAGAAGATGCTGCTGCTCAAGAAAAGAAGAAGGAGAACAAATAAGTGATTCATCAGTATAAAAGTAATGGATACGCAATTGTTCTGGATGTAAACAGCGGATCCGTTCATGTGGTGGACGATATTGTATATGACTGTATCGCCCTGCTGGATAAGGGATGTTCCAACGAAGAAGTGACAGAAAAACTGTCGGCTTCTTATTCCGGAGAAGACCTGAAGACAGCTCTTAAAGAGATTCAGGAACTGACCGATGAGGGAATGCTGTTTACCGAGGACATTTATGAAAATGCGATAGAGCATTTTAAAGAACGGCCAACTGTAGTCAAAGCACTGTGCCTGCATATTGCCCACGACTGTAATCTGGCCTGTAAGTACTGCTTTGCGGAAGAAGGAGAATATCATGGAAGACGTGCACTGATGTCCTACGAAGTAGGAAAGAAAGCACTGGATTTTCTGATTGCCAACTCCGGAAGCAGGAGAAATCTGGAAGTAGACTTTTTCGGAGGGGAACCTCTGATGAACTGGCAGGTTGTCAAAGACTGGTAGCTTACGGAAGAGAGCAGGAAAAGATACATAATAAAAACTTCCGTTTTACCCTGACCACCAATGGTGTTCTGGTTAACGATGAGTGATGGAGTTTTGTAACAAAGAGATGGGCAATGTGGTTATGAGTATCGACGGACGAAAAGAAGTCCACGATCATATGCGTCCGTTCCGCAAAGGTGCCGGAAGCTATGACCTGGTAGTTCCGAAGTTCCAGAAATGGGCAGAGAGCCGTAACCAGGACAAATATTATGCCCGCGGTACATTTACCCATTATAATCTTGACTTTTCCAAGGATGTACTGAACCTGGCAGATCTGGGATTCAAACAGATATCTGTAGAGCCGGTTGTAGCACCTTCGGATGCGGACTATGCACTGCAGCCGGAAGACCTTCCGAAATTGTTTGAAGAATATGATACCCTGGCAAAAGAGATGATCAAACGAAATAAAGAAGGAAACGGATTTAACTTCTTCCACTTTATGCTTGATCTGACCGGAGGTCCTTGTGTATACAAACGTCTGTCCGGATGTGGGTCAGGAACAGAGTATCTGGCAGTTACCCCATGGGGAGACCTGTATCCGTGCCATCAGTTTGTAGGAAACGAAGATTTCCTTCTTGGTAATGTGGACGAGGGAATCACAAAACCTGCAATCTGTAAAGATTTTAAAAATTGCAACGTCTATGCAAAAGAGGCATGTAAGAAATGTTTTGCACGATTCTACTGCAGTGGCGGCTGTGCGGCAAACTCCTATAACTTCAAAGGGAAAATCGATGATGTTTACGAAGTGGGCTGCGAGCTGGAACGTAAGCGCGTAGAGTGTGCAATCATGATAAAAGCTGCTATGGCAGAAGAAGAGGTATAAGAAGATGAAGAAAAAACAGGGAGTTCTTGTGCTGATTCTTACAGTGGTTCTGATTGGTCTGTTAGCCTTTACAACCGCTGTGGGATTCGGCCCGACCGGAACCGGGTCTGCAAAAAATATCAAGACCGGTCTGGATCTGTCCGGTGGTGTAAGTATCACATACCAGGCAAAAGGAGACGATCCGTCTCAGGAAGATATGGATGATACCGTCTATAAACTTCAGAAACGTGTGGAAGACTACAGTGAAGAAGCACAGGTATATCAGGAAGGTGATGACCGTATCACCGTAGAGATTCCTGGTGTAACCGATGCAAATAAGATTCTGGAAGATCTTGGTAAACCAGGATCTCTGGAATTCCAGGATGAAAGCGGCAACGTAGTTCTGGACGGAAGCGATATCGCAGGTGCAGACGGCGGTGTCACAGAAGATCAGACAACCGGAAGCAAACAGTATGTCGTAGAACTGACACTGACCAAAGACGGTACCACAAAATTCGCAGAGGCAACTGCAGCAAACCTGAAAAAAAGAATCTCTATCGTATATGACGGAGAAACTATCAGTCACCGGTTGTACAAAGTGTGATCTCTGACGGTAAAGCACAGATCAGCGGACAGCAGTCCATCGAAGAAGCAAAAGAACTGGCATCTATTATCCGTATCGGTTCCCTGAAACTGGAACTGAAAGAACTTCGTTCTAACGTGGTAGGTGCACAGCTGGGACAGCAGGCAATCAAGACAAGCCTGATCGCCGGTGCCATCGGTCTGGTACTGGTCGGAATCTTTATGATTATCGTTTACGCTCTGCCGGGTGTGGTAGCTGCTTTGTCACTGGCTATCTATACCGGACTGGAACTGGTAATGCTGAATGCTTTTGACCTGACGCTGACCCTTCCGGGTATCGCAGGTATCATTCTTTCCATCGGTATGGCGGTGGATGCAAACGTTATTATCTATGCTCGTATCCGTGAGGAAATTGCAGCAGGTAAGAGTGTAAGAAGCGCCATTAAGATCGGTTTTGAGAAAGCTATGTCCGCCATTGTGGACGGTAACATCACAACTCTGATCGCAGCTGCTGTTCTGGGAGCAATGGGAAGCGGAAGTGTCAAAGGATTTGCCATGACACTGGCTCTTGGTATCGTTCTTTCCATGTTTACCGCACTGGTAATTTCCAGACTGCTGGTGAACGCATTCTATGCAGTGGGACTTCGGGATGAAAAGTTCTACGGAAAACAGAAAGAAAGAAAAACCATCGATTTCCTCGGAAAGAGAAAATTATTTTTTACGATTTCTGTTATCCTGATTCTGCTTGTTCCGGTTGGAATGGGCGTGTTCCATGCAAAAGACGGAAAAGCATTGAACTACAGCCTGGAGTTCATGGGTGGTACGTCTACAAACGTAACTTTCAATGATGACATGTCCATCGATGACCTTGACAGCCAGGTAAAACCGGTAGTACAGGAAGTAACCGGTGATGCAAATATTCAGATATCCAAAGTCGCTGACAGCAATGCGGTTATCATTAAGACAAGATCTCTGAGCCTGGATGAGAGAGAAGAACTGAACCAGAAACTGGTAGACAGCTTTGGTGTGGATGATAGCAAGATCACCGCAGAGAGTATTTCCTCTACGGTAAGTTCTGAGATGAGAAGAGATGCGATTGTGGCAGTCCTGATCGCTACGATCTGTATGCTGCTGTATATCTGGTTCCGTTTCAAAGATGTACGTTTTGCATCCAGTGCGGTTCTGGCACTGTTACATGATGTAATGGTAGTACTTGCATTCTATGCACTGTCAAGAATCTCTGTAGGTAATACCTTTATTGCCTGCATGCTGACGATAGTTGGTTATTCTATCAACGCGACCATCGTTATTTTCGACCGTATCCGTGAGAATCTGAAGAGTGCCGGCAAGAAAGCGGATCTGAAAGAACTGGTAAATATGAGTATTACTCAGACACTGACCAGAAGTATTTATACATCCTTCACTACATTTATTACCATATTTGTAGTATTTGTTATGGGTGTATCTTCTATCCGTGAATTCGCACTTCCGATCATGGTAGGTATCGTATGTGGTGCTTACTCTTCTGTATGTATCACCGGTGCTCTGTGGTATGTCATGAAAACGAAATTAGGAAAAAGTACAAAGTAGAAGAGATAGGTAATCAAAAAGCTGTTGCAGCGATGCAGCAGCTTTTTTCAATCACAGCTAAGATGAGGAGCAGACAACATGGAAAAATGGATGGTAGCAGCTAAGCGGGCTGATTTTAAAGGGATCGGAGAACGGTTTGGCATTGATCAGGTTACAGCGAGGATTATCCGCAACCGTGATGTGATCGGGGAGAAAGCAATTGAGAAATATCTTCACGGAAGCCGGAAAGATTTTTACAGTCCCTGGCTGTTGAAAGATATGGAAAAGGCAGTGGCTATCCTGCAGGAGAAAATAGAAAATAGAAACAGGATCCGGATCATCGGAGATTATGATATTGACGGAGTAATGTCTACATATATTTTACTGGAGAGTCTCCGGGGGCTTGGATGTGATGTGGATATGATGATTCCAAACAGGATCACAGACGGATATGGAATCAATGAACATCTGATTGAACAGGCCTGGCAGGAGGGGAGAGATACGATTATTACCTGTGATAATGGAATCGCTGCAGTGACGCAGATACGGAAAGCAAAAGATCTGGGAATGACCGTGATCGTGACAGATCATCATGAGGTGCCGTTTGAAGATCTGGAAGGGGAAAGAAAGGAGATTCTGCCACCTGCAGATGCCATAGTCAATCCAAAACAGAAGGCCTGTTCCTATCCTTTTGCAGGACTTTGCGGTGCAGTAGTTGCAATGAAAGTGATGGAAGCGTTATATGAAAAAATGGCACCGGAAGTGGATCTGGTGGACAAAATGCTTCCATTTGCAGGAATCGCTACAATCGGTGATGTGATGGATCTGCAGGATGAAAACCGGATTCTGGTGAAAGAAGGATTGCAAAGGCTTCATCACACCACGAACCTTGGTCTGCAGGAGTTGATCCGGGTAAATAATCTGGAACCGGAGAATATTAGTCCGTACCATATCGGATTCATTCTTGGTCCGTGTCTGAATGCTTCCGGACGACTGGATACGGCAAAACGGGCATTACAGCTGTTGCTGGCAGATAGCAGAGAGGAAGCGGCTGTACTGGCAGGTGACCTGAAAAATCTGAATGAGAGCCGTAAGGAGATGACGGCACAGGGACTGGAAAAAGCCATCGAGCAGGTGGAATCCACATCTATGATGGAAGATACGGTTCTGGTAGTCTTTCTTCCGGAATGTCATGAGAGTCTGGCGGGCATTATTGCCGGGCGGCTGCGGGAGAGATACCATAAACCCTCCTTTGTGCTGACAAGAGGAGAAGAGGGTGTCAAAGGTTCCGGACGGTCGATCGAATCGTATTCGATGTATGAAAAACTCTGCGAGTGCAAAGAATATCTGACAAAGTTCGGTGGACATCCGATGGCAGCAGGTCTCTCACTGGAAGAAGAAAATGTGGAACGTTTCCGAAGAAAACTTAATGAACAATCAGGACTGACAGAAGAAGATCTTGTGGAAAAGGTGACGATTGATGTGCCGATGCCAATTCATTATATCCGAAAAGATCTGGTGCAGGAACTGTCACTGCTCGAACCCTTCGGAAAAGGAAATGAGAAACCACTGTTTGCACAGAAAAATCTGTGGATCAGCCAGATGCGTGTGTTCGGGAAGAACCGGAACGTGGTAAAGATGCGTCTGACGGATGAAAACGGATATCCGATGGACGGTGTGTACTTCGGGAATGGAGATGAATTTGCGGAAGAAGGGAGAGGAAAAAGGAAAATTTCTATCGTATACTACCCGGATATCAATATGTATCAGGGACGTGAAAGCTTACAGGTGATCATCCGGCATTATCAGTTTGATTGAGAGCGTTATTGAGCAGTTAAAAAATAACAAAAAATATTGCTCAAAAAGATAGTATATGGTACTATATATACAAAAGTATGGTATGCAGACCATGAATATAATGAAGCAGGAGAAAAGAGCGAGCTTACCTGGCGGCGCGCGCCGCTTTGGTTTCGTTTGCTCTTTTTCTTTTGAAATGTTTTGGGAGGAAAGAATGGCAAAATATGTAATGGCACTGGATGCAGGAACAACCAGCAACCGCTGCATCCTGTTTGACGAAAAGGGAAAAATGTGCAGTGTGGCACAGAAAGAATTTACCCAGTATTTTCCCAAGCCGGGCTGGGTAGAGCATGATGCCAGTGAAATCTGGTCCACTCAGCTTGGGGTAGCGGTGGAGGCTATGTCAAAGATTGGAGCATCAGCGGAAGATATCGCAGCTATTGGGATCACGAATCAGAGAGAAACTGCTATCGTGTGGGATCGTCATACCGGAGAACCGGTGTACCGGGCGATTGTCTGGCAGTGCCGCAGAACTTCAGAGTACTGTGACTCTCTGAAAGAAAAAGGACTGACAGAAGTTTTTCGTAAAAAAACCGGTTTGATTATAGATGCATATTTTGCCGGTACAAAGGTAAAATGGATCCTTGATAATGTACCGGGTGCACGGGAAAAAGCAGAAAAAGGAGATCTGTTATTCGGAACGGTGGAGACGTGGCTGATCTGGAAATTGACAAAGGGAGCTGTTCATGTGACAGATTATTCCAACGCATCCCGTACATTGTTGTTCAATATCAATACTCTGGACTGGGATGAAGATATTTTGAAAGAATTGAATATTCCAAGATGTATGCTTCCAAAACCGATGCCGTCAAGCTGTGTATACGGTTGTGCGGATCCGGCATTTTTTGGAGGAAAGATTCCCATCGGTGGAGCGGCAGGAGACCAGCAGTCTGCATTGTTCGGACAGACCTGTTTTACACCGGGAGATGCAAAAAACACCTATGGAACCGGTTGTTTTCTGTTGATGAACACCGGAGAAGAGCCGGTATTTTCGGAAAATGGGCTGGTTACAACCATCGCCTGGGGAATCAATGGGAAAGTTTATTATGCACTGGAAGGATCCATTTTTGTGGCTGGAGCTGCGATACAGTGGCTGCGCGATGAACTGCGGGTGATTGATTCCGCGGCAGACTCCGAGTATATGGCTAAGAAAGTAAAAGATACCCACGGCTGCTATGTGGTTCCGGCATTTACCGGACTGGGCGCACCGTACTGGGATCAGTATGCCAGAGGAACCATTGTGGGTCTGACCCGTGGAGTCAACAAATACCATATTATCCGGGCAACTCTGGAATCAATAGCTTATCAGCACATGATGTCATCAAGGCTATGGAAGCAGATGCGGGGATCCGGCTGAACGGGTTGAAAGTAGATGGCGGAGCAAGTGCCAATGATTTTCTGATGCAGACCCAGGCAGATATGATCCAGGCTCCGGTAAAACGTCCGTCCTGTGTGGAGACAACAGCGATGGGTGCAGCGTATCTTGCGGGACTGGCTGTGGGATACTGGAGGGATCAGGAAGAGGTAAGAGCCAATTGGTCTATCGACCGTACCTTTGAACCGGAGATTACTGTGGAAGAACAGGAAAAACGGATGAAGGGATGGAAAAAGGCGGTCCGTTATTCATTTAACTGGGCAAAAGAAGAAGACTGAGAACAACAGCAGTCAAGGTAAAGTAAACAATCAAATAAGAACTTGCAGAGAACAGAGACAGGCAGGAAAAACATCCGGTGACGGGTGCTTTTCTGGCTGTCTTTTTTATTGAGTTACAGGAGGAAAAAGTATGTATGATGTAATCGTTATAGGAGCCGGTGTAAGCGGAAGTGCGACTGCCCGGGAATTATCCAGGTATGATCTGAAAGTGGGAGTACTGGAAAAAGAAGAGGATGTATGTTGTGGAACATCCAAGGCGAACAGCGGGATCGTTCATGCCGGATTTGATGCCCGTCCCGGCAGTCTGATGGCAAAGATGAATGTACGGGGGAATCAGATGATGGAACAACTGACAGAAGATCTGGATATTCCTTTCGAGAGGAACGGTTCTCTGGTGTTATGTTTTGCAAAAGATGAAATGGAACGCCTAGAAAAACTGAAAAAACAGGGTGAAGAAAATGGGGTAAAAAGACTTCAGATTCTTTCCGGCGAAGAAGTACGCCGGATGGAACCGGATCTTTCCAAAGAAGTATATGCTGCACTGTATGCACCGACCGGTGGTATCGTGTGTCCTTTTGAACTGAATCTGGCTCTTGCGGAAAATGCCTGTCAAAACGGAGCAGAATTTTATTTTGATACGGTGGTGGAGCAGATTGAAAAGACGGAAGGCGGATATCGGATTCATGCCGGAGAGAAAACATATGAGACCCGTTGTGTGGTAAATGCAGCAGGTGTGTATGCAGATGTTTTTCACAATATGGTCAGTGAAAAAAAGATCCGTATTACACCGCGGAAGGGAGAATATTATCTGCTGGATAAAAAAGCGGGCACAACCGTACACCATACGATCTTTCAGATACCGGGAGCATACGGGAAAGGAGTCCTGGTGACACCTACTACTCACGGCAATCTCCTGGTGGGTCCGACGGCTGTGGATATTGAGGAAAAAGAAGGAACGAATACCACAAAAACAGGTCTGGATGAAGTGGCACAGAAAGCAGTGCGAAGTGTTCCAAATCTACCTCTTCGCCAGGTGATTACTTCTTTTGCAGGGCTCAGAGCTCATGAGGACGGACATGAATTTATCATTCGGGAAGTGGAAGATGCAGAGGGCTTTTTTGACTGTGCGGGAATCGAATCACCGGGACTTACCAGTGCACCGGCAATCGGAGAACTGGTGGCAGAACTTGTAACCGGTTATTTGTGTGCAAAGAAGAAACAGCATTTTGAGGAGAAAAGAAAAGGGCTTGTGAATCCGAAAAAATCTTTCCAGAGAAGCATATCAGGAGCTGATCCGGGAAAATCCGGCCTACGGCAATGTAATCTGTCGGTGTGAGACGGTGACAGAGGGGGAAATTGTGGAAGCCATTCATCGATTGATTCCCGCGAAGTCACTTGACGGGGTGAAACGGAGAACCAGGGCCGGTATGGGAAGATGTCAGGCAGGTTTTTGCTCTCCGAAAACCATGGAGATTCTGGCAAGAGAATGGAAAGTGCCGATGGAGACAATCACAAAGGCCGGAAAAGATTCCCGGCTGATCAGAGGATACAATAAGGACAGCCTGTAGGCGAGGAGGAGTAAGATGAAGACAACATATGATATCGTAGTTATCGGTGGCGGACCAGCAGGTCTTGCCGCAGCCTGTGCAGCATATGACCAGGGGATACAGGATGTTCTGATCCTGGAGCGTGACAAAGAACTGGGAGGCATCTTGAACCAGTGTATCCATAACGGATTTGGACTGCATACATTTCAGGAAGAACTGACCGGACCGGAATATGCAAAAAGGTACGAGGCGGAAGCAGAAAAGAGAAAGATTTCCTGCCTTCTCGAGACGATGGTTCTGGATATCAGTCCGGAAAAAGAAATCACAGCCCTGAACCGGAAAGACGGATTATTTACCATTCAGGCGAAAGCGGTGATTCTTGCCATGGGGTGCAGGGAACGGCCGCGAGGGGCTTTGAATATTCCGGGGTATCGTCCGGCAGGTATCTATTCGGCAGGAACTGCCCAGAGGCTGGTAAACATTGAGGGATATCTTCCGGGCAGAGAAGTTGTGATTCTTGGCTCCGGAGATATTGGACTGATCATGGCAAGGAGAATGACGCTTGAAGGTGCGAAAGTCAAAGTCGTGGCAGAACTGATGCCGTATTCCGGCGGACTGAAACGTAATATTGTCCAGTGTCTGGATGATTTTGTAATCCCGTTGAAATTAAGTCATACAGTGGTGGATATCAAAGGAAAAGAACGGGTGGAATCTGTAACACTGGCACAGGTGGATGAAAACCGGAAGCCGATTCCGGGAACGGAAGAAGAGTATATCTGTGACACCCTGCTGTTATCCGTGGGCTGATTCCGGAAAATGAACTTTCTGATAAACTCGGTGTTCAGCTTCATCCGGTGACTGGCGGTCCGGTGGTAAATGAGAGCCTGGAAACCAGTATTCCGGGAGTATTTGCCTGCGGTAACGTCCTCCATGTGCATGATCTGGTGGATTTTGTATCTCAGGAGGCAACTATGGCAGGAAACTGCGCGGCTGCATATGTAAAAACAGGAAGAACAGAAGAGACTGAAGAGATTCCGGTAAAATGTGGATCCGGTGTGCGCTATACAGTTCCGGCAAAGATCCGTCCGGCTTATATGGAAGAAAAACTGCCGGTGAGATTCCGGGTGGGACAGGTGTATCAGAAGGCAAGCATTACGGTACGATCCGGTGATACCGTACTTTTGAGAAAAAACGTCCCATAATGGCACCGGGAGAGATGGAGACGGTATACATAAAAAAAGATTCTCTCTCACCGGACAATATCGGGAATGACATAACCATCAGCGTAGAGGAGGAGTAAACCATGGAAGAGAAAAAACTGACCTGTATCTGCTGCCCCATGGGATGTCAGCTGCAGGTTACAATCAGAGACGGACAGGTGGAAAAGGTAGAAGGAAATACCTGTAAAAGAGGAGCAGAATACGGGAAAAAAGAGGTGACCAACCCGACAAGAATTGTGACAACGACAGTGCGGGTGCATGGCGGCAGCCTTCCGGTGGTACCGGTAAAGACAGCTTCAGATATTCCGAAGAGTGCAGTGATGGACTGCATCCGACAGTTAAAAGAAGTGGTTGTAGAGGCTCCGGTGTACATCGGGGATGTGGTGCTGACAGAAGTTGCAGGAACAAAAATCGCGGTAATAATTACTAAAAATATCGAAAAACTTTGTGAAAAACAGAACTTGTGATCCCTCAGACTCTCAGGTAAAATAAATCGTAACTATTCAGCAGGTAGTATCTCGCGAGGCGTTTTGGCTCGTAACTGTGAAGGTACTGAACAGTTACAATAAATCAAATAAAAGCAAGAAAAGGAGACGGGAAGGAAATAATTATGGCGGTAAATGAAAAAAATATGACCAGCGGCTCCCCTGGGAAACTGATCATCACCTTTGCCATTCCACTGATGCTTGGAAACGTGTTCCAGCAATTTTATACGATGGCAGATACGATGATCGTCGGTCAGGTGGTCGGTGTGGAAGCTCTGGCAGCAGTGGGGGCTGCAGACTGGCTTGTCTGGCTGGTATTTGGTATCATGACAGGGATGGCGCAGGGGTTTTCGATTCTGATAGCGCAGTATTACGGTGCAGGAGAGAAAGAAAATCTGAAAAGAGCAGTAGCAAAAAGCTATGTACTGACAGCGATACTTTCAATAATTGTACTGGTATTGAGCGAAGTGACCGTTCAACAGGTACTGCAGTTTTTACATACTCCGGAGAATGTTATCGGACTGAGTTTGATGTATATACGAATGGTATTTGCAGGAATTCCAATCATTGCAGCGTATAACATTTTTGCCGCAATCCTGCGGGCACTGGGAAACAGCAGATCTCCTCTGATTGCCATGATTGTGGCAGCGTTTATCAATGTGGGACTGGATCTTCTGTTTGTGGCAGTGTTTGGCTGGGGTGTACTGGGAGCAGCGATTGCCACGGTGATCGCACAGGGGTTTTCAGCAGCGTATTGTCTGTCGGTCCTGCGGCACATTCCGGATGTGCGTCTGACAAGAGAAGATTTTCATCAGCAGCCGGCGATGAGTCTGCGGCTTTTAAAACTGGCAGCTCCGCTGGCAATACAGAACGTGATTATTTCTGTAGGAGGACTTACGGTACAGTACGTGGTGAATGGATTTGGATTCCTGTTTGTGGCAGGATTTACAGCTGCTAATAAGTTGTACGGTGTGCTTGAGATGGCATCGTTATCCTATGGCTATGCCATTACCACGTATGTAGGACAAAACCTCGGTGCCAAAAAATATCGCAGGATCCGAAATGGTGTCCGCAGTGGCGTTTACATGGCACTGATCACATCTATTGTGATATCCGGTGTGATGGTGATTACCGGAAGAAATATCCTGTCACTGTTTGTATCCGGAGAAGCGGGGCAGGTAAAACAGGTATTGGATATTGCATACAAGTATCTGTTTATAATGGCAATATTTCTGTGGGTTTTATATCTTCTGTATGTCTATCGTTCAGCCATTCAGGGACTGGGCAATACACTGATACCGCTTGCCAGCGGTGTTGTGGAATTCTGCATGCGAGTGGGTGTGGCGCTGTTGCTGCCGAAACTGATCGGTGAGGATGGAATTTTTTATGCGGAGATCAGTGCATGGAGCGGAGCGGCGATTTTACTGATCGTCAGTTATGTGGTAATTATACGAAAATATAAAGAATAAGGTTTCCTCTTCAATTTTTCCCGGTTTCGTGGTATGATGAAGCCAGTTCGGGATTGTCCGGAAAGCTATCGGCGCAGAGAGAGGAATCAATATGAAATGTGAAGAAGCACTGACAAAAATAGAGGCATATATCAATCATACATTGAACGGGCGGGAACTGGAAGAGTTTCTGGAACATGTAACATCCTGTCAGGAGTGCTATGATGAGCTTGAGACCTATTATATTATCAGTGTGGGTATGCGATATCTGGAAGAGGAAAATCTGGAATCTTATAATATTCCAAAGATGTTGCAGGAAGATCTGCACACCAGAGAACGGCAGGTGCGAAGGAGAAATATTCTCCGGAAAACAGCGGTTCTTCTTGGTGTGCTTTTTTTCATAGTGATACTGGTTCTGGGACTTTCCTATCTGGGACATCTGGAACTGCCCAGACTTTTTAATTTACATTCGTTGTTCAGTTTGTAAAAGTCTGAGAAAGGAATAAAATATGAGTGAAAAAATTTTACTGATTGACGGACACAGTATTTTGAATCGTGCCTATTATGGACTGCCGAATCTGACCAACTGGGAGGGATTGCATACAAATGCTGTGTACGGATTTTTAAATATTATGACGAAGGTGCTGGAAGAAGAAAAACCGGAATATCTGGCGGTTGCGTTTGACCTTCATGCACCTACATTTCGCCATAAAATGTATGATGCATATAAAGGTACAAGAAAACCCATGCCGGAAGAATTGCGGGAACAGGTTCCGCTGATCAAGGAAGTCCTGACGGCAATGAAGGTAGCTATTGTTACAATGGAAGGATATGAGGCAGATGATCTGCTGGGAACTATTGCGGGAATGGCAGAAAAGAAAGGGATAGATGCGACAATTCTGTCCGGTGATCGTGATCTTTTGCAGCTTGCTACAGATCATGTGTTGATCCGAATTCCAAAGACTAAGGGCGGAAAAACACAGATAGAAGATTATCACGCAAAAGAAGTACTTGAGACGTATCAGGTGACACCAGCGCAGATTATTGAACTGAAGTCCTTGATGGGAGATACAGCAGATAATATTCCGGGAATTCCGGGTGTTGGAGAAAAGACGGCGACAAAAATTATTGCTGCTTACGGTTCTATTGAGAATGCGCATGAACATCTTGAAGAAATCAAACCGAACAAAGCCAAAGAATCGCTGCGGGATCACTATGACCTTGCAGTGCTCAGTAAAAAACTGGCGACCATTGATACAGAAAGTCCGGTAGAATTTTCCTGGGAAGATGCAAGGATGGGAAACCTGTATACACTGGAAGCATATGATTATTTTAAACGACTGGAATTTAAAAATCTCTTATCCAGATTTGACCAGCAGGAGACAGAACAAAAAGAACTCCCTTCCTGGCGTATCGTAGAAGATTTCGCAGAAGCGGAGAATATCTGGAAACAGGCAGAACAGGCAGAACAGATAGGAATCGCTGTTATTGACGGTATGGACGGAGTACGCGGCGTTGCGGTAGCACTGGAAGATCAGAATACAGTATATTTCCCGGTAGAAGGTTTTCAGACGGAAGGTGTGTTATGTGGTCACCTGGAACAGCTTTTTGCCGGAAATTCGCAGATCGGTGCCTGGGATGTGAAAGCGATCCGTAAAAAGATAGAGATTCCGGAACGGAAAGGGATCTTTGATCTTGGTATCGGTGCATATCTGCTGAATCCGCTGAAAAACGATTACACCTATGACGATGTGGCAAAAGAATATCTGGGAGAACAGCTTCCGTCGCAGGAAGAAGTATTCTCCGGTATGAAAAAGCCGGATCCGAAAAAAGCGGATAATGAACAGGTGGCAGCGTATGGAGCTTACCAGGCATATGTGGCACTTCATGGAAAAGACGCACTGAAAAAGCACTGCAGGAAGCAGGTATGTGGGATCTGTTTAAGATATTGAGATGCCGCTGGTATTCACTCTTGATGATATGGAAAAGAGGGAATCCTTGTAAAAGGAGAAGAACTGAAGCTGTACGGTGAAAAATTAAGAGGTACGGATCAGGGAACTGGAAGAGAAGATTTATGAGGAAGCCGGAGAAAATTTCAATATCAATTCACCGAAACAATTGGGTGTGATTCTGTTTGAAAAGATGAAGATGCCGGGTGGAAAGAAGACAAAGACCGGATATTCCACAGCAGCGGATGTTCTGGACAAACTTGCACCGGACTATCCGTTTGTAGCCGATATTCTGGAATACCGGCAGCTGACAAAATTAAAATCTACGTATGCAGATGGACTGGCGGGATATATCGGAGCAGACGGAAGAATTCATTCAACTTTTAATCAGACTATCACTGCGACAGGAAGAATCAGCAGTACGGAACCGAATCTGCAGAATATCCCGGTGCGTATGGAACTTGGACGTCTGATCCGAAAAGTATTTGTTCCACGGGATGGTTTTGTATTTCTGGATGCGGATTATTCTCAGATTGAACTGCGTGTTCTTGCCCATCTTTCCGGAGATGAGATGCTGATCAAAGCGTACCGGGAAGCACAGGATATCCACCGGATGACAGCTTCTCAGGTTTTTCATATCCCGTTCGATGAGGTAACACCTCTGCAAAGAAGAAATGCGAAAGCAGTAAATTTCGGAATCGTCTACGGAATCAGTTCTTTCGGTTTGAGTCAGGATCTGAGCATCACAAGAAAAGAAGCAGCAGATTATATTGAAAAATATTTTGCCACTTATCCGAAAATCAAGAGTTATCTGGACGGAGAAGTGGAAAAAGCAAAAACGGATGGTTACAGTCTTACGATGTTCGGCCGCCGCCGTCCGGTTCCGGAATTAAAATCCAGCAACTTTATGCAGCGTTCTTTCGGGGAAAGAATTGCCATGAATTCTCCGATTCAGGGAACCGCTGCAGATATTATTAAGATCGCGATGATCCGGGTCAACCAGGCACTTCGGAAAGAAAATCTCCGTTCCCGTCTGGTGCTGCAGGTGCACGATGAGTTGTTGATTGAGACGGCAAAAGAAGAAGTGGAGCAGGTATCGGCGATCCTGGAGCGGGAGATGCGTCAGGCAGCAGTACTGTCTGTTCCGCTGGAAGTGGATATGCACACAGGCGAAAACTGGTATGAAGCAAAATAACAGTTAACGGAATGAGCGAAACGATAACAAAAGAAAGGGGAGATACCAGATGAAGGTGATAGGAGTAACCGGTGGCGTAGGTGCCGGAAAAAGTGAGGTTCTGGGATATATTGCAGAACATTGGAATGCAACTGTTGTGGAAGCAGATGAAGTGGGGTATCTGGTCATGCGGCCGGGAAAAGCTGCTACAGTGCCATTGTTGATCTGTTTGGAACGGAAATCGTGAAAGAAGATCAGACGCTGGACCGGGAACTGATTGCAAAAATTGTATTTGAGAACAAAGAAATGCTTGCGAAGATGAATGGAATTGTTCACCCGGCAGTGAAAGAATATATCAAAAAAGCAATAAAACGAGAAGAAGAGAATGAGACAAATATTTTTATTGTAGAAGCAGCTCTGTTGATTGAAGATAAATATGATGAAATCTGTGATGAATTATGGTATATTTATGCAGATGAAGAGACCCGCATGGAGCGATTGAAGCAAAACAGAGGATATTCGGAAGAAAAATGCCGCAGTATTTTCAGAAATCAGCTCAGTGAGGAAGAATTCAGTGATCACTGTGATTTTGAGATTGACAACAGTGATGATTTTGAAAAAACAAAAGAACAGATTCAACAAAAGATGCAAAGGATGCAGATTGATGAGGTTATGTAGTATTGCAAGCGGAAGCAGCGGAAATTGTATATATGTGGGAAGTGATAAGACGCATCTTCTGGTAGATGCGGGAATCAGCGGAAAGAAAGTGGAGTTCGGACTGAATTCTCTGGATCTTACCACAGGTGATCTGGATGGTATTCTGGTCACGCATGAACATTCGGATCATATTAAGGGTCTGGGTGTAGTGGCAAGAAAATGCGGAGTGCCGATTTATGCTACACAGGGAACGATCCGTGCTATGGAAAATTCCGGGAGTCTTGGGAAAATGCCGGAAGGCATTTTTCATGAAGTGACACCGGATCAGGACTGCCCGATCGGAGATCTTACGATTCATCCTTTTCGAATCTCTCACGATGCTGCCGAACCGGTTGCTTATCGAATCGGACAGGGCGACAGAGAAGTGGGAATTGCCACGGATATGGGCGTTTATGATGAGTATATCGTGAAAAATCTGGAAGGATTGGATGCATTACTTCTGGAAGCAAATCACGATGTAAATATGCTTCAGGTAGGTAAATATCCTTACTATCTGAAACGCAGAATATTAGGTGATAAAGGTCATTTGTCCAATGAAACGGCAGGACAGTTGCTTTGTCGGCTACTTCATGATAATATGAAACAGATCCTGCTGGGACATCTGAGCAGAGAAAACAACTACGAGGCGCTGGCTTATGAAACTGTCTGTGCAGAGGTGACAATGGGTGATAATCCATACAAAGCAAAGGATTTCCGAATTGATGTCGCTCACAGAGATACAGCATCAGAAGTAGTAGAAGTGTAAAGGAGAAGAAAGATGAAAAAAACAATTATCACAGTAGTAGGAAAAGATACTGTAGGAATCATTGCAAAAGTTTGTACTTATCTGGCAGATAATCAGGTGAATATCCTTGATATCACACAGACTATCCTGGATGGCTACTTCAACATGATGATGATCACAGATGCCAGTGCATGTGAGAAAACAACCGGTGAGATCGCAGAAGAACTCAACACACTGGGTGAAGAAATCGGTGTAAATATCCGTTGTCAGCATGAGGATATCTTTAACAAGATGCATCGTATCTGAGACCGGCGCAGGAGGGCAGAAAAATGATTAATATGTTTGAAGTAAACGAAACCAATAAGATGATTGAGCAGGAAAACCTGGATGTGCGTACGATCACACTGGGTATCAGTCTGTTAGATTGTATCGACAGCGACCTGGAGAAAGTCAATCAGAAGGTTTACAATAAAATCACAGGACTGGCCAAAAATCTGGTACAGACCGGTGAGGATATTTCCAAAGAATACGGAATCCCGATTGTAAATAAACGAATCTCAGTTACACCGATCGCACTGATCGGCGGTGCAGCATGTAAAACACCGGAAGACTTTGTTACGCTGGCAAAGACACTGGATAAAGTAGCAAAAGAAGTAGGGGTAAACTTCATAGGCGGTTATTCTGCACTGGTATCAAAAGGTATGACAAAAGCAGATGAACTGTTGATCCGTTCTATCCCGCAGGCTCTTGCCGAGACTGAGCGTGTCTGCAGTTCCGTAAATCTCGGTTCCACAAAGACAGGAATCAACATGGATGCTGTAAAACTGATGGGTGAGATGGTTCTTGCCACCGCAGAGGCTACAAAAGAAGACGATTCTCTGGGCTGTGCAAAACTGGTCGTATTCTGTAACGCACCGGATGATAACCCGTTTATGGCGGGTGCCTTCCATGGGGTGACAGAAGCAGATGCAATCATCAATGTGGGCGTCAGTGGACCTGGTGTTGTTAATTACGCCCTGTCACAAGTAAGAGGTGAGAACTTCGAAGTTTTGTGTGAAACTATCAAAAAGACTGCATTCAAGATTACCCGTGTCGGACAGCTGGTTGCACAGGAAGCATCGAAAAGACTGAACGTACCTTTTGGTATCGTAGACCTGTCTCTGGCACCGACTCCGGCAATAGGAGATTCTGTTGCTCAGATTCTGGAAGAGATCGGTCTGGAACGTGTAGGCGCACCGGGAACCACAGCAGCACTTGCCATGTTAAATGACCAGGTGAAAAAAGGCGGTGTTATGGCCTCATCTTATGTCGGTGGCTTAAGTGGGGCATTTATTCCGGTCAGCGAAGATCAGGGAATGATCGATGCGGTCAATCTGGGAGCTTTGTCTCTGGAAAAACTGGAAGCCATGACCTGTGTCTGCTCGGTAGGTCTGGATATGATCGCGATTCCTGGAGATACACCGGCAACTACAATTTCCGGTATGATCGCAGATGAGATGGCAATCGGTATGGTAAACCAGAAAACCACAGCAGTCCGTGTGATTCCGGTCATCGGAAAGGTGTGGGCGAAACTGTAGAGTTTGGTGGATTACTCGGTTATGCACCGGTAATGCCTGTGAATACTTTCCGTTGTGATGATTTCATCAATCGCGGAGGAAGAATTCCGGCACCGATCCACAGTTTTAAAAACTAAAAGATTCCTGAAAAAATACTTGCGTATTTTTGGAGAGACTGTTATACTTGGTTCTATCAGATAGTTCTTTATCTGATAGAACCTTTTTCATAGGTTCATTCCGGCAGTTCTGCCAAAGATTCCAATTTTAAAAAATTAAAACAGGATGGATAAAATCTTTATACCCGGAGGGATTTTTGCGTCCATGAACAGGAGAGCAGGTGATAGGAAAACAGAGCATTAAATATATACATATCTGGTACGATATCTAAAAACACGTCAACAAACATAGCAACAATCATATCAACAAACATATCAAAAAAAGCATATCAGAAACAAATCAAAGGAGAAATACACAATGAAAAACAAAACATGGAAAAATTATCTTGGTGCGGCAGCGTTGGTAACTGTTCTTTTTGCAGGCTCTGTATCTGCTTATTTTACTGATCAGGATGAGAAAGTAAATACGTTTACTGTGGGTAAAGTAACGATTGAGCTGGAAGAACCAAAATGGGAGAAAAAACCGGATGATAACGGCAATAAGATTCCGGATGAAGCAGAGCGTATGACGCCGAATCAGACGATCATCAAGGATCCACAGGTGAAAAATACGGGAAATAATGATGCATTTATATATATGACAGTAGAAGTTCCATGCAGACAGATCATTTCAGTAAATAATGATGGTACGAGAAATCCACTGGCGATGAGAGAGTTATATAACTATCAGGTGGATAATTCCTGGAAACTGCTGGGAACTGTGGACGTGAGCGATGAAAGTGGAAAGAAGGTTGCGGTAAAACATCTGTATGCGTATGCAGGGGCACAGGGAATCTGTACCGTAGTAAAACCACAGGAGACAACAAAACCACTGTTTAATCAGGTGACCTTTATCAATGCGATGGAAGGACAGGGACTGGAGGAAAATACCTATAAGATCAATATTCAGGCATATGGGATACAGACAACGGATCTGAATGGCGGAACAAAAGATGCAGCTGAAATCTGGAATATTATCACCAATCAAAGAGAACTTACGGAACGATTTTCTTAACAGAGGAGAGTGACGAGGATGAAAAAAATTTTATCCATAGCGGGGATCGTCTGCTTCAGTATGCTGGTTGCGGTCGGTACACATGGAATCTACAGTTGGTTTACCGATCAGAGCCAACGAGTCAATTCTTTTTCTGTTGGGATGAATGAAGTAGAGATCAGGGAAGAATTTCCGGATCAGGAACTTACACCGGGGAAAATCATTAAAAAAGAAGCTGGTTTTACGAATACAGGAATGGTTCCCATGTATGTGAGGGCGGTTTATCTGTTCAGCAACAAGGAGGCGGAAGAAGGAAGTGAACTTCTGATGGGGAGTACTTTGTGGGAGAAATCAGACGATGGATATTACTATTATAAAAAGATAGTACAGCCACAGGAAAGCACGGAACTTTTTCTGAAAGGAATTCACTGGAAAAACAGAAAATTACGGATGGATTTGATCTGACGATATATACCGAGACAGTACAGGCAGCTGGACACAGCAGTGCAAAAGAAGCATTTGCGCGGATGATGGAGCGGCAGGAAGGTGGGCAGGTATGAAAAAAACAGGGAAAATCAGTGCTTTGTTATGTGGGTTACTGCTGATCGGAATCTCAGGAATCTACGGATTGCCGAAAGCTTATGTCCTGTATCAGGCAAACAGTGGAAAAGTAGCGATTCATCTGGAAGAATATCGGATGAATGGGGAAAAGGAAGTTCCATGGGAAACAGAAGAAAATGTACTTCCGGGTGGCTGATATCCAAGATTCCACGGATCGTTAATGATGGAGCAGATTGCTATGTGCGTGCGAAAATAGTATTTACATCGGAGGAAACATCGGATCAGCCGTTGTCTGCGGACAATCTGGAAGGGATTGGCAGTGAATGGGTGCAGGATGGAGAGTATTTTTACTGTAAGGAAGTGGTAAAGAGCGGGGAGAGCGTTGACTTTTTCCGGGGAATCCGGTTACCTGCAGAATGGAAAGAAAGTCCTGAGGCAGAGAACCGATGGCAGGCGAGTGTACGGGCGGAAGCAGTACAGGCAGAGTGTTTTTCCCCTGATTTTTCTGTCAGTGATCCTTGGGGGATGAAGACGAAGCAGTTTGTTATCCGCCAGGCAATGGAAGGAGAAGCAGAAGAACAGGATGGTGACAAAGACCAGATGGAACTCGTGATTGCATCGGATCTGCAGGGGTTCACGATGGAACAGGAAGGGTGTATGAAACAACTGGAGACATTTATGCCGGGAAAAAGTCAGTCCGGAAAAGTTGTGATCAGAAATGGAGCAGATCATAAACGGGAAGTATTTTTCCGGGCAGAAGCCCCGCAGATGACACCACTTCTGGAAAAAATGGAAATTACTGTGCAGGTCAGAGAGAAAGATCAGATACAGATTCTCTATCAGGGAACGGTGACAGAGACGATGTTAAAACAAAATCAGTCTCTGGGAGAAATTCTCCCGGGAAAGGATAAACAAGTAGAATTCTTATTTTCTCTTCCGGAAGAGGCAGATAATGTATATGCGGCACAAACCGGTCAGGTAAAGTTTTGGTTTACCACGGGAGCACCACAAAAGACTCAGATAGTAAAAGTGGCAAAAACGGGAGACAGCCAGTATCCGGGTACTATCTTATAACCGGTATTGCGGGAGCTGTACTGGTAGTTGTAGTTCTTGGAAAAGAAAGCATCAGGAAGAAAGGAATAAAAAGCAGATGATAAAAGCGACAGAAAGAATTCTGCGATTCTTTCTGACGGCTGTGGGGATGGCAGGATTTTGCCTGTTTCTTCTACCACAGACTGCAGGATGTACACCACGTGTGGTGATCAGCGGATCTATGGAACCTGCAGTTCCGGTGGGAAGTATCGTATACACAAACAGATGGATAAAACAGGAAAATATAAAAGAAGGAGATATTATTGCCTATGGGTTATCAGGGGGAGTATCGGTTCTTCACAGAGTCGTGGAAACAGATAAAAACAGCAGAATATGGAGAACAAAGGGAGATGCCAATGAGGTCAGTGATCCCGGAGCAGTATCGTATGAACAATATCTTGGAAAAATGATCTTTTCACTCCCTTATGTGGGATATCTGATATCTGTGTTTAAAAGGAGGAGTATCTGGCTGGGAACTATTACAGTCGGTATATTACTGATCATATTACAACAGAAGGAAACATGGAAAAGCGGAAAGGAGAAGACGGTTTGAAAATATGGAAAAGAAAAGTAATCGGGCATGGTGTACTGGGAATCTTACTTTCTTTCGTCATTGTCGGCAACGCAACCGGAATCTACGGAGCCGACATCGACGATACAGTACCGGTAGAGGCAGAAAGTGAAATGACAGATAGCGGGAAAGAAGAACAGCAGGAGATTACGCAGGAAAAAACACAGGATTCAGATGATCCGGAACCGTCGGCAGAAGAATCGCAGGAGATCAGTCACGAAAGTGAGGAGAAAGAGAATCTGGAAAAGGATGAAGCAGACAAAATACCGGAGACAGAAGATGGGCTGTTCTATCTGGAAAACAGCGAGGAAGAGATAGATACATATTCTTTTGACAACAGCAGCGAACAGCCGGTAGCAAATGTTCGATATGACAAATTTTTATGGCCATCCGGTGGAAAAGGTTCTGCATCCTGCCCGAACCTTGGCATGGGAATGAAATATATTGTCGGGGATGATCAGAACGTTGACGGGGGTGGAAAATGGAGATATGTCTATTGTGTGGAATATCAAAAGGACTGCCCAATCGGAGGACTTAAGATGCAGTTTAAAGGCTGGAGTAACCGAAAAGTTGCCTATGCACTGTATTACGGTGCGCTGTATTATGGATATCCATGCCGTTATGAGCCATATTCTACCGGTGACTGGCAGATGGACTACTTTGTAACGCAGGTAGCTGTACACATTCTGAATGGAGAATTTACCCTTGCAGCGGCGAGAAACGGGATGAACAAAAGTAATGCCACAACAGCAGAAAAAAATCTCGCCTATGACCGGATCAGTAAAATTGTGGCAGCAGCCAATGAAACAAGTAATTATGGTGGGTTTACTGCTGACGGATGGCTGGATATGGAAAGCTGTACGTTTTCTCTGAATGGTTATAATAACAGCTGGAGCCTGCAAAATGGAAGGTACCTTTCAGGAGGGAACTTTCATGGGAACTTTCAGTCCTATTATGGGTATGATTTTCGCGAACAGTTGACAGGTTATGAGATCAGTGCTCCACAGGGCGTTCAGATTGAAAAAAACGGTAATCAGACATACGCAGATTTTCGGGCAGCGATTCCACAGGCACAGTACAGAAAATGGCAGCTGACAGGCATGCAGATACCGATCACGGTGACAGCTTCTCTGCCAAGATACTGGGGTGGAGGAATCTATAAAAGCAATTCAGCTTCAAATTTCCAGAGTATCTGCTTGCTGACTTGGGATGCTTCCGGAGGTACGACAAGAAAACAGGCAAGAGCCGATTTGAATATTGAAAAAGTGACAAGGAATCTGACAATCTACAAAAAGGATCAGGAGACACAGAGAACTTTAAAAGGTGCATTGTTTTCGTTGTGGGCATATGACGGAAATGGATACAGCAAAAAGATCGGCAATTTCCAGGATATGCAGGATGGAAGTTACCAGATAAAAAACATTTCTTATACACAGACAAAAGATGGCTGGTTTCTGATCAAAGAAGAGCGTGCGCCGGAAAACTATAAAAAGACATATCAGCTGGCAAACAGTCTGGATGAAGAAAACTACCGCCAGTATGGAGGGCGTGAAATACGTATGAATGAGAATGGTTTTTATTCTGACCGTGTGGAACAGCCGTGTATCTTTTATGATGAGAAAGAAGAACCGAAGGCAAAGGTATATGTAAAAAAATATGATATCAAATCCAGAAAATTACTTACAGGAGCACAATTCCAGATTTATCCGTGGATACAAGAGGAGGAAAAGTACAGTGATCAGGCACTTCAGACATTATCTTATAACAGTCAGAAACAACAGTATGAGACAGAAAAAGAAGTGATTGCAGATAAAGCGAATCAGGGAAAGTTCCTGATCCGGGAGACAAAGTTGCCACAGCATTACTGTGGAATCTGGCAGCAGGAAATTACCGTAACGGAACCGGGAACGACGACACTGGAACTTGAAGCATGGAACTATCCGGAACGAAAATTTACGATCTATAAAAAAATCCGGACAGATGAGCTGGTATGGGCACACGGTAATCCCACGTTCTTTTTCAAAATTTCAGGGAAAGATCTGAATGGAGAAGAACACTGGTATCAAAGTGTGATATTATTTACAAAAGAAATGGAAAAACAACAGGAATACATCATCGGAAAAGCCGAGATCACCGGAATTCCTGCAGGAATTTACCAGATAGAAGAACTTCCTCTGACGGCACGGTATATTCTGACAGGTGTTACCTCGGAGGATGCCAATGTGACTGTGGTCAATACTCCGACAGATACAGTGAATGGAGTTCAAAAGATCAGATCGGAAGTGACAGCAGATCTGACGCTGGAAGACGGAAATGCAACTTTTGAAAACAGGAAAGTATTCTTCGACGAATACTCTCACGATGATGTAGAAGTCAATCATCTGAAAGTATCGGAAGAGAAAAGCAGTAAACAGTAAAAAAACTGTAACTGTTCAGTACCTTCACAGTTAAGAGCCAAAATGCATTTAAACGATAAAAACACGCTTTGCGAGTTTTATCGTTATCGCGGCACTCCTCAAGGTTCCGTGCAAGCACGGACTTTGACTCGTTGCTCGCGTAAATCACCTTCGGTGATGGCATTTTGGCTTGCATGTCTCGGGATTTTGGCATATTCATGCCAAAACACCTCGCGGTACAGTGGCTACTGAATAGTTACAAAAAACTGCAGATAACAGGGAAAACAGTTATCTGCAGAAAAAAGATATCGTTATCAGGGAAGAATCACGAGAGGTTTTCGGTATTCATGCACAAATGTGGTGCGATATTTTTCGCACCAGACAGTCTCGTAAAGATTTGAAATCTCCACATTTTTTGAAAAAACAGCTGCGGCTTCGTCGGACAACAGGGAAGATGCATCTGCTGCTTTTGTAATGACCGGAATGGAACTGTGTTTTTTGAACTCAGAAAGAACCGGTGCTGCCTGACGGCGAAAACCGAGAAGCCTTGCGTAGGAAAGTGCAGGGACATGGGAAATCTGCAGCAGACAGTGCATCAGCATCCGACAGATCCGGCTGTAGGTGAGTTCCCGTGTTTTTAAGAGTGCTGCATACTGTCCCCAGCTTTCATAAGAACTTCTGGTGTGAAAGAGACGCTGTACAAAGGACGGTGTAACATCCTGATAAGCTGCAAGCTGAGCTTTGTCAGAAGAAAACAGAAGCCAGCGAAGATAAGGAGAAAAATCTTCCTCATCCAGAAACTGTGGGCAGGAAAAGGTCTGCGAAAGAAGCGCAGATATGGCGGGCGGAAAACAGGAAGACACCGCAGCGTCTGACATCTTACAGTCCGCAGATTTCCACAGGGCACGGATGGCAGACGCAGAAGGAAACTGCCCATTCAATGAGTTGTCGTGATAGGCATTTCCTTCACGCTTTACCGTAAGCGGCCGAATCGTACTGTTCTGTCGACAGAGTGCTTTACAGTATTCTACACCGAGAATATTATTCGGTGTCTGCAAAAAGGTTCCGGTATCGGCAGCGGTGTCTGAAAGTAGTTCTTGGAGAGTGAGACTGCGCGCTTTGGGAAAGGATTCTCCTTTTTTTAGATATTTTTTTATAAGATTCTGGTATTCCGGTGTTTCAGCGGAGAGAAAAGATCCGAGTTTCAAAAACGGTTCAATCGTTCCGCTTTCGCTTCCGAAAGAAAGAACGTCCACACAACCGAGTCCGTCAAGAAGTCCGACGGCATTCTGTGCAAAGAATTCTGCACTCTCGCAGGCATGGGTTGACGGCAGTTCGAAGACAGATCCGCACCGCCGAGAAGTGCCATCCGGGTGCGCAGATGCTTGGAATACAAGGCGGGTGCTCCCCGCTGTACAAAATCTCCGCTCATGACAACGACGATATAATCGGCTCCTGTAAGTTCTCTTGTTTTCTGTATATGATAAGCATGTCCAGTGTGAAACGGATTATATTCCGCAATGATTCCGGCAATTTTCATGGTTGCACCTCAAAAAATACATAAATTATTTTCTCATTCTAACAGGGAAAATGCAGAAAAACAAGGCTTTCCGGAGAAATAGAGAATATATGTTAAAAAATTAACTAACCTTGTCACTGTAAAGGAAAAAGAGTATAATTTTATGTAGTGAGCAAAATAGGAAAGGAGTCATGAAATCATGGGATTTATTGACACAATCAAAGCAAGAGCAAAAGCTGATAAAAAAGTAATTGTACTTCCGGAAACCGAAGACAGAAGAACATATGAAGCAACTGCACAGATTCTGAAAGAAGGAATCGCAGATGTTGTTCTGGTTGGTAGCGAAGAAGCAATCAAAAAAGGCAGTGAAGGACTGGATATTTCCGGTGCAAAGATCGTAGATCCTGCTACATCCGAAAAAACACAGGGATATATTGACAAACTGGTAGAACTGAGAAGCAAAAAAGGTATGACACCGGAACAGGCAAAAGAGATTCTGTTAAACCAGTATCTGTACTACGGTGTTATGATGGTTAAAATGGGTGATGCAGACGGAATGGTATCCGGTGCATGCCACTCTACAGCAGATACACTGAGACCGTGTCTGCAGATCCTGAAAACAAAACCGGGAACAAAACTGGTATCCGCATTCTTCCTGATGGTAGTTCCGGATTGCGAATATGGCGCAAACGGTACTTTCGTATTTGCAGATTCCGGACTGAACCAGAACCCGAATCCGGAAGAACTGGCAGCTATCGCAGCTTCCTCCGCAGAATCCTTTAAACTGCTGGTTGAAGAAGAACCTGTAGTAGCTATGCTGTCCCATTCTACCAAAGGCAGTGCAAAACATGCCGATGTAGATAAAGTTGTAGAAGCTACAAGAATCGCAAAAGAACAGAATCCGGATCTGAAACTGGACGGAGAATTCCAGCTGGATGCTGCTATCGTACCGAGCGTTGGTGCTTCCAAAGCTCCGGGAAGTGAAGTAGCAGGAAAAGCAAATACTCTGATCTTCCCTGATCTGGATGCAGGAAACATCGGATACAAACTGGTACAGAGACTGGCAAAAGCAGAAGCATACGGACCTGTAACACAGGGTATCGCAAAACCTGTAAACGACCTGTCCCGTGGATGCTCAGCAGAAGATATCGTTGGTGTTGTTGCAATCACAGCAGTACAGTGCCAGGCGGAATAAAACAGATACATAAAAGTATGTTTAATTGGAGGAAGAAAACATGAACGTATTAGTAATCAACTGCGGAAGTTCATCTCTGAAATATCAGCTGATCAACTCCGATACAGAAGAAGTTCTGGCAAAAGGTCTCTGTGAGAGAATCGGAATTGACGGAAGACTGGTATACCAGAAAGCAGGATGCGACAAAGAAATCACAGAAGCTTCCATGCCGACACATAAAGAAGCCATCCAGATGGTTCTGGATGCCTTGACCAATGATAAAACAGGTGCAATCGCAAGCCTGAAAGAAGTAAATGCAATCGGACACCGTGTCGTACACGGCGGAGAAAAATTTGCGTCTTCCGTAGTTATCACAGACGAAGTAATCCAGGCCGTAGAAGAGTGCAACGATCTGGCACCTCTGCACAACCCGGCAAACCTGATCGGTATCCGTGTATGCGGCGAACTGATGCCAGGTGTACCGCAGGTAGCAGTATTTGATACCGCTTTCCATCAGACCATGCCTGCAAAAGCATATCTGTATGGTCTGCCACTGGAATACTATAAAAACTACAAAGTAAGAAGATACGGTTTCCACGGTACAAGCCACAGCTTCGTATCCAAACGTGCGGTAGAATTCCTGGGACTGAATCCGGAAAACTCAAAAGTAATCGTTTGCCACCTGGGTAACGGATCTTCTATCAGTGCCGTAGTAAACGGTAAATGTGTAGATACAACCATGGGTCTGACTCCACTGGAAGGCGTTGTTATGGGAACCCGTTCCGGTAACATCGATCCGGCTATCATGGAATTCATCGCAAAGAAAGAAAACCTGGATATCTCCGGTATGATGAATGTACTGAACAAAAAATCCGGTCTGTTCGGTCTGTCCGGCGGTCTGTCAAGTGACTTCCGTGATCTGAACGAAGCAGCAGAAGGCGGAAACCAGGATGCAGCAAATGCAATCGATGTTCTGGCATACGGTATCGCAAAATTCGTTGGCGGCTATGTAGCAGCTATGAACGGTGTAGATGCGATCGTATTTACCGCAGGTATCGGTGAGAATGCAATTCCGGTACGTGAAAAAGTAGTAAGCTATCTGGGTTACCTGGGAGTTACACTGGACAAAGATGCAAACGGACACAGAGGAGAAGAAATCGTAATTTCTACTCCGGATTCCAAAGTAAAAGTTGCAGTAATCCCGACAAACGAAGAACTGGCTATCTGCCGTGAAACAGTAGCTCTGGTATAAAAACAGAGAAAAACTGTAAGATTATATATAAAAGAAAGTCCCCTTCTGACTGTAAGCCGAAGGGGATTTTCTTCCCACTGAAAGACAGGACAATCTGCAACTATTGCAAAAATATTTCAGAAATATTGCAGGTTGTCAGGAAAAAACAGTTGACAAAAAGAAAATGCTTCTGTATAATTGGAGAAGTGTGGTTAGGAGTGAATTATGCTGATTGATTTATCCAAATTACTGACTCATGAAGGAAAGCAACAACAGGTAGAAATATTGCCGTCAGGAGATACTTTTTCCTGTGAACTGGGTGAGTTTTCTTATGGAGAGAATGAGCCGGTGATGCTGACGATCAAGCACAAAGAGAATCAGATTCTGAGTATCCGTGCGGAAGGTCAGGTTGCTGTATGGATTCCATGTTCCAGGTGTCTGGAGCCGGTGCTGGTATCGTGTCCGGTCGATTATGACGAGGAGATTGATATGAAGCTGTCCGAGGAAGAACGGATTGAGGCATTGGATGAAAGTAGTTTTATCCAGAACAAAGAGCTGGATACCGATAAGCTGTTGCATAATGAAGTACTAATCAATTGGCCAATGCGGGTATCTGCAAAGAGGACTGTAAAGGAATCTGTAGCCGTTGTGGAGCAAATCTAAATCAGGGATCCTGTGATTGCGATACGGCAGATTTAGATCCCAGAATGGCTGTTATCAGTGATATATTTAAGAATTTTAAGGAGGTGTAACTGATGTCCATCTGTCCAAAGAATAAATCATCTAAAGCCAGAAGAGATAAAAGAAGAGCAAACTGGAAAATGGCTGCTCCGAACCTGGTAAAATGCAGCAAATGTGGTGCGCTGATGATGCCTCACAGAGTATGCAAAGCTTGTGGTTCCTACAACAAGAGAGAAATCGTTTCTCAGGAAGCTTAATTCAAGCAATAAAAAACAGATCCGTAAGGGTCTGTTTTTGTTGCGTTACATATCAATAATCATCCAGTGGACCAATTTTGATTTTACAGTAAGCTGCTGCCCTGTAAAGTAAAATACCTCGCGGCATATTCGTTGCTTTTATATAAAAGTGGGGAAACGATGTGCTAGAGCGTGTCTAAAAATCATTTCCGCAATCTGCAAGCCCCACTTTGCGGTATATTTTACCCTCATTCGGTTGCCGTAGCCCGCTACGCCGCCTCATTCGGATAAAATCTCCCACAAACTGGGACTCGCAGCTCACGAA
>ENA-OQIO01000106-OQIO01000106.1-human-gut-metagenome-genome-assembly--contig:-NODE-106-length-38860-cov-7.947900_pt1 | contig 38860 bp, 44 predicted proteins | sample MGYA00242573_ERZ504737 | MGnify/ENA primary metagenome ERZ504737 (study PRJEB26092, sample SAMD00036203) | human gut metagenome | host: Homo sapiens | study: EMG produced TPA metagenomics assembly of...
CCATGCCGTTCTCGGTGATGGTAAATCTTCTTGTAGTTGGGGTAATCGTTCTTAATGCGGAGCAGCAGGTCGTAGAGGCCTCGGGATAGATAATCCAGTCCCAATCGGTGGTGGGTACGCCTTCGCGCACGCATGCCTCACCAACGCCCTTGAGGAACCAGCGCGAGGAGCCCTTGTCACCGGTGCCATTGTGGTTGATGTCGTTTTCGCCCTCGGCGGCACGCAGGAACTGGCACTTGTAGGTATTGACGCCAGGCAATCGTTGTAAGGGAGCGCGGCGGTCAGCGCGGCGATGTCCTCGTCGCGGACGTCGAGCTCGCCGCCGGCGATATGGGCCAGCTTGGTCGCAGCTCCATGGTGTCGGCTGCATAGTGGCCGCGGAAGGTGGCGTCGAGTACCCACCGGTTGTTGATGACGTCGGCCATGCGGGCGGCCTCGCAGTCGGCGGCGTTGTTGGGGTCGAGGGGATACTTGGGCTCCAGGTTCTGGACAATGCCGATCTCGCCCTCAAAGCCGCCCTCATGGAAGGCGACGACAGCCTTGGCGTGGGCCACCATCATGTTGTGCATGAGCTGGAAGGCCTTGTCCAGGCGGTACTTCTCGCCGTGCGGCCAGTTGCCGACGATGAAGCTGCCCTCGGCGGTCGCGGGAATCTCGTTAAAGGTAAACCAGTGCTTGACCTCGGTGAACTCGGCAAAGCAGAACTTGGCGTACTCGACAAAGGCGTCAATCGTCGTGCGCGTCAGGAAGCCCTCGCCGCCGTCCTGGTAAAAGGCCTCGGGCGTATCAAAGTGATCGAGCGTGACATAGGGGATAACGCCGGCTTTGTTGCAGGTGGCAAAGAGCTCGTGATAGAAGGCAACACCTCGGGGTTGATCTCGCCAGTGCCGTTGGGGAAGATGCGGCTCCAAGCGATGGAGACGCGGATACCGTTGATGCCGAAGCGCTGGCACAGGTCGATATCGACCGGATACTTGTTGTAGAAATCGCTTGCGGGGTCGGGGGAGAAGCGACCCTGAGCAGCCAGGAAATCGTCCCAGGGCACTTTGCCCTTGCCGTGCGTGCGGGTCTCGCCCTCAACCTGGTAAGCAGCGGTGGCGCCGCCAAACACAAAGCCGTCGGGGAACTGCATGGGGTTGGTCATGAGTCATCCTTCTGTGGGATACGAATAGGGAGGGTGCCCGAACTGGGGATCCGGGCACCAACAGAGGGAGGAAACTAGTCGAGGTTCTCGCGGAGCCACTTGATGGCGCCAGCGGGGTCGCGGGTAAGGTCGATATATTCCTTGCCGCGGGGAGCGAGCAGCTTAATGCCCAGACGATCGGTGTCGGCCTTCATGTCGTTGTAGTAGCTACGAACCTGCGGGGCGAGCACGATGACGTCGTACTGATCCATGATGGCAGTATGCTGGCCATAGCGCCTGCGAGGAAGCGATGTTCTCTCCGGTCTGCGCAGCACCTTCCTTGATGGCGTTGGCAAGCATGGCAGAGGTGCCGGCGCCGGCGCACAGGACGAGGACCTTCAGACCGTCGACATCTTTCTTAGCGGATGCGTCGGCGGCGGGCTCGGGCTGATCGGCGACAGGCTTGCTGTCGGCGGCAGCGGCGGTCGACGCGTCGACGGAGACGGTAGTCTGCTCGATAGCGGGCGCAGAGGCGTTGGCGGCGATGGTGGCAGCACCATCGGACTCGAGACCCAGCTCGGCGGCGCGCTCGGCCTCCTGGTCGCAGAGCAGCTTATCGTATGCCTTCAAGAACGGTAGGTAGATGATGGCGTCCAGCAAGATGATGATCGCGACAAATACCAGGGCGATAAGCTGGAAGTTCGTGGTGATGAAGATGCCGATGGGGGCAGGGGTAGCCCAAGGCACCACGAAGGAGAAGCCGTTCATGCCCACGTTGTCGATAAAGAACTTGGCAACACTCACGTTGACGCAGCCGGCGGCAACAAAGGGGATGAGCATGTAGGGGTTAAGGATCATCGGCGCGCCAAAGAGCAGCGGTTCGTTGACAGCGAAGGCAACAGGAACAATCGAGGCCTTACCGACGGCTTTGAGCTGCTTGGACTTCATAAAGAGAATCAGCAGAAGCGGCACGATGAACGTGGCGCCGGTGCCGCCTAACTCACCCACGAGCGACATGTTGAAGGTGAGGGAATGGGCGGGGTGACCACCGGCCAGCAGAACCTGCAGGTTCTCGGCCTGGTTGGCAAGACGGATGGGGTCGATGCCCGGCTGGACGATCGAGGGGCCGTGGACGCCGATGAACCAGAAGAACGCGGTGGCTGCCTGGATAAGGATAAGGCCAGGATAGGTTTCTGCAGCGGTAAAGAGCGGGGAGAGCAGTTTGATAAGCAGCTCGGAGAACGGAACGCCCATGAGGTTGCGCACGACGACATCGATAATGCCGCAGATGATGACGCGCCGCCAAAGGGGATGATGTCGCGGAAGTTCTGAGCGATGGCGCCCGGAACCTCCTTGGGCAGCTTAATGGTCAGATCGCGCGAGACGCAGAATTTGTAGACCCACACGGTAATGAACGCGGCGATATAGGCCGAGAACAGACCGCGCGTACCCATGCTGGTGCAATCGAAGACCGAAAGCTCGGAGCCGTTGAACTTGGTGGTGAACTGCGTAACAGCGAGCAGCAGCATGCTGCACTGGGCGGCCACCATGGTGGAGCGTCGTTGAGCACCTTGCCGGCGGGCATGCGACGGTTCATGGATGCCGTGAAGTTCTTGGCAGTGGTGCCGGCAACCATGATGCCCATGACACCCATGGTGAAGTTGTACAGCTTGTTGCACCAGTCGATGAGCGGCTGGGGCAGCGTGATGCCGACCACGCCGGGAAGGGTGGCAATGAGCAGAAAGATCGAAGAGGTGAGGACGATGGGCATGCACCCAAGGAATCCGTCCTTAATAGCCTGGAGGTAGATGTTCCTCGAGATCTTCTCAAAGAACGGCTGATGCTTTTCGAGCATCTTTACGATGGCGTCCATAGAGCTCCTTTGCTACTTGATGCGCGATGCATGTGGATGGAACTGGTCGTCGATGGATGGTCAGGACTGCCCGGAAACCTTCCTGCTCAAGGAAGGCATTGCGAAATGACAACGTTGTCATTTCGTTAATGACAACGTAAGACATTTTTGGAAGAGCAACAAGGATATACGGGTGAGCGGTCGATATTGTCCGGTAAACGGTTGATTTATCAGTCAGGCAGGTGGTGTATGCTAGAACGCAAAAAACAAGCGATAGAGAACCGAGTGGAGAAGTAGTGGCAACGATGGACAAGAAAAATGTCTCAATGAACGATGTGGCGATTGCCGCGGGTGTTTCTCTCAAGACGGTTTCGCGTGTGATTAACGAGCCCGGTAGCGTGCGAGAGTCGACACGCGATAAGGTCCATTCCGCAATGGAAGCGCTCGGGTTCCGGGCGAACTTTGCCGCGCGTTCGCTCAAGTTGGGCCGTTACGGGTGCATCGGCGTGGTGCTGTTCCACTTGTCGGGCGGTGCCGTGGACATGATTGACGGTATCGCAGATGCCGCCGAAGAACGCGGCTTTGCGCTCACGATGATCAAAAAGCGGGCGGGGGAGAAGATGACCCTTGCCGAAGCGGCGCGTAGGATGTCGCAGCTGCCTGTTGATGGCATGATCTTCAACCTGCGTCAGATGGTCGATGACTTTGATACTTTTGAGGCACCGAAAGACCTCAAGACGGTGATTATCACACCGATGGAACATCCTACCTGCTCCACCGTCAGTGACGATCAAGAGGGCGGCGCGCGCATGGCGTGCGAGTACTTCTTGAATCACGGGCACAAGAACGTGTACTTCGTCTCTGGTAAGAAAGAAGCGCTGTCGAGCCAGTGCCGTATGAAAGGTTGGCGAGCGGCACTCGAGGCGCATGGCATTGAGCCGCCCGAGCCTCTGCAAGGCGATTGGAATGCGGATAGTGGCTATGCCGCGGGCCTTGTGCTTGCCGATAAAGCCGATTGCACGGCGGTCCTCGCTGCTAACGACTGCATGGCAAACGGCGTGATGATGGCTCTACGTGACAAAGGGCTCGGTGTGCCCGACGACGTGTCCGTGATCGGCTTTGATGACGAGCTTTACAAGACGATTCCCAACTCGATTCTGACGTCGGTGAAGTTCCGTCACCGCGAGCTGGGCGTCCGTGCGCTTAACGAGGTCGTCGCAGGTCTGGAAGCCCCGAGCTCCAGAAGCCGTACGCTCGTCTCGGGCGTGTTGGTCGAACGTTCCAGCGTAAAGGACCTGCGGGCGTAGGGTTTTTCGGCCCGTTCGTCTCAATCTGTAACAGTTAGGACCGAAAAACTCAGCTAAATATTACAGATTGAGATATTTCTGCTCGGGCGTTCTGTTTGTCTCGATCTGTAACAGCTAGGATCCAAAAACTCGGCTAGATGTTACAGATTGAGATGAACGGGAGGACGGGTGCGGTCTAAACAAAATGGCCCGCGCATCACACATCGATGCACGGGCCATTTATTGTCTGCAAGCGGCAGGTGGTGTCAGCGTCTTATGCCTCGAGGTTTTCCTCGATCCAGGCGACGGCACCCTTGGGATCCTTAGTGAGGTCGATGTACTGTTTGCCCTTGGGCGACAGCAGCGTGATGCCCAGGCGGTCGGTGTCGGCCTTCATCTCGTTGTAATAGGTGCGAACCTGCGGAGCCAGGACGATGACGTTGTACTGGTCCATGATGGCGTAGTGGCTGCCGTAGGCACCGGCGTTGGCGGTAATGTCGATGCCCAGCTCGTCGGCGCCTTCCTTAAGCGCGTTGGCGAGCAGTGCAGAGGTGCCGGCGCCAGCGCACAGAACCAGAACCCTCAGATCCTTGCCCTTAAGGGCGGACGGAGCTGCGGAGGCCTCAGTGCAGAAGCGGTCTCGACAACAGGAGCCTCAACGGCGGGGGCGGCAGCGGTCTTGACGGCCTTGGTCTCCTCGGCCTCTTCTTCGGCCAGGGTCTCGGCTCCTGCTTGCACAGGACGTTGTCGTAGGCCTTGCAGAACGGGTAGTAGATCAAGAAGTCAACGACTAGCAGGACGACAACCAGGACCAGAGAGATCGGCTGGAAGTTGGTGTCGATGAAGGTGCCGATCGGTCCGGGGAGTGCCCACGGCATGGCATAGATAAAGCCGTTCATGCCCAAAAAGTCGATGAAGAACTTACCAATGAGGACGTTGGCCACGGGGGCAAACAGGAACGGGATCAGGAAGTACGGGTTGAGGATGATGGGCGCGGCGAACAGCAGCGGCTCGTTGACGGCGAACATCACGGGCACGACAGAGGCTTTGCCGACGGCCTTGAGCTGCTTGGAGCGCATAAAGAGCAGGAAGATAATCGGGACAATGAACGTGGCGCCGGTGCCGCCGAGTTCGCCGATGTAGTTACCGAAGTTTTCGGTCAGGGCGAGGGCGGGGTGACCGCCGGCCTGCAGCGTGGCGAGGTTGGTAGTGATGTTGCCAAACAGCGCGGCGTTGAGGGCAGGCTTAACGACCGAGGGGCCGTGGATGCCCATGAACCAGAACAGAGGGATCATGAACCAGATGAGGCGAGGCCGGCGTAGGAATCGGCAGCGGCGAACAGCGGGCTCACCAGCGTGGAGATGACGTTGGCAAACGGGACGGCCAAGCAGGTGCGGCAGATAACGTCGATGACGGCGACAAACAGGATGGAGAAGCTGAAGGCGAAGATGTCGCGGAAGTTCTGGCGATGGCGCCGGGGACTTCTTTGGGCAGCTTGATGGTGATGTCTCGCTTAATGCAGAAGGCATAGATGTTGACCGTGGCAAATGCGGCGACAAAGGAGCTCAGCAGGCCCTTGGTGCCCATGTTGTCGGTAAAGAACACCGAGACATCGGCGCCGTCGATCTTGGCACTCGTCTGGGTAACGGCCAAGATGAGCATAGCGCACATGGCGGCGACCATGGTGCTCGTGGCGTTGATGGCCTTGCCGGCAGGCATGCGGCGGTTCTTGGAGCCGGTCAGCGCGCTTGCGGTGGTGCCGGCGACCATGATGCCCACGACGCCCATCGTGAAGTTGTAAACCTTGTTGCAGAAGTTCACGACGTCGACGTTCCACCAGTCGGGCAGCGTAAAGCCGCCGACCGTGGCGACAACGCCCGGCAGGGTCGAAATAAGCAGGAAGACAGAAGAAGACAGGATGATGGGCATTGCTGCCAAAAAGCCGTCTTTAATGGCCTGAAGGTAGATGTTCTTAGAGACCTTGTCGAAGTACGGCTGACCTTTCTCCAAGAACTTAACGATCGATTCCATAGTTCACGCTCCTCTTTGCATGAAATCTTAATGGCATGGACGTTGAAAACCTATATGTCTCCCGCTTGCTAAAAGCCGGGTGCAGGCGGGCCGGTCCCAGGGGGAGAGAGGGGGGCGGCTGGGTTTGTATCGCATAGGGCCGCTCCCTTCTCGGGGGAAAGCGAGGCGATGCGCTACTGCGCGTCCGCCATAGTGTCGGCGAGCTCCTTGTACCAGAGTGCCGACTGCTTGATGTAGCGTTTTTGCGTGTCGAAGTCGATGTAGAACAGGCCGTAGCGCTTGTTATAGCCATTGGCCCACGAGAACTGGTCCTGCAGGCTCCAGATAAGTAGCCTGGACGTCGACGCCCTCGGCGCGCGCCTGGAGCACCTTCTCCATGTGCTGGTCGACAAAGTCGATGCGCTCGGGATCGGCGACGATGCCGTTTGCGTCGGGCTCGGGGTCCTTGTGGCCCAGGCCGTTTTCGGTGATATAGATGACGGGGAGGTTGGGATAGGTGGCGCTGATGTGCTTGAGCGTGTCGTAGAGGCCTTGCGGGTAGATGAGCCAATCCCAGTCGGTGGTGGGGATACCCGGCATATCGACCTGCTGCCCGACGCCCTTAAACTTAAAGCACGAGGTGCCCTTGTCTCCGGTGCCGTTAAAGCTGTTGGTTGACTCGCCATCGTAGGCGGCGATAAACGCCGACTGATAGTAGTTGAGGCCGAACATATCGTTGCGGGGCGCCGCCTTGGCGAGCTCCTCCATGTCGCTGTCCTCAACCGTAAGTGTGGCGTTGTTGGCACGCAGAATCTCGTTGATGAGTGAGAGGGTGCGCGCGGAGTAGTGACCCAGGAAGGCGCCGTCCATGATGAAGTCGGTGTAGAAGGCGTTGTACAGGTCGGCGGCGTGCTGGTCGGCGGGCGAGTCGGTGGCAGGATATGCCGGCGTCAGGACGTTGACCATGCCAATGCGTCCGCCCAGGTGCTCGGTCTCGTCAAGATCCTTATACAGGTTGACGGCGCGGGCGTGGGCAACGAGCTCGTTGTGCTGGCTCTGGATGCCGCTCGTCACATCAAGTGATGGTTGGGCGGGAAGTTGCCTTGGATGTATTGGGAGTGCGAGAGGCTGATGAGCTCGTTGATGGTGAACCAATTCTTGACCTCGCGGAACTCGCGGAAGCAGAACTCGGCATAGCGCACATAGGCGTCGACGGTCTTGCGGTTGAGCCAGTCGCCCTGGTTGAACAGGGCGGCGGGGGAGTCAAAGTGATGCAGGGACACATAGGGCTCGACGCCATACTTTTTGCAGCAGGCGAACAGCTCGTGGTAGTGCTTAACGCCCTCGGCGAGGGGTTCGGCATCGTCGCCGTTGGGGAAGATGCGGGTCCAGGCGATGGACACACGAATGGCGTTGAGCCATGCTCGGCAGAAAGGCGGATATCCTCCTCGTAGCGGTTGTAGAAATCACTGGCCGGGTCGGGCAAAAAGCGACCCTGGCGACAAGGTAATCGTCCCACATGGTCTTACCCTTGCCTGCCACCTTCGTGGAACCTTCCGTTTGGTACGCGGCGGTTGCGGCGCCCCAAACAAAGCCCTTCGGCAGCTGCTGTACGCGGTTTAGCAAAGACATATGCATACACCCTCTCGTCTCGCTGTTCGATATTGTGCGTTTGCGCTCAGGAGGCTCCCTGGTTAGCGTTCAGCGGTGAAAAAGCCCGATAAACACTATCTTAAAATGATTAGAACCAAAATGAGCACGTGAACATTTGACAATGAGCACGTTAGCATCCGGCTGGGATGTATAGAAACAAAACAACTTCAAACAGCTGCGAACGGTTGTATTTGTTCGGTAAGCGGTTTTGATTGACAGAAGTTTTCATGTTGTGGTATATGGCTCGGGTATCATGAGCACGTTATCAATGTATGTACGATGCGCCATGGGCGCGGGGAATAGTTGGGAAGCAGGTTAGCGTGGAAGGCATGGATCAGCAGACAAGGAATGGTCGTTCGGCGAGCGCGGCAGAGGTTGCGGCGCTCGCTGGCGTGAGCCGCCAGACTGTGTCTCGCGTGGTCAACGGTATGCCCAACGTGACGGAAAAGACGCGCAAGCGTGTGCTGGCCGCCATGGAAGAGCTGGGCTTTCGTCCCAGTTTTGCTGGAGCGGCGTTGCGCGGCGGGTCGTATCGTTCTATTGGCCTGTGCATGTACAACATCACACGTGTCGGTAACCTGGCGACGCTCGAGGGTATCATGCAAGCGGCGCGCGAGCATGATTTTGCCGTCACTATGATCGAGATGGGCGGCGACAAGCCTATGCACTTGCCGATGCCTCGCGCCGCATGGTCGAGCGACCCGTCGACGGCATGATTCTCAACATGAACCGCATGGCTCCCGATTTTGAGGAGTTTGTTCCCCAGCCGGGAGTGCGAACGGTCATCCTGTCCATGTATGCGCATCCGCGCTGCACGACGATCGACTCCGACCAGTATGGTTCGTGCGAGCTGTTGACCAATTATCTGCTGGAACATGGTCACTCGAATATGCGGTTTGTGGCGGGTCCGGAAAACTCGATTTCCTCGCGTTTTCGTGAGGCCGGTTGGCGCGATACGCTGGGTCGTGCTCATGTCGATGCCGCTCCGATGCTGCGTGGCGATTGGAGTGCGGACAGTGGGTACGCCATGGGCGAGCGGATTGCGGCCGAGGTGCTTGCCGGCGGGTCGCAGACGCCGACTGCCGTGCTTGCGGCAAATGACCAGATGGCGCTGGGCGTTATCGCCGCGCTCGAGAACGCGGGCCTGTCCGTGCCCGACGACGTGAGCGTGGTTGGTATCGACGACGCACTCGAGGGACTTGTTCCTCACAATCGGCTGACGACGCTGCGATTTGATTTGCGCGGTGTCGGTAAGCTTGCGTTTGAGGCGGCGATTGGAGAGAGCTCGTCTATCGAGGCGATTCATGTGCCGAGCACGCTGGTCGAACGCTCGACTGTTAGGGACATACGGGGTTAGGTCCTACTCCGTCTGTCTCGATTTGTAACAGGTAGACGGTCAAAAGCGGGCTACGTGTTACAGATTTAGATTCTTCGGAAAGAGCAATCCTGTTCGTCTCAATCTGTAACAGCTAGGACCCAAAAACTCGGCTAGATGTTACAGATTGAGACAAACGGACCCCGAACCGCCCAAAAAGGCCGGGGGCGGCGCGCCGTGTGACGTGCCGCCCCCGGCTGAGAAATGGGGACAGGTTGTGTGAGCGGGCAACCCCGCCAGCCACTAGTCCAGACGACGGGTTTGCGCCACGTGCTTGTACCAGTAGGCGCTTGCCTTGGGCGTGCGCTTCTGGGTTTCAAAGTCAACGTAAAAGAAGCCGTAACGCTTGTTGTAGCCATTGGTCCAGGAGAACTGATCCTGCAGGCTCCACAGGAAGTAGCCGCCCACGTTGACGCCCACCTCCATGGCCTTGAGCAGCCAACGCAGGTGCTGCTCGATGTAGTCGATGCGCGGCTGGTCGTCCACAAAACCGTCCTTGTAGGGGTCCTTGTAGCCCATGCCGTTCTCGGTGATGAAAATCTGCTTGTAGTTGGGGTAGCGCTGCTTAATGTAGACGAGCAGATCGAACAGGCCCTCGGGATAGATGATCCAGTCCCAGTCGGTGGTGGGGATGCCAGGCTTGTTCACATGCTCGCCAATACCTTAACGCGCCAGCGGCCAGTGCCCTTCTCGCCCGTACCGTTGTGGTGCAGGTCGTTCTCGCCGTCGTAAGCCTTCAAGAAGCGGCACTGGTAGTTGTTAACGCCCAGGTAGTCGTTGTAGAGCGCGGCCTCGCGCATGATTTCCAGATCCTCGTCTAGGATCTCGATGGTGCCGCCCGAGACGGCAGCCAGGCGGTTGGCGCACTCGAGGGTGTCGGGCGCATAGTCGCCGCGGAAGGTGGCGTCGAGCAAGAACTGGTTTTGCAGCACGTGCTCGTTGTTGGCGGCTTTGATGTCGGCGGGGTCGTTCTCGTTGAGCGGGTACTTAAACTCCAGCGACTGGATGACGCCGATTTTGCCCTTAAAGCCGCCGTTGTGGAAGGCCAGCACGGCCTTGGCGTGGGCGAGCATCATGTTGTGCTCGCACTGGAAGCCTCGGCCAGATGCGCCTTGACGCCACCGGGGAAGGTGCCCTCGATGTAGGTGTTGGAGCGTCGGCCCAGATCTCGTTAAAGGTGAACCAGTAGGTCACCTGGTCGGCGTACTCCTTAAAGCAGAAGGTGGCAAAGTCCACAAAGGCGTCGATGGTCTCGCGGTTGAGGAAGTCGCCCTTCTCAAAGAGGGGAAGCGGCGTGTCAAAGTGATGCAGCGTGACGAACGGCTCAACGTGGTGCTTGTGGCACTCGGCGAAGAGATCGTGGTAGAACTGGACGCCCTCGGGGTTGATTTCGCCGGTGCCGTTGGGGAAGATGCGGCTCCAGGCGATGGAGAGGCGAATGCCGTTGATGCCGAACTCCTCGCACAGCTCCAGGTCGACGGGGTACTGGTTGTAGAAGTCCGAAGCGGGATCGGGGGAGAAGCGCCCCTGGGCCTCCAGAAAGTCGTCCCAGGCAACCTTGCCTTACCGTGAGTGCGGGTCTCGCCCTCTACCTGGTAGGCAGCGGTGGCGCCGCCAAAGACAAAGTCCTCGGGAAACTGCGCGGGCGGGTTGGTGACGCTAGCAGGATTAACGGACATGATGATCCAATCGTCTAAATCGAAGGGCCAGCCGGTCTTGGATGGTCGGCTGGCCCTGGGCGTTACTTACTTCGAAAGTTGCTCACTCACGAAGCGAGAGACTTGTCGCCGTTCTGGGAGAGCTCGATGTACTGCTTGCCACGGCAGGCGACGCACTTGTTGCCCACGCGCTCACAGTCCTTCTGCAGGTCGGCCAGGTAGCTTGCGGCCTGCGGGGCCAGGACGACCAGGTCAAAGTCGGGGAGCATGTCCACGTGGTTGCCATAGGCCTCGGCAGCGGTCTCGAGGTTAATGCCGCGCTCCTTGGCGGCCTTGGCCAGCGCGTTGGCGAGCAGGCCCGAGGTTCCGCCGCCTGGCAGAGCACGAGCACGCGCTTGCCGTTGAGGTCGCTGGCGGTCGTTGTCTCGGCAGCGGGTGCTGCGGAAGCGGCGGGGGAGTCGGCCTTCACGGCCTCGGCAGCAGCGCCGGCGGCAACGCTCTTGGCGTCAGCCTTGCCCTGGAAGGCATCGTTGAGCTTGGCGGCCTTCTCGGCGTTCTTGGCGGCGAGCTCCTCCTGGGAGATCTCGGCCTCCTCGGCGCACTTCTGGGCGTCATAGGCACGGAAGAACGGGTAGTACAGAACGAAGTCGACGACCAGGATAAGGGCGAGCATCACAAAAGCGAGCGGCTGGAAGCCCAGGCCCATGATGGTGCCGATGGGGCCGGGGACGGTCCAAGGCAGGGTGTACATAAAGCCGTTCATGCCCAAGAAGTCGATAAAGATCTTGAGGATCCAGATGTTGGCGATCGGGGCAAAGACAAACGGGACAAAGAAGACGGGGTTGAGCACGATGGGCGCGGCGAACAGCAGCGGCTCGTTGACGGCAAAGCAGACGGGGACGATGGCGGCCTTACCGACGGCGCGCATCTCCTGAGACTTGGCCAGGAAGCAGAACATAAAGACCAGGACGAGCGTGGCGCCGGTGCCGCCCATGCAGACGACGAAGTACTGGGCACCCTGGGTCAGGACAGCGGAAGCGTGCTGGCCGGCCTGGAACGCAGCCAGGTTGTCGGTCATGTTGGCAACGAGGGCGGCGGCGATGGCGGGCTCGACGATCGAGGGGCCGTGGACGCCCACGAACCAGAAGAGGCTCATAGCGCCGTAGATCACAGCGAGGCCGATGTAGCCGTCGGCAGCGGTGAACAGGGGCTGGAACACCTGGATGACGCCCTGGGCAAAGCAGAAGCCAAAAGCAGCGCGGAAGGCGATGTCAAAGACCCAAAAGACGGTGATGCAGACGGAGAAGGGGATGATGTCCTTAAAGGTCTGCGAGATGTTGGGCGGAACCTGCTCGGGCATCTTGACGGTGATGTTGCGCTTAATGAAGAACTTGTAGATGATGCCGGTCACAAACGCAGCGATAAAGGCGGTCAGCAGGCCTTTGGAACCAAGGTAGGTGGTGTTGAAGCCGCTGGCAGCGTCCGTGGCGATCGTGTCGCTCGAAAGGAGCAAGAAGCCGATGATGGCCGCGCACATGCACGAGATGAAGTTGATCTGGTTGTTCTTGGGCAGATCGCGGTTCTGAGCGTCGGCGAAGTGCTTGGCCGTGGTGGCGGCACAGGCGATGGCCAGGATGCCCATGGAGTAGTTGTAGCACTTCCATAGGGCGTTGTTGATGTCATCGGGCCAGTAGAAACCCCAGATATTGGGAACCGAGGCTACCAAGCAGAAGATGGACGAGAAGATGATGATGGGGATGACGGAGATAAAACCGTCGCGGATCGCCTTGAGGTACTTGTTGCGGGCGATCGCGTTGAAAAAGGGCTGCCCCTTTTCGATGATGGCGATGAGTTGCTCCATGCAAAGCTCCTAAGAGTCGGTGGGTTGGCAACGATGGTAGCTTTTGACGTTTGGTTGCCAAAATGTTGACGTTGCCATTTTGCGACACAAAATAAGACGCGAACCGATGGCCCCTGTGCCTGTGGACCGTCGATTCCTTGCGCGTAAACGTTTGAGCCGCCCGGTGGCTCTGTGTTTGCACAATGGCAACGTTAACATTTGGTCGACAAAAGCTGTTCGGGGAAGCAAAAATGTCGGTGAACGGTAGGTTTTGGGTGGTGAGCGTATGGTGGGGGAGGCGTTGGATATACTTGAAGGCGTTAAAAATGACTGCGTAGGGTGTCACCAATGGCATCGTTGACATAGAAAGATCGACCTATGGCCGCTGTTAAAAAATCGGTATCCGTTAAGGATGTGGCGCGTCTCGCGGGCGTCTCGGAACAGACGGTCTCGCGCACCGTTCACGATTCGCCCAGCGTGCGCCCCGAGACCAAGGAGCGCGTGCGTGCCGCCATGCGCGAGCTGGGGTATCGCCCCAATTTTGCCGGTCGATCGCTGCGTCGCGGTAAGTTTAAGACCGTCGGCGTCGCCATGTTCAATATTACCGGCACCGGCAACCTCGACCGTATGGAGGGCTTTGCCGCCGCCGCCGATAAGCACGGCTATGCCATCACTCTCACTAAAGTAGACGGGCATCCGTATACCCTCGAGGGCGCATCGTCGCGCATGAGCGCACTGCCGGTGGACGGCATGGTTGTGATTATGAACCGCATGCCGGCGGACTTTGGCACCTTTGAGCCGCTGCCCGGTATGCAGACGGTGCTCGTTACCATGCTGGAGCACCCGCTCTGTTCAACGGTCGATAACGACCAGTTCGATTGCTCGCGCCAAGTGGTCGAGTACTTGCTGGGGCAGGGGCACAAGACCGTGCACTTTATCTCGTGTCCCGAGCGCTCGCTTTCGGGCATGCGGCGCGAGGAAGGCTGGCACGAGACATTGCGTGCGCATGGCATCGAGCCACCGCAGCTCGTGCGCGGCGACTGGACAGCGCAGAGTGGATATGCTGCCGGTCAGGCTCTGGCGGACGATCCGACCTGTACGGCCATTTATGCTTCCAACGATGCCATGGCATATGGCTGCATCCGTGGGCTCGAGTCGCGCGGGAAGCGCGTGCCCCAGGACGTAAGCGTGGTGGGTGTTGACGATAGTTTGGGCGATATCGTACCCGATCGTCGCCTGACCACGGTGCGCTTTGACAACAAACGCGTCGGCATGTGGGCGGTCGACAAGATTGCCGGCGCCGAGGGCGCTGCACCCGGTGTGGAGCACATGCTGTTTCCGGGCGTGCTCGTCGAGGGCGATACGGTGCGCGATGTAGCTAGGGCGCGGGTCTGTTTGGGTTGCCGCTAATTGTGTTCGATATTGTTCAGATTGGTTTAAAAACCGTTCACGGGCGAATAGTGACCGTTCATAGCTCAAAATTACGTTTTGCGCTGTTCTTTTTTGTTTGAATGTTATTGTTTCTGTCATACACAACGCAGCGCGTATGCCCGGACGCGATGCTCTCCATTGGTTCATATGTGAAAGGAACGCAATATGGCAACCAAAGAAGAAATCTCGATGGTTGGATTCGAGATTGTCGCATACGCAGGTGACGCCCAGACCGATCTGCTTGCAGCGCTCGATGCTGCTCGCGAGGGTGACTTTGAGAAGGCCGAACAGCTGCACAAGGATGCCAGCGATGCACTTATCGGCGCCCACGACACGCAGACCAAGCTGCTTTCGCAGGAGGCCGGCGGTGGCGAGATGGAGATGACCTTCATCATGGCTCACGCTCAGGACACTCTCATGACCACTATGATCCTGGAGAAGCAGGCCCGCTTTACCATCGATGCTACAAGCGCATCGCTGAGCTCGAGGCCAAGCTCGCCTAACGAGCCCTCACAACCAAGTTCCCTTCCAAAAGCCCTGCCGCTACCCGCGGCAGGGCTTTTTCTGTCCTCCTCCAAGTTGCGGTGAAATAGGGACTGAATAGGGGCCGACGGGCGCAAAACAATCCCTATTCTAGTCATTGGGGACGTTCTTAAACGACTAGTCATTGGGGACAGTCTTGGTGCGCTCCGTTCGTCCTCCCGTTCGATTTTTGCTCGGTGGGTATACTTCCTTTCGCATTAAACGCCGGACTGAGGAGGTATCCAAATGCCGGATAACGGGTCAATACAAAAAAGAGACGCGCACGAGATGGCTCATGGGCGTCCTGTCCAGATAACCGAGCACACGACGGTAACCGAGCTGCAGCCCAGCCTGTCCGATGTCGTGTGCGCAAACAAAAAGCTGCAGATTGGCTTTATCGTTGCGCTTGTGGTCCTGGCGCTGCTGTCGGGCTTTGTGGCTCGTCCGCATTTCGCCGATACCAAAACTTGGGACTCCACCATCGAGGTCATCGACCAAAAGAAGGGTAACGTACTGGCGCTCACGACTCGTGCGTGGCGCTGTCTGCGGGCATTACCGCGCTGCCGGGCGATACGGGAACGCCGGTTGCCGAGCAGCTCGCGCAGCTTTCAGGCAACCTTGGTATCGTGCTTGCCGTGCTCTACCTAGAGAAATACCTGCTAACCATTTTGTGGTCGGTCGGCCTGGGCATCTTAATCCCGTTTGCGTTGGTGCTCTTTGCGGTGTCGCTCGGCATTCACGGGCGCTGGAGCACGAGCACTGTCCTGCGCCGTGTGGCGACGCGCGTGCTGGTGGTTGCCGTGATCGGCATGGCGCTCGTGCCCGCGAGCGTATGGGTGTCGCAGAAGGTCGATGAAACGTATCGCGTAAGTATTGAGCAAGCTGAGCAAAAGGCTGCGGACGCTGCGGACGCGGCCGACACCACGGACAAGTCAGCCGAGACCAGCTCAAAATCGAACAAGAAAAAATCCGAGACCACGGAGTCCAAAAACGTGCTCGAGCAGTTGACTGATGGGGCATCGAGCCTTGTTACGTCGGTGACCAGCGGCGCCAAGCAGATGACCGATGAGATCGTGCGGCAGGTGACCGATCTGATTGAAGGCGTCATCGTGATGATCGTGACTTCGTGCGTTATCCCGCTGCTGGTGCTCGTGGCGTTCCTGTGGCTGGGCCACGTGCTGCTGGGGATCGATATTTCCGGCCCGGCGAACTATTTGACGGGTCGTTTCTTGAGTGCTCCTTCCGAGCACGCCAAAAAGGGCGGGCAGTCCGAGTAGCTAAAACAGCTGTATATACCGGGGAATACTGCCGAAGGGCGGCCGAGACACGTTCTCGGCCGCCCTTTTGTTTGTTGAACACATGGTCGCTACGTCCGCGCCGGGCCCAAACGGCCAGCAATCATCCGTAAACGGTATTTGTCAAAAAAGAACAAAGATAAACAAATAATTCTTGCAGTTGATGTTCGAATGTGTTCAAATAAACATGAACAGTGAAGAACCGCACATTCAGATGCCCGGACCTGAACGCGATTCAACACTTCCAAACAGAAACTACGCACCTGCGTATCTCTCAAGGAGGATGTCATGAGGGTTGTAATCGCTTCCGATGCCGACGGTATGTCGATGAAGGAGTCCATCAAGGAGATGCTCATCGCCGACGGTCACGAGGTCGTCGACTATTCCGAGACCCCTGCCGCGGACTTTGTCGATTCCGCGACCGCCGTTGCCAAGGACCTGCTGGAGCACAAGGATTCCCAGGGCTTCGCATTCGATAAGTACGGCGTCGGCTCCTATATGTCCGCCGTTAAGATCAAGGGCATGGTCGTCGCCAACATTTCCGATGAGCGTTCCGCTTACATGACCCGCGAGCACAACGGCTCGCGCATGGTCACCATGGGCCCGGGCGTGTGGGCACCGAGGTCGCCAAGAAGATCGCCCGCGAGTTCTTGCGTGCCAGTACGCCGGCGGCCGTCACCAGATCCGTGTCGACATGCTCAACAAGATGGCCTAACGAGAGCCACCGAGAACTCGAACTTCTACCTCAACTTGTGAATTCAGACGAAAGGACGTTCTGATGAAGAAGACCATCGCAATCGGTTGCGACCATATCGTTACGGACGAGAAGATCTATCTGGCCGACCGCCTGGAGCAGGCTGGCTACAAGGTGCTCGACTGCGGCACCTACAGCCACACCCGTACGCACTATCCCATCTACGGTAAGGCCGTGGGCGAGGCCGTTGCCAGCGGCAAGGCCGACTTTGGCGTGGCCCTGTGCGGCACCGGCATCGGCATCACCAACGCCGTCAACAAGGTTCCCGGCGCCCGCTGCGCTCTGGTTCGCGACATGACCTCTGCCCTGTATGCCCGTCGCGAGCTCAACGCCAACATCGTGGGCTTTGGCGGCAAGATCACCGGCGAGTTCCTGATGGCCGACATCATGCTTGCCTTCCTGGAGGAGCCCTACGAGAAGACCCCCGAGCACGATGCCCTGATTGCCAAGATTGATGCCTGCAATAAGGCCGACGCCGAGGCTCAGGCCGACCCGCACTTCTTTGACGAGTTCCTCGAGAAGTGGGACCGCGGCGAATACCATGACTAGCGGGTATCCGGCGTAATTAACTAATCCGTTGACGGCTCGCGTTTCTGTGAGGGGGCGCGGGCCGGTTTTCTATCAGCCCCACTGACTCGGCGGGCTGTCGTAAGAAAGGGAAGGCTCCTATGGAGTTTGTTCTTGATAACGGTTCTATCCGCGTAGCACTGAGCACGGCGGGCGGGTCGTTCACTTCTATTGCGGCCAACGGCCGTGAGTACCTGTGGCAGGGTGATCCTTCGGTCTGGTCGGGCCAGGCACCCATTTGCTTCCCGATCTGCGGCGGCCTTCGTGACGGTCGCGCGATGACTATGGGTGGTCGCGAGGTCAAGCTCGCCCGCCATGGTTTTGCCCGCAAGCAGGAGTGGAAGCTCGAGAAGCAGAGTGACAACATGGTTGCGCTGAGCCTAAGCTCTGCCGACCATGCCGAGTTGCTCGAGCAGTACCCGTATCCGTTTAAGATCGTTGCTCGTTACACGATCGATTCGGAAAAGGTGGCCGTGTCGTACGAGGTGACCAATGAGGCATCGAGGATATGCCATTCTTTGTGGGTGGTCACCCCGGCTTTAAGTGCCCGCTCGACGAGGGCGAGTCCTACGACGACTATGAACTTCGTTTCGATCAGCGTGAGGCGACCGAGCTTTGCACCGCTGTTCCCTCCACAGGCCTGATCGATGTCGAGCACCGTAGCAAGAACCCGATGGTCGGCCACGATCTGCCGCTTACCCATGAGCTCTTCGACTTCGCCGAGACCATCTTTGATGTGCTCGAGAGCCACGTGGTTACGCTGACCAAGAAAACCGAGGACAAGGGCGTGCGCCTGACGTTCCCCGATATGCCGTACCTGATTGTGTGGAGCAAGCCCGAGGGCGACTTTGTGGCTGTTGAACCGTGGGGTGGTCTGTCCACCTGCTCCGACGAGGACGATATTCTGGAGCACAAGCGTGGCTGCCTGGTTGCCAAGCCGGGGGAGACCGTCACCCGCGGCTTTGAGATCGAGATCCTTTAACGAGCTATCGTATGTTTGGGGCCGCGCGTGTCGTGCCCCGGAAACAGGAGTTCAATATGATTCTGACCGTTACCATGAACCCGTCGATTGATACGCGCTATCAGCTCGACAAGTTGATCATCGACGACGTGAACCGTGTGACGCCCGAAAAGACCGCTGGCGGCAAGGGCCTCAACGTGAGCCGTGTGCTGCTGCAGCTGGGCGACGACGTGCTCGCGACCGGTCTGCTCGGCGGCCACATGGGTGCCTATATGGCCGAGCTTATGGATGCCGATGGCGTCAAGAACGACTTTGTGCCCATTGCCGGTGAGACGCGCATTTGCCTGAATATTCTGCACGAGGGCAATCAGACCGAGCTGCTGGAGAGCGGCCCGCAGATCGCCCCGGCCGAGCTCGAAGCCTTTACGGCCAAGTTCGCCGAGCTTGCAGCGAAGGCGGACGTTGTGACGCTTTCGGGCTCGCTGCCGCGTGGTGTCGATGTCGGCTACTATGCCGAGCTCGTCAAGATCGCCGAGGAGGCGGGCGCAAGGTACTGCTCGACACCTCGGGTGCATCGCTGGAAGCCGCGCTGGAGTCCGACGCTAAGCCTGAGCTCGTAAAGCCCAACCTGACCGAGATTAACGGTCTGCTGGTACGTCCTTTACGACCGACGATGTCGATGCCCTGCGCGAGGCGCTTGCCGCCGATGGACGCTTTGCCGGTATTCCCTGGGTTGTTGTCTCGATGGGTGCTGCCGGTTCGGTGGGCTTCCATGAGGGACACGCGTTCCGCGCCAAGACGCCCGCGATTGCGGCTGTGAACGCGACGGGTTCCGGCGACTCGACCATCGCCGCTTTGCGCATGCCATTGCTGCTGGTGCCGACGACGTCACGGTGCTCAAGACCGCCAATACCTGCGGCAAGCTCAACGCCATGGATCCCAAGACCGGCCACCTGGTCATGGACCGCTGGGACGAGGTCTACAACAGCGTTGTCGTGACTGAACTCTAGGAGTCGCGACGCCGAACACTCAAAAACGGCGCCCGTCGGCGATGTTGCCGGCGGGCGCCGTTGCTTGAGGACGAAACGATTCGTTTTCCTCCGTCCCCAAGGGATCATTACAGTGAGTCGATAAAGCGCTGTTGGGCGGCGCGGCCGGCTTCGTCCCACTTAAAGACGCCGGCGTTGTCGAGCACGTGGCCAAACACCACGCCGACCTCCTCGTGCAGGATATCGATGGCGTTGTCGGCCGTAAGCTCGTCGGCGCGGCGGGCAAAGACGTCCTCAGCCCATGCGGCGTGGCTGCGGCAAAGATCATCGCCCTCGAGCGCACCGGCAAGGTCGTAGCTGGCATCGACCTTGGCTGCCAGCAGATGCTCACGGACAGCGCCAAGCTCGGGAACCAGGCGCGGCGGCAGAATGGCAAGGCCCATGACTTCGATCAGGCCGATGTTCTCCTTCTTAATGTGGTGGTACTCGGCATGTGGGTGGAAAACGCCTAGCGGGTGCTCGTCGGTCGTGATATTGCAGCGAAGCGCCAGGTAGGCTCGTAAATCTCGCCGCCGGCGTTGCCGCGGGAGTCCACACGGCGGATGACGGGCGTCACGGTGTTGTGGGCCACGCCGTCGGCTGTGTGCGCGATGACGCCCACCGACTCATCGGTCCACTCGCGCCAGGCGAGGATAATCTTCTCGGTGGCGTCGAGCAGCTGGGCGCGGTCGTGCGAGCGCAGTCGCAGCACCGAAAGCGGCCACTGCAACACGGTACCGCTGACCTGGTCAAAGCCGGGCATGCTAAACTGCGAGACCTCGGCGGCGTGCATCATGGGGAACTCGTGCGCGCCGCCCTGGAAGTGGTCGTGCGACAGAATCGAGCCGCCCACGATGGGCAGGTCGGCGTTGGAGCCAATAAAGTAGTGCGGGAACAGGTCGACAAAGTCGAGCAGGCAGGTCAGCCCCTTGCGGTCGACGTGCATCGGACGATGCTCGGAGCTCATGGCAATGCAGTGCTCGTTAAAGTACGCGTACGGGCTGTATTGGAAGCCCCAGCGCTCGCCGTCGAGCTTAATGGGGATAACGCGCAGATTCTGGCGGGCGGGGTGAGCGCCACCGTCGGCTGCGGCGGAGCGTCCGGGGTAGCCTCGTTTTCAATGCAGAGCTGACAGGCGGGATACTTCTCGCCCGTGTTCTTTGCGGCGCCGGCCGCGGCAATGTCGCGCGGATCCTTTTCGGGCTTTGACAGGTTGATTGTGATCTCCAGGTCGCCCCAGTTGGTGGGGGTGCTCCATTTGATATTGCGCGCGATGGCGGCACGACGCACGTAGCCGGCGTCGCAGCACAGACCGTAGAACCAGTCGGTCGCGGCGCGGGGCTCGTTGACGCCCATACGGCCGTTGAATTCCTCGTTTACAACCGAAGGCCTCGGCATCAGCACACCCATGATGCGCATGGCGATGCGATCGCGGCCCGACGCCGTGTCCTCGGCGGCGCCGTTGGCAACGGCGGTCTCGGAAAGCGCGGCAAGCGTGCCTTCAAGGTCAAAGTCGGGCAAGGTATCGGGGTGCAAGAGCGAGAGTTTCTCAACCTGGAGCGCCCAGGCCATATCGAGCGCGGGCCCCGTAGCGCCGATGCACTCCAAAATGGTGTTGTATGCCCAGATGCGGTCGTCCTGGCCGATCATCGATCGGTGGATGGCGTACTCGATCAGGTTCTGTGCGGCCTCGCGCACGTCAGTCATTACAGCCATGCCGCGTAAGCCCCCTTGTCAGAGATGGCGTAGTGACGGGCAGAGCCCTCGCCCAGCCAGCCGTTCATCTTGGCAATGAAGGTGTCGACCAGGTCGAGCGGCACGAAGGCCTGGATGGTGCCACCAAAGCCGCCACCGTGAATACGAACGGCGCCGCGGCCGTCGAGCACGTGCTCGGCCAGCGCCAGGGCATACATGGAAGGCTGCTCGGAACCCAGCTTGGCAACAACATTCTGCAGGTACATGGCAGAGCTGGCGCCGGACTCGCGCGTCAGGACCAGGAACTGGTCGATGTCGCCGGCGTTCAGAGCTGCCCAGCGCTTGTCGACCAGGCCGTTCTCGTACCAGTAGTGAACGCGCGCAGGCAGGCACGGTCGCCCAGTTTGGCGCGCAGCTCGGGGAGCCTGGCGTCAAAATCGGCAACGTCGACCTCGCACAGGCGTGCCTTGCCAAACTCGGCGGCAACGTCCTGCATCTCGCGCGGAACGGCGGCGTAGTCGTCGGTGGCGGCCACGTGGTCGGCACCGACCTTAACGAGCACGAGCGCATAGCCGTGATCCTCAAAGTTGAGCTCGAGCTTCTGGGTTTTAGGCTGAGCCTGGTCCTCAAAGTCCATGTAGGCAAGGCCGCCCAGGCACACGGCGGCCTGGTCCATCAGACCGCAGGGCTTGCCGTAATAGTTGTTCTCGGTGCGCTGGCTCATCTGCGCGAGCGCGACGGGCTCGATGGCGGGTGCGCCCCAGAGGGTTTCCATGGCGCGACCGTACGCGGCCTCGACGGCGGCAGAGCTGGAAAGACCGCCGCCCGAGGGGACGGAGCAGGTAAAGGCAAAGTCGAAGCCGTGGGGCTCAACGCCAAGGGCTGCAATCTCGTGGGCCATGCCGCGGACGAGGCTTGCGGACGTGCCCTTCTCGGACTCCTGAACGTCTAGCGTGTCGAGCGCGATTTCAAACGTGGGATAGCCCTCGTCGGCTACGCGAACCTTGTTGGAATCGGTTGCCACGGCGATGCCGTCGACGGCGACATCGAGCGAGCCGGCGATAACGTGGCCACCCTCGTGGTCGGTGTGGTTGCCGCTGATCTCGGAACGGCCGGGCGCGTGCACGTAGAGCACCTGGCGGTCGCCGATGGGGCCAAACTCCTCCTCGAACAGCTTGGTGAGCGTGGCGAATGTCTTTTCGTCGGGGGTGGTCATGGGAGTCCTTTCCTTGACGCCGGGGAGATTGGTCCGTGTCATTATGAGTACGTTAACAATTTTGAGCACCACAAACCAGACGTCGCGGCGCCGCACGTTAATGGGTATGTTAACGTGCTCATAACACAACGCATATCTATTTTTGAGAATCTGGTAATCGGTAGATTTTCGGCCGTGAACGGTGTGGCCGTATGGACATATGGAGCAAAAGAACCGCTGATAGAAAAAGTAGAGTACGTTAACATGCGTCCGACGATAGCGGACTTCGGCGCGGGGTGTGTTTCTGCCCGGGCCGACATTCGCACTATTCAGATCCTGCGAGAGCGAAGGTGATTTTGTGGCAAGGCGCCCTTCCAACGATACGGGTACGCGTCCGGTATCCATGGCCGACGTTGCCCGCGCTGCCGGTGTTTCGCAACAGACGGTTTCGCGCGTTGCCAACGGATTGCCCAACGTTAACGAACAGACGCGCCAGCGCGTGCAAGCCGCTATGCAAGAGCTCGGCTTCCGTCCGAGCTATGCTGGCCGTTCGTTGCGTGACGGCCGTTACCATTCGGTCGGCCTGTGCGTCAACGATGTCACCAAGTTTGGCAACCTCTCAATGATCGACGGCATCGCCAGCGCTGCTCGCGAGCATAATTGCGCCATCACACTGGTCGAGATGTCCAAGACCGAGGAATTCTCTCTTGCCGAGGCAACACGTCGTATGGCCGCGCTGCCCGTGGACGGCATCATTATCGGCATGAGCCGTATGGCTCCCGATTTTGAGACGTTCGATCCGTTGCCGGGTATTGGCACGGTCATCGTTACCATGTATGCGCACCCGCGGTGACTACGGTTGACTCCGATCATTACGGCTGCTCGCTGTTGCTCATGGATCATCTGTTTGAGCTGGGACACGAGCAGATTCGTTATATCGGCGGCCCGTCCTTTTCGGTCGACGAGCAGTTCCGTCGCGCCGGTTGGCAGGATGCGCTCGAGCGTAAGCACATCGAGCCGGTAGAGCCGCTTGAGGGCGACTGGTCTGCCAACAGCGGTTACGAGGCCGGTAGGTACCTGGCCGAACACGATCGCACCATGACGGCGATCTATGCGGCAAACGATCAGATGGCAAATGGCGTCATTGCAGCGCTGCGCGATAGCGGCTTGCGCGTGCCCGAGGACGTGAGCGTGGTGGGCGTCGATGACTCGCTCGACGACTTTGTCGCGCATAACGAGCTCACGACCGTTCGATTCGATTTGCATCAGCGTGGGCGCGAGGTATTCGAGCACGCGGTTCCCAAGGCGGGGGCAACGGACAAAACCGTCGCCATTCGCATCCCCGGTCAGCTCATCGTTCGACATAGCACGGCAGAGCCTCGCGCATAGTTTTTGCAGGTCAAAAGCGGTATATTCCGCATCAATAACAATCGATAAGGATGCCGGTAGATAGCTGTGGCTCTAAAGGCGAGTGTTATGATAGACGGGTTCTTTTGTCTATCTAGGAGCTTTGCCTGATGGAGATCACCAAGGATATCCGCTACATCGGTGTCGACGATCACGACATTGACCTGTTCGAGGGCCAGTACGACGTGTCCGAGAACGGCATGGCATACAACAGCTATGTTATCTTGGGCGATAAAATTGCTGTCGCCGATTCGGTCGACGCTGGCTTTGTCGACGAGTGGCTCGGCAACCTCGAGGCCGCGCTCGATGGCCGTACGCCCGACTACCTGGTTGTCCATCACATGGAGCCCGATCATTCCGCCGGTATCGCCGCCTTTATGGAGCGCTATCCCCAGGCGCAGATTGTGGCTAGCATGGGTGCTTTCCGCATGATGGTCAACTACTTTGGCACCGACTTCTCCGAGCGCAAGATGGTCGTCAAAGATGGCGACGTGCTCGACCTGGGCGGCCACAGCCTAACCTTTGTCGGTGCCCCCAATGTTCACTGGCCCGAGGTGTTGTTCTCCTACGAGGCCACCGACAAGATGCTCTTTAGTGCCGACGGCTTTGGCAAGTTTGGCGCCAACGACATCGAGGATCCCGAGGGCTGGGCTTGCGAAGCGCGCCGTTACTACTTTGGCATCGTGGGCAAGTTCGGCAAGTTTGTGCAGGCCGTGCTCAAGAAGGCCGCCAATCTGGACATCCAGATCATTTGCCCGCTTCACGGCCCCGTGCTGACCGAGAACCTGGGCTATTACCTCGACACCTACAACACCTGGTCGAGCTACCAGCCGAGGACGAGGCATCACGATTGCCTATGCGAGCGTGTATGGCCATCTGAAAGCTGCCGTTGAGGAGCTCGCATCTGCGCTCGAGGCCCGCGGCCAGAAGGTCTCCGTCTTTGACTTGGCTCGCGATGATATGGCCGAGGCCGTTGAGGACGCGTTCCGCTACGACCGCCTGGTGCTCGCCTCCATCACCTATCAGGCGAGATCTTCCCGTTCATGAGCACCTTTATCCATACGCTTGCCGAGCACGCCTATCAGAACCGCACGGTTGCGCTCGTCGAGGCCGGTTCCTGGGCGCCTGCCGCTGCCAAGGTTATGACCAAGGAGCTCGAGGGCATGAAGGACATCGCCCTGACGCAGAACAAAGTGACCGTCCTGGGTTCGCTCAACGACGCATCGCGCGCCCAGATCGAGGCCCTCGCCGACGAGCTTTCCAAGTAGCGATATTTCGCTTTTGACGTTCAACCACCACAAAGGGGACAGGCCCTTTGTGGTGGTTTTTGTTTAAGCGTCAGCGATGAGGAGATTTGGGCGGGCGTCGTCGACGATCTCGGCGATTGAGGTGGCAACGGCATGATCGGGGTCACGGTCCATCACGATGGTGTCGACATCTGCCAGCTCGGCAAAGCGGTACATGCCACGTCCGTTAACCTTGCTGGCGTCCATGAGGGCGACGCTTTGACGGGCGGCGCCGACCATAGCCGCTTTGGTCTCGGCCATCTGCGGAAAGTCGGTCGTAAAGCCGCAGCGGGGGACAAAAGCGCCGGGGCACATGACGGCAAGGTCGGCGTGGACCATTTGGAGCGCCTGCATGGTAAGTGGACCGTACAGATAGCGATGACCTTTGCGCAGTGCCCCACCCAGCATGACGACATCGACCGAGGGCATGCTCTCGTCGATGTAATCGGCGATGGTAATGTCGGCCGTGATGACGGTGATGCCGTCGCGCTGATCGAGGAGCCGGACAAACTCGAGCGCCGTGGTGCCCGAGTCGACAAGCAGCGTGTCGCCATTGCCGACGAGCTCGATGGCGCTTTGCGCGATGGCCTGCTTGGCGGCGACATTGACGTTGATGCGGCGATCCTGGGTGGATACGGTCAGTCGCTTCTGGAGAGACACGGCGCCACCATGCGTGCGGCGCAACTTGCCGGACTCGGCGAGCGCGTCCAGGTCGGCGCGGGCGGTAACGGAGGACACGCCAAAGGTCTGGGCGATTTCTGCCACTTGCACCGAGGCGTTATGTTCGAGCATTTCCATGATGGCGGAACGACGCTCATCGGCGAAAGCTCGGGTTGTTGCGTGGGCCATGTTTGCTCCATTCTCGGCTAAATTTGTAGGAATTGTGTTGAGTCTATTTTCGTTCATTTTCTTTTTGAGTAAGAAAACACCTTTCGATTACTTATCTTTTCTATAAAAAAAAGACGCTGAACGCCCAAAATTCAATATCGAACATGTCCACTCGGCTCAAATTCCTTCCGTTTACTTTTCAAAAACGACTGTATTGACCTGCATGGGCTCAATATCTCGAGCGTGTAAAGCCGCTGAATTTCATACAATGAGCGCAGCAAAACGCAAGGTAAAACGCCTTGTGAACAACTACGCCCGATGTCCAGATGCGGGCGAGGGAGAGGAGCAAACGCTCATGGCACTTGTTACCACCGAAAAGATGCTCAAGGACGCTCAGGCCGGCCACTACGCCGTCGGCGCGTTCAACGTCGAGAACCTCGAGTTTGTTATGGCCGTTCTGGCCGCTGCCGAGGAGACCAAGTCCCCCGTCATCATGCAGACCACCCCGGGCACCATCAAGACCGCTGGTCTGGACTACTTCTACGGCATGGTCAAGGCTGCCGCCGAGCGCGCTTCCGTGCCCGTCGCTCTGCACCTCGATCACGGCGATGGCTATGACCGCTGCATGCAGCTTTCCGCACCGGCTACACCTCCGTTATGATCGACGGTTCGCACGAGTCCTTCGAGGACAACATCGCCCTGACCAAGTCCGTCGCCGATGCTGGCCGCGCCATGGGCGTGCCCGTCGAGGCAGAGCTCGGCAAGGTTGGCGGCAAGGAGGACGACGGTCCCGCGGTTGAGGGCGAGAGCCCCTACACCGATCCGGCCGAGGCCAAGGAGTTCGTCGAGCGTACCGGCTGCACCTCCCTCGCAATTGGCGTTGGCACCAGCCACGGTGTGTACACGAGCGATCCGCACATCGAGCAGTCCGTGGTCAAGGCCATCCGCGACGCCGTCGACGTGCCGCTGGTTCTGCACGGCACCTCCGGTGTGCCCGATGAGCAGGTTGCCGAGGCTGTGAAGAACGGCATCTGCAAGGTTAACTACGCCACCGAGCTGCGTCAGGCCTATACCAAGGGCTTCATGGCTACATGGCCGAGAACCCTGCCTGCTTCGATCCCAAGAAGCCGGCCAAGGAGGGCATGCGTGAGATCACCGAGCTGGTTAAGATTCGCATGACCAACCTCAACTCTGTGGGCAAAGCAGAGTAACAGCAAGGGTACTCTGATTCCACCGGGCCGTCCGGAAACGGAAAAGGGCCTATCTCTCAGAACATTCCGCAGGACGGAGGAAGCCCCGCAGCGCGTAGCGCGCAGCGGGGCTTCCGACATGTCCGAGGACGTTCTGAGAGATAGGCCTTTTCCGTTTCCGGACGGCCTGCTCGATCGCCCTTGTGGCGTTGGGGCGGAAATGGGTGGTGCGCGAGGGGCGCTTTGTTGATGAGGGGTTAGTATGCCCGGGCTTGGTTGGGGAATGACTTGTTTAGGGATGCTTGGAGCTTTTCGAAGGATGCTCGCAGGTTGAGTTCCTGGTCGGTTGAGCGTTTGGTTTTTGTGGTGGGGGAGTCGAGGAGGCCGTTTCTCTGTGTCGGGGGGGAGGGGAAAAGGTTTGCATATGTTAGGGATGGCTGCTGTGCTGCGTTATTGGAAGAATGCATGCTTATGCGGCCTCCTCGATGTCCACCAAAAGATTGCGCTCGGGGTGTGCTGCTAGGTCCCGTGCGCTGGCAGTATTATGCCGCGAGTGCAGATAAGAAAGCGCTAAAGAAAGGCTTAATCGGGTTTGATGTAACCATGAAACCGCAGGTCAGAGGTATCGAGTAACACTCTTGAAAGGTTTTGAGCTTAAGGGCTTTCTAAGGTTTGTGGCGCGGATGTGGCTCGCCTGTGTGGGGCGTGTGGATGGCTCGTTCCTAGCGCTGCGGCTCTGCGGCGCGCACCTGCTCGATGACCTTTTCCATGGTGGTATCGATGCGGTCTTTCTTGAGCTCACATTCCCAGACGGTGATGGGCGTCCAGCCATTTGGGTAAGCGCGTCGATGGCAGCGCGGTCGCGCTCGACGTTGCGGCGAAACTTTGCCTCCCAAAATTCAACATTGCGCTTGGGCTGGCTAGGGTTGCACTTGGGGCAGCGGTGCCAAAAGCAGCCGTTGACGAAGATGGCGATCTTGCGCCCGGGAAAGGCGATGTCGGGCTTACCGGGAACCTTCCATTCCAAGCGATAACCCGTAAGGCCCGCTGCCCGCAGGCGCTGGCGAACGAGCAGCTCGGGTTTGGTGTTCGCACGCTTGTTGCCCTTCATGGACTTTTTGATGGCGGCGCGACGGCGGACCAGTTCGCGCTCGTCAGCGGAGAGGTCCGAGGTATCGATGCCGTCGAGCAGGCCGGGCTTGGGACGCTTCTTGCTGCGGCGCTTAGGTGCGCGCTTGGGTTTGGTGGCGGGCTCGTCGGTCGCGGTGGCCTCGGCGTTGTTGGCAGTGCCGTTGGCCTCAAGCCGATCTTCCTTCAACTCAATCAGAGCATCGATAAGCCTTTGTCGGCGGGCATCCACTCAACGGTGGCAAGCGAGGTGCGCGGAATCCAGCGGATATCAAGCTGACGGTCATGCTTCTGGGGCTCGCCAGACTCTTTGGCCAGCGAGCAGTAGTAGCACTCCATGGAGAGATGGAAATCGGGGTAGTCATACTCAACGGTATAGAAATCACGCAGGTTGGTGACTTTGACCTGCAGCTCTTCCATGAGCTCGCGGCGTACGGCGTCCTCGGGCGTCTCGCCGCGCATGAGCTTGCCACCGGGGAACTCCCAAAGTCCCTGCATGTCGCCATAGCCGCGCTGCACGGCAAGCAGCTCGTCAGATCCTTCCTTGCGGATGATCCCAACGGCAACATGAACAGTCTTCAACAGGAGTCCTCTCTCAATATCAAGACGTGGCAGGCTAGCTACCCGTGCCTTACACAACGGTAAGGCAAGCGTAAGCCATATCGATGGTAGCCGACTCGTCTTCTTGCGACTATAGATGCCGTAGACTAATTGCAAGAAAGGACTCGGTATGCAAACCACGCACATGGCGACCCCGGTACTGGAGGTCGCGCATCTCGAAAAGGTATATGGAGCGCTGGGCAACGTGACCCGCGCGCTCAACGACGTCAGTTTTACCGTCAACCGCGGCGAATTTGTTGGCATCATGGGCGCTTCGGGCTCGGGCAAGTCGACGCTGCTCAACTGCGTGTCGACCATCGATAGCGCCACGAGCGGCACCATTCGCATCAACGGGCAGGACGTTACGCGCATGAAGCAGGCCAAGCTCTCGCAGTTCCGCCGCGAGGAGCTCGGCTTTATCTTCCAGGACTCCAACCTGCTCGATACGCTCACGGCACGCGAGAACATCGCCCTGCCGCTCACCATCGCCCGCACAAACTCGGCAGAGATCTCGACCCGCGTGCAGGATGTGGCAGCGCGCCTGTCCATCAGCCAGGTGCTCGACAAGTATCCCTACCAGATGTCCGGCGGTCAGCAGCAGCGCGTTGCCGCGGCTCGCGCGCTCGTCACCGATCCCACCATGATCATGGCCGACGAGCCCACCGGCGCCCTCGATTCCAAGAGCGCTCGCCTGCTGCTTGAGAGCCTGGAGGCCCTCAATCGCCGCCTACGCGCCACCGTGCTCATGGTCACGCACGACAGCTTTGCCGCCAGCTACACGAGCCGCGTGCTGTTTATTCGCGACGGCAAGATCTTCACCGAGCTGCGCCGCGGCGACACCGACCGTCGCGAGTTCTTCGACCGCATTATGGAGGTCGTTGCCATGATGGGCGGTGAGGGCTCCGATGCTCTGTAAACTCGCTTGGGGCAACGTCCGCCGCGCCGGCCGCGACTACCTCGTCTACCTTTTGACGCTCACCCTGGGTGTCACGGTCTTCTATGCCTTTAACACCATCTCGATGCAGGTCGACATCGCCGGAATCGATGAAAAAGGCTTGGCGCAGGTAATGGGCAGCATGCTCGGCGACCTGACGTACTTTTTGGCCGGTGTCATGGCCTTTTTAATGGTGTATGCCAATAACTTCATCATGAAACGCCGCAAGAAGGAGTTTGGCCTGTACCAGGTGCTCGGCATGGGGCGCGGGCGCGTCGCCACGATCATGGCACTCGAGACGGTGATTGTCTCGGTCGGCGCCTTTGTCGCCGGCATTGTGCTGGGTGTGGGACTCTCCCAGCTCATGACGTTCTTTACGGCCTCGCTCTTTAAGACGCAGATCGCCAATTTCCACTTCTTTTTCTCGGTGCATGCGTTCAACCTGACCCTTGTCTGCATGCTCGTGATGTTTGTGCTCACGCTACTGCTGAACCTTCGCGCCGTGCGTCGTACCAAACTTATCGAGCTTATGGGTGCCGAGCGTCGCAACGAGAGCATCAAGACACGCAACCCCTGGATTGCGATTGCCATCTTTGCCGTGGGCGTGGCGCTTGTGGGCGTGGCCTATTACCGTCTGCTACGTGATGGGTTCCCGCTAACCGCGACGGACAGCAAGCTGCAAGAGGCCATGAACCAGTTTGGTATTACGACCGCTATGGTTACCGTGGGCACCTTTGCCCTGTTCTGGGGACTCTCAGGCATGCTCATCAAGCTGCTGCAGAGCCTGCGCGGCGTGTATTGGCGCGGCCTCAACATGTTTACCGTGCGCCAGCTTGCGGCCAAGGTCAACACGGTGTGCTTTTCGATGGGCGTCATCGCGATGCTCCTGTTTTTGGCCATCACCTCGGTGACGTGCGGTATGTCGATTGCCAACGTGATGAACGAGAACCTGGAGCGCTATAACCCTGTTGACGTGTCTCAGACGTATGTCTATTACACGCCCGATACGCTTGACTACTACAAAGAGTACATCAATCCGTCTGAAGCCGATCGCATGGTGCTGGCCGATACAACGGTCGATTTGTACCCCGCATGGCACGGCGATCCATGGCACGGCGATCGTATCGATTCCGATAACGTTGCGGACGGCATTAAGGGCAAGTCGGCGGACAACAACGACGAGACCAGCAAGAAGGTCAATATCGCCGATATTGCCGGTGAGCATGTGCAGATCGATTCGTATCTGAGTTACCCGGTTGGCGGCTCGAATCCTTCGGTGACCCCAAGTGAGATGTGCAAGATCATGGGCGAAAAGCTTCCCAAGGCGTTCGGGGGTAGCAATGCCGATGCGATGGGTCTGTTTGTGACGCCGGCGAGCCAGTACAACAAACTGCGCCAGATGATGGGCGAGGAGCCGGTGCACATCGGTCACGACCAGTATCTGCTCACGTGTGATATGGGCGGCGAGCTGGTCGACCTGTACACCAAATACATGGCCGGCGGCCATACCCTCACCTTGGGCGGGCATACACTCAAGCCCGCAGCCGATAAGTCGGACGAAGATACGGCGGCCATCGCCAACTCGGCGATGGGCAGTAATCCGGGTACCGTCGTCGTTGCCGACGAGCTGTTGTCCCAACTTAATCTGCAGCCGTATTCCAGTAGCCTGCTCGTTAACTACAAACAGGGGATGGATACGACCGAGGCAGACGAGAGTATTAAATACACTGTGCTCGACAATCTGCTCGTTGACGGCAAGGAGCCGGGGTCGTGGGGAACCTTCATCACACGCTCCGAGATGTACGTGCAAGCAGCGCAAATGAACGGTCTTATTAGCTACCTAGCCATCTACATCGGCTTTGTATTGGTCGTTGCATGCGCGGCGATTCTGTCGATCCAGCAACTCTCCAACGTGGCCGACGGCAGCCGCAGCTATCGTGTGCTGGCACAGATCGGCTGCGACGACCGCCAGATTCGCCATTCGGTGATGGCGCAGCAAGCGGTATTCTTCCTGTTCCCGCTGGCAGTGGGCCTGGCACACTCCTTTGTGCACTTAAGGTGATCATCGAGCTGGTGAGCATTTTCGGAAATATGAGCATCGGCGGCACCGTGGGCCTCACCTGTGCAATCTTCCTGGCAGCCTATGGTGGCTACTTCCTGGTGACCTATCTCATGAGCACCGGCATGGTACAAGCTGCCATCGCCACCCGTTACAGCGAGTAACAAGCGGGCAAAATCGTCGCAAAATCAGAGGCGTATGACCGCCGCGAAGGGACCAGGGACCCTTTCGCGGCGGTTTTTGCCAATCTGGTGCGTCTCAGATACAAGTGAGTAGACTTTTTTGAACCTGCCGAGCACATTGCGACAAATGATCGATGAAACCGCAGGTCAGAGCTGTGGCGTTTTAGGGCGTGCTTGGCCTTCTGCAAAAAGCCTACTCACTTTGTTTTTCTGCTAGAAGACCGCCACGAGGGAAGGCAGCTCCCTTGCGGCGGTTTGGACGTTTGCCCAGATAAAAGCTGCCCAAATTAACCTGTCCCTTTTTGGTAGGTGGTTTCAGCTGAACGGCGGGCCGTGCGGCTTGGGTATGCGGGCTCACAATCTGGGGAAACCGAACAGATTGGGGGGCTTGTATGATCGATTCGAAGGGAAACGTGCGACCCGAGGGCATGTTTGACAGAGTGATAGTCGTTGGGGACGTTCTTAAACGACTAGTCAAACAAGAATGTCCCCAACGACTACCCAAGGAGTGTCCCAAACTGCCGGCAGAAAAGGAGCGTCCCTAACTGCTACATCCGGAGCAAGACAACGCCGCGGTTAGAGGACGGACAGCGAGCGGGTCGCATTTGAGACAAGGTGACGTGAAACGAAAGGGCGCTGACCTTCTGGTCGCGCCCTTGAAGTTGAACGTCAGATTGTTCAAATGCGACCCGCGCAGCGTCGGCCGTTACGGCGTTTGGTAAAACGCCGTAACCTACACCGCTCCGCGATTTCGTGGATGAGGTAGTCGGTCTTTTCCCAGCCCAGGCACGGGTCGGTGATCGACTTGCCAAAGACGCCGCCGTCGACCGGCTGATTGCCGTCCTCCAGGTAGGACTCGATCATAAAGCCCTTGACTAGCTTAGAGATGGACTCATTGCGGCGGCAGCTGTCGAGCACCTCCTTGCAAATACGATACTGCTCCAGCGGACGTTTGCCCGAGTTGTCGTGGTTGCAGTCGATGACCGCTGCCGGGTTGGCATAGCCGGCATGCTCGGTATAGCGCTCGGCCAGGCGCTCCAGGTGCTCGTAGTGGTAATTGGGGTAGGTACGACCGTCGAGACCGATGTAGCCACGCATGACGGCGTGTGCGAGCGGATTGCCGTCGCATTCAACCTCCCAGTTGCGGAAGATAAAGCTCTGATGTGCCTGGGCGGCGTAGATGGAGTTGAGCATGACGGTGGTGGAACCGGCGGTGGGGTTCTTCATGCCCACAGGCACCGAAATGCCGCTCGATACTAAGCGATGCTCCTGGTTTTCGACCGAGCGGGCGCCTACGGCGACGTAGCTCAGCAGGTCGACGAGGTACTGGTAGTTGGACGGGTAGAGCATCTCGTCGGCGGTAAAGAAACCGGTCTCCTCGATGACGCGCAGGTGCATGTGGCGAATGGCCTTAACGCCTTCGAGCAGGTCATCGGGCGCCTCGGGGTCGGGGTTGTGCAGCAGACCCTTGTAGCCGGTGCCTTTGGTGCGCGGCTTGTTGGTGTAGACGCGCGGAATGATGATGAGCTTGTCCTTGACCTCTTCGGCGACCTTGGCCAGCCGGTTCATGTACTCAAGCACCGAATCTTCGCGGTCGGCAGAGCACGGCCGATGATGAGTACCTTGCGCGCGTCCTCGCCGGTAAAGACTTTGGCGACCTCGGCGTCAAATGCCTGCTTTTTGGCAGTAAGCTCGGCGGAAAGCGGCATCTCCTCGCGGATCTCCATGGGGATCGGCAGCCTGCGTTTGAAATCCATGGCCATGCGGGGCCTCCTCAATCTATAGAAAGAACAATAAGCGTATTGTCGAGTGTTCGGCATTATCCGCTGTCGCACGCTAAAGTGCAAGCCCTTGTCACCCCGAAACCTGCCAAAAAGGGACAGGTTTATTTTGGTCGGTTTTATCTGGGGAAATGTCGGCACTCGCCGGAAGGGGAGGACTGGCGTACGGCACGCTGGAGCAAGTTGGATCTTCTGCGGCATACCCCGTGGACAAAAAATGGCAAATATGAGTACTGTTGCTAGCTTAGTATCATATCGACCTTACAAGATAATAGACACAACAGTAAATATGTTCATTAACGTTGGCACACAGAAGCATGCTACCGGGCGTTTTGATCAATTTGAAGGCATGTCTAGGCCGCAAAGACGTCGTTTGGGCAGTTTTGGCTGTTACTAAAAAGATGACAGTACTCATATTTGCCATTTTTTGCCCACGGGGCCTTGAGGGAGAGCGTCAATCAGGCCCCAGGGGAGGCGTTTCGAGACCCAAAGGACACAAAACGGGGGCGCAGTTCATTCTGCGCCCCCGTTTTTGGGCATTGCGGTTGTTTGCCGCCGGTTTTACGCCGCCTCGTCGAACTGCGAGTTGTACAGGTCGGCGTAGAAGCCGCCCTGGGCGAGCAGCTCGTCGTGCGTGCCCTTTTCGACGATGTCGCCGTCGCGGATCACCAGGATCACGTCGGCGTTGCGGATCGTGGACAGGCGGTGCGCGATGACAAAGCTCGTGCGGCCCTGCATTAGCGCATCCATGGCACGCTGAATAAGCTCCTCGGTACGAGTGTCAACGTTGGAGGTCGCCTCGTCCAAAATCAGCGCCGGACGGTCGGCCAAAATGGCACGGGCGATGGTCACGAGCTGGCGCTGACCCTGCGACAGGTTGGTGCCCTCCTCGTTGATCATAAAGTCGTAACCGCCGGCGAGTGTATGGATAAAGTGGTCGCAGCGTGCGGCGCGTGCTGCGGCTTCGACCTCGGCATCGCTCGCGTCGGGGCGTCCGTAACGGATGTTCTCGCGGATAGTGCCGTTAAACAGCCAGGTATCCTGCAGCACCATGGCAAACTCGCCGCGCAGCGCCGCGCGGTCCCAGTCGCGCACGTCGACGCCCTCGACACGCAGCGAACCGCCGTCCACATCGTAGAAGCGCTGCAGCAGCTTGATGAGCGTGGTCTTGCCGGCGCCGGTGGGACCGACGATGGCGATGGTCTGGCCGGGCTGCGCCTCGCAGCTAAAGTCGTGGATGATGGTCTTGTCGGGCGTGTAGCCAAACTTCACATGGTCAAACTCCACGTGGCCGGGGCGCTTCTCGGGAATCTGCGCGTCGGCCTTCTGCTCCTCCTCGGGCGCGGCCAGGAACTCAAACACGCGCTCGGTGGCGGCGGCCATCGACTGCATCGTGTTGCTCACGTTGCCCAGCTGCTGCACGGGTTGCGTAAAGTTGCGAACGTACTGGATAAAGCTCTGGATGTCGCCGGGCGTGGCATTGCCGGTCAGTGCGAGCTGCGCGCCCACCACGACGACGCCCACGTAGCCCATGTTGCCCACCAAGCTCATAAGCGGCATCATCAGGCCCGACAGGAACTGCGAGCGCCAGCCACTAATAAAGAGGCGGTCGTTTTGACGGTCGAACTCCTCGATTGAGGCCTCGGCGCGGTCGAACACCTGAATGACGTTTTGGCCGGCAAAATCCTCCTCGATAATGCCGTTGACGGCACCCAGAACCTGCTGCTGCTCTCGGAAGTATGGCTGCGAGAAGTGAATCATTACGGTCAGGATAATCGCGGCGGCCGGCAGCGTGAGCACGGTGACGCCGGTGAGCGGCAGGCTGATCGACAGCATCATGACGAGCACGCCGATAATCTGCGTCACCGACGTGATGAGCTGGGTCACGCTCTGGTTGAGCGACTGGCCCAGCGTATCGACGTCGTTGGTGATGCGGCTGAGCACGTCGCCCTTGCTGTGGCCGTTGAAGTAGCTCATTGGAACGACAGCGATCTTGGCGGCGATCTCCTTGCGCATGCGATAGCAGATCTTTTGCGTGACGCCGGTCATGAGCCAGCCTGGATGAGGCTGCAAACAGAGCTTGCCAGATACAGGCAGAGCAAAAAGCCGAGCGTCTTGGCGATCCAGTCAAAGTCGACGTCGCCGGTGCCGTTGACCTTGGCAACCAGGCCTTCGAACAGTTTGGTGGTAACCTGGCCGAGCACCTTGGGCCCCACAATGTTAAAGATGACCGAGCACACGGCAAAGGCGACGGCAGCAAACACGGCAATCTTGTGCTGGCCGATATAGCCGAGCAGCTGCCTCATGGTGCCTTTAAAGTCCTTGGCCTTTTCGCCGCGGCCCATGCCACCCATACGGCCCATAGGACCGCGCCGGCGGGTGGGCTTGGGAATCTGAGTCTTGGTCTCGTCTGCCATTAGCGCTCGCCTCCTTCCGTGACGGCTGCAATTTCTTCTTGGGTAAGCCCCAGCTCCTCGGCGGAAAGCTGCGACTGTGCGATCTCCAGGTACGCCGGGCAGCTGTGCAGCAGCTCCTCGTGTGTGCCAGTGCCCACCACGTGGCCGTCGTCGAGCACGATAATCTGGTCGGCGTGCATGATGGTCGCGATGCGCTGGGCCACGACCACGAGCGCGGCGTCGGTAACGTTTTTGGCCAGCTCCTCGCGCAGGCGCGCGTCGGTCTTGTAGTCGAGGGCACTAAACGAGTCATCGAACACCACGACCTCGGGCTTTTTGGCCAACGCGCGGGCGATGGCCAGGCGCTGGCGCTGGCCGCCCGAGACATTGGATCCGCCCTGGCTGATGGGGGAGTCGTAGCCGCCCTCGCGCTCGGCGATAAAGTCCTCCGCCTGGGCGACGCGTGCCGCCTGGCGCATATCCTCGTCACTCACCATATCGCCGGCAAACTTGAGGTTGCTCTCGACGGTGCCCGAGAACAGGCGACCCTGCTGCGGGATATAACCAATACGGCGGCGTAGCTCGGAAAGGGTCATGTCACGCACGTCGATGCCGTCGAGCGAAATGCTGCCGCCTGTGACGTCGTACAGGCGCGGAATCAGCTGCACGAGCGTGGACTTGCCCGAGCCCGTGGAGCCAATGATGCCGAGCATCTGACCGGCATGCGTGGTGAAGTTCACGCCGCTGATGACATCGGCGCGGGCATCGGGATACTGGAAGCTCACGTCGCGGAAGGTGAGCTCACCGCGTGACGCGCTGGTCGCGGGCAGTTTGGGCGAGGAGGGGTCGTTGATGCTCGTGGGGCAGGTGATGACCTCTTCCACGCGCTCGGCTGCGACCTCGGCGCGGGGCAGGATGACCGAAACCATGGTGAGGATCATAAAACGCATGACGATCTGCATGGTGTAGGAGATAAACGCCATCATGTTGCCGACCTGCATCACGCCGTCGGACACGCCCTGCGCGCCAAACCAGACGATAAGCACGGTGATGCAATTCATGACCAGCATCATGAGCGGCATCATAAAGCTCATGGCGCGGTTGGTGTAGAGCTGCGTGGTCATCAGGTCGAGCGAAGCCTTGTCAAAACGCTCGAGCTCATGCTCCTCGCGGTTGAACGAGCGGATAGGCATAAGGCCGTCGAGCAGCTCGCGGGCGGTAAGGTTCACGCGGTCCACAAAGCTCTGCATCTTTTTGAATTTGGGCATAGTGAGGCCCATAAGCACGCCGACGACGGCCGAGACCGCGATGATGGCCACGGCGATGGTCCACTCCAGGCCGGTGTGGTTGGCCAGGACGCGCATGACGGCGACGATGCCCATGACGGGCGCCATCAGACACATGCGGATAAACAGGGTTGCGGCCATCTGAATCTGCTGAATGTCGTTGGTGCAGCGGGTGATGAGCGAGGCCTGGCTAAACTTGCCCACCTCGGCCGGCGAGAAGTGCATAACCTTGTTGAAGGTCTCGCGGCGCAGGTCGCGTGCGATGGAGCAGGCGGTGCGCGAAGCCACGGCACCGGTCAGGATGGTGGCGACCAGCGACACCAGACACAGACCAAACATCGTGGTCGCCATGCGGCCCAGGTAGGCGTTCTGCACGTCGGCGGGGTCGATGCCCTGCGCCTTGTACTCGTCCTGTACATAGCTCACGGCGCGCTGGGTGACGATGGAGCCCGACATGGAGCCCATTTTGTCCGCCATTTGGTTGGCGCCCTCGACGAGCTTGCTTTGGTCTACCAGACCGCCCTTGACACCTAGGCGCAGACTCTTCATGGTGATCTTGCCGCCGTCGGCGTCGATCTGCTTTTGCATGCTCTGCGCGGCTGCGGCCTTCTGCTGCATCTCGGCGAGCTGCTCGGGCGTCATGGCAGCCATCTGCTCGGGGGTGGGCATGGCCTGGGCAGCGCCGCCATCGCTTGCCTCGGTGGACGTGCCGGTCATGTCGCCCATGGAGTCGGCGTCGATGCCTTGGTTGAGCGAAAGGACGACGGTCTCGGGCAGGCTCATAATGTCGGCGAGCTTGCTGCCATCGGCACGCTCTTCCTCGGTGCCCTTGTACGTTCGAATGCCGTTTTTGTCAGCCTTGCTAAACACGGCCTCCACAGCCTTGGCGTCCTTGGCGCTCATGAAGAGTTCGAGGTCGTCGAGCGATTCGGCGCGAATGGTGTCGGGCACGGGCGAGGCGATGCCGCCTTGCTGCACGCCCACGTCGACGATGTCGCTCATATAGGTAGGCAGCGCCAGATCGGCGTTGCAGCTGATTACGATAAGTACGATAGCTGTGAACAGTGCCAGGACGTGCTTTTTAAAGAGCTTGAGAATCCTCACTCGGCATCTCTCCTTTCTTGATTACGGTCGATAATTTCGTTGGCACGCCTTAGAAGACGCACCATCTCTTGGGTATCTGTTTCGCCGAGCTGCTCGAGGAAAGCCGCAGTGCGGTTCTCGAATTCCCGACGTTTGATTTCGAGATCCTGGAATCCTTTGTCGGTCACCGTGACGTGTACGCGACGACGGTCGGTCTTTGAGTGCTTGCGCTCGACCCAGCCCTTGGCTTCGAGAGCGCGTAGGATATTGGCGATGCGGGCACTCGAGACCCAGGCGCGATCAGCGAGTTCGCTCGGCGTGAGCGAACCGCCGGCGAGTATGAGGGCGCGCATGACGCCATCTCGCCGCCAAGGGCTTGTCCGCAAAGCGCGAAATGCGCTGGTGAATGCCGCCAAACTCAGTAAGGAGCTGACGCCCAAGCTCACGGAAATCGG
>ENA-OQIO01000107-OQIO01000107.1-human-gut-metagenome-genome-assembly--contig:-NODE-107-length-38650-cov-2.667004_pt1 | contig 38650 bp, 46 predicted proteins | sample MGYA00242573_ERZ504737 | MGnify/ENA primary metagenome ERZ504737 (study PRJEB26092, sample SAMD00036203) | human gut metagenome | host: Homo sapiens | study: EMG produced TPA metagenomics assembly of...
CCCCTGCGGGGCGGGTTTGCAGCAAGTTGCAAATCAATGTATAATTCCTGTTTTTCTTTCAGATACTATCTAAAAATGAAGCATTGTTACGAGAAGGAAAGGCAGGAAAAAAATGGATAATAATAAAGAAGAGCAGATTCGAAAAACTCAGGCTGATGAGAACGAAGAGATTAAAGAGACCGGTACCTCAGGCTTGGCAAGGAGAGCGGCAGGCATAATATCCAGCTGATGACGATTATCGGCGAGATTGAAGGGCATGACGTCCTTCCGGCGGCGAGCAAAACGACAAAGTACGAGCATATTTTACCGCAGCTTGCATCAATTGAAGACAGTGCCAAAATCGGCGGTGTACTGTTTTTAATCAATACGGTTGGCGGGGACGTGAGTGCAGGACTGGCACTTGCGGAGATGATTGCATCTATGAAGACACCGAGCGTTTCACTGGTGCTTGGCGATTCACACAGTATCGGAGTGCCGCTTGCAGTCAGCACAGATTATTCCTTTATTGCGCCGACGGCAACGATGATTGTCCATCCGGTGCGCATGAACGGAACGATTATCGGTGCGCCGCAGACATTCGACTATTTTCAGCTGATTCAGGACAGAATTGTGCATTTTATAGCCGGACATTCACGTGTCGAAAAGGAAAAACTGGAACAGATGATGATAAATACCGGAATGCTTACCAAGGATTTAGGAACGATTCTGGTCGGGAAAGAAGCGGTCCGGCAGGGGTTGATTGACGAAGTCGGCGGAATCAGTGCGGCGCTTGAGAAATTAAGGTCGCTAATGGCTGATTGAAACTTTTTTAATTTTAATGCGAAAATTTAATGTAAAACGGAGAAAAGATGAAATGTAATTTGTGTCCGCGCAAATGTAATGCGGACAGGGAAAAACAGGAAGGAGTCTGCCGGATGCCGTGGGATATTTACGCGGCAAGGGCGGCTCTGCATATGTGGGAAGAACCGTGCATTTCGGGAGAAAACGGTTCAGGTGCCGTATTTTTTACGGGCTGTACCCTGCGGTGCGTATTCTGCCAGAATCACGAAATTGCCGCGGGAAAACGTGGACAGAAGATTGATGAATCGCATCTGGCGGAGATTTTTTTAAAATTGCAGCAGCAGAAAGCCAATAATATTAATCTGGTGACACCCACACAGTATGTTCTGCCAATTATTGCGGCAGTTAAAAAAGCAAAAGCGCAGGGATTAAAAATTCCCGTGGTGTACAATACAAGCGGTTATGAGCGCGTGGAAACGCTGAAAAATCTTGAAGGGATTGTGGATGTATATCTGCCGGATTTTAAATATACAGATACTACATATGCAAAACGCTATTCCAATGCACCCGATTATTTTGACGTAACCAAAGCGGCGCTTGCGGAAATGGTGCGCCAGCACCCGGCACCGCAGTTTGCGGATAAGCAGGAAGCGGCGGTGCGCGGAATTGAAGAAGGAATCATGACAGGCGGCGTGATTGTGCGGCACCTGATGCTGCCGGGGCTGTTAAAGGATACAAAAGCAGTAATACGGTATTTATATGAAACATATGGTGACAGTATTTATATCAGCATTATGAACCAGTATACACCGATGCCGTTTGTGGAAAATATCCCCGAATTAAACCGGAAAGTTACCCACAGGGAATACGACAAAGCCGTGGATTATGCGATTGGTTTAGGCGTGGTAAACGGCTTTATTCAGGAGGGCGGTACGGCAAAGGAAAGCTTTATCCCCGAATTTTCGGGTGAGGGTCTGGAATAAAAACAGAAGTCTTAAAAATTTATAAAAATGCTTGAAACTGCCGCAAAGATAGGGGATACTGTTAATTAAGAAGCTTTGTGGCAGAATAAGTGATGTGAGGATAAAGTATGCAGGATATGCAGTCAGAAAATGCAGTAATTGAATTAAACCGTGCACATTTGTGGCAGATTGCATTATTTTCATTAAATAATACGTCTACGAATCTGTATCTTGCCATGATGGGCTACGTGTCATATTATGCAAACGGAATTGCGGGGCTGTCTGTTGTGGTAATTTCTTTTATTCTGACCGGAATGAGAATCTTTGACGGTGTTACAGACCCGGTTATCGGTTATGTGATTGATAAAACCAACGGACGTTTCGGAAAGTTCCGTCCATTTATGATTTCAGGATATGTCCTGCTTGCGGGCAGTTCGCTGGTGCTTTTTTTTACGACTCATCTGGTGCCTGCGTTCTTTAGAATTCCGTATTTTATTGCCGTGTATTCTGTATACATTATCGGATATACGTTTCAGACGGCGGTTGTAAAGTCGGGGCAGTCGGTTATTACCAATGATGTGAAACAGCGCCCGATGATTACATTTTTTGATTCGACCTTTATTATGCTGGCACACGGACTGACGGCATTTTATGTGTCGGTCTACCTGATTCGCAAATACGGCAACTTCAACAGCCGTGCGCTTTTTGAGGAATTTGTGATTACCGTGGTTGTGCTTTCCGGTATCTGCACGGCACTGGCGGTTATCGGGATATGGGGCAAGGACAACAGCCGATATTTCCAGCTTGATAAGGAAAAGAAAAATAATATTCATTTCCGCGACTACTGGCAGATTATGAAACACAACAAGCCAATCCGTATGCTGGTCATTGCAGCGGCCTCCAATAAATTTGCATCCATGGTATACAGCAACTCCACGGTGCTTGTCATGCTGTTTGGCATTTTAATGAACAATTACCCGCTGGCGGGCATTATCGGTGTTATTGTGGGAATTCCTAATCTAGGCATTATTTATCTGGGTATCCGTTATGCGAAAAAAAGTGGGGCAGAAAAAAAGCAATGGTGGTATCCACATGGTTTGCCATTGCATTTCAGGCGGTCATGATGTATATGATGTTATTCACCGATCTGACAAAGGTTTCACTTGCGGAAATTAATGGGATTACCATAGCATTTTTACTGGTATTTGCCCTGTTAAACGGCGTAAAATCCATTACCAATAATATTGTTGTGCCGATGATTGCGGACTGCACGGATTATGAATACACGCTCAGCGGACATTTTGTTCCGGGCATTATGGGTGCGTTATTTTCTTTTATTGATTAAATCCTTCTCTGCGCTTGGAACAGGCTTTGTGGGCATTGCACTTTCCATGACAGGTTATGCAAAAGTATTTCCGCAGGTCGGCGATGCGCTGACACCGCAGTTAAAATATATGACCGTGTTCTTTTACTGTGTTATACCGATTCTTGGCTGGTTTGTCACAATTTTTATTATGCGGTTTTACCGGCTGGATAAAAAGGCGATGAGCATATTGTATACAAAAAAGGGGCAGAAAGAGTAGAAATGAGGAGAGCTATGAACATAAAAAAAGGAAATCCGCTGCAAAAGGGGAGTACAAAACAAAAAGACGGCTATAATTTTGCGATTGCATCGGCGGCGGAAATAATTGATCTGCTGTTGTATGCGCCAAAAGCGGACGAGCCGGAGTACCGGATTGAACTGACAGAAGCCTATAAGACGGGCGATGTCTTTTCGGTGCATATCAGCGGCATTTATCTGGACAGGTATCTGTATTGCTATGAGGCGGACGGGAAGAAAATCATTGATCCGTATGCAAAGACGATTACAGGCTGTGAAGTTTTTGGCAAAGATGAAAACAGGCAGCATTTAAGCCGGGTATGTCTTTCAAAATATGACTGGGAAGACGATACGGCACCGGAAATACCGTATCATGACAGCGTTTTTTATAAATGCAGTGTCCGCGGACTGACCGCTTCAAAAACGTCAAAGGTGCGCCATAAGGGAACATTTTCGGGCGTGGTGGAAAAACTGCCGTATTTAAAAGAACTGGGCATTACAGCGGTGCTTTTTATGCCGCTGTATGAATTTGACGAAATCGGAAAGTTTCCGCAGCTTTATGACAACGGATACGGAAAATATGCATCCGGTCCGATAGCGGGCAGAATCAATTACTGGGGATATACCAAAGGATTTATTTTGTCGCCGAAGGCTTCGTTTGCGTGGACGGGACGAAAGAAAGCGGACTATACGGCAGAGATGAAGGACATGGTAAAAGCATTTCACAAAGAGGGCATGGAAGTTCTTATGGAAATGCATTTTCAGGACGAGCCGGTCGATTTTATTTTAGACTGCCTGCACTACTGGGTGACGGAATACCACATTGACGGAATACATCTGTTTGCCGGGGAGGCGGCGTTAAATGCAGCGGCAAGGGATGCACTGTTGGCAAAGACAAAGCTGATTACGGTATTCTGGAACGGTGAAAAAAAGCATTATAAAAACATGGCGAATTACAATGCCGGATTTATGAACGTGGCACGTAAATTTTTAAAGGGCGATGAAAACCAGCTTGGCGATTTTGTTAATGTCAGCCGCTATAATCCGGTGCAGAGTGCCAATATTAATTATATTACAAGCCATGACGGATTTACGCTGTTTGATCTGGTCAGCTACGACAGAAAGCACAACGAGGCAAACGGCGAAGGCAATGCGGACGGTGAAAATTTTAACAATAGCTGGAACTGCGGAACGGAAGGACCTTCAAAGAAAAAAAAGATACAGCATCTGCGCCTTAGGCAGATGAAAAATGCACTGATGCTGGTGCTGTTATCGCAAGGCACACCGTTACTGCTTGCAGGCGATGAGTGCTGTAATTCACAGGCGGGCAATAACAATCCGTACTGCGTGGACAGCGAACTTTCGTGGGTCAGCTGGAACAGCCGCGGCATGGCGGCGGAAATGACAGCATTTGCAAAAGAACTGATTGCATTCAGAAAACAGTACAAGATTCTGCATATGCCAAAGCAGCTTTTATCCTATGACAGCTTATCGTGTGGGTATCCCGATATTTCCTGCCACGGCAGCAGTGCATGGTATAATACCATGGAAAGCTACAACCGTCATATTGGCATGATGTATTACGGCAGGTATGCATATATTGAGGATTTATGCCAGCAGGGAAATGCAGACGCGGATACATTTCTTTATATTGCATACAATATGCACTGGGAAGAACACGAACTGGCACTGCCAATCGGATATAACGAATGTGACTGGCAGGTGGCACTCTGCTCCGGTGATAAAGGAAGTGCCGTGCTTGGAAAAGATGGAAAAACCGTACATGTAAAGCCGCGCTGTATCGCTGTTTTAACAGGGTTGAGGAAAAAGAAAGAAAATAACAAGAAAACAAATCGAAAAACAGGTGAAGAAAATGGACATTCATAATTTAGAACAGATTAAACAGGAATTTTCTGGCTTTCAGCAGGAGTTTGAAACCGGAAATAAGGAAAAGGCACTGGAAAAACTGCTGGAGCTTTTAGATGCGCTGGAAGAAGCGGATACCTCAAGAAGGGCGGCGCAGATTGATAAAGACGGAAATGTTACACTGTCATCGGAAATCCAGGCAGGAAAACCGGCGGCAGAAAAATCAGCAGAAGACGGAACAGGCGAAAGTCAGCCGCTTTATATGAGCTTAAATCACGTCATGGAGTATTATATTTTTGCGTATTACTTCCAGCCGGCTACAGAGGTGCGCTGTACCGACATACCGTATGGGGAATATTACCGCACATACGGACAGCTTGCACTTTCCATGCAGAAGTACAATGGGGCAAAAAAGGCATATGAGCGTGCGATTGCGTGGAATCCGGTCGATTTGGACGCCTATCTGGGACTGGCAGAGGTGTATAAGTATCAGAATCAGCGGGAAAAATATCTGACGGTTACAAAGCAGGCATACCGTTACTGCTGTACACGCGCAACCATGGCACGCTACTACCGCAATATGGCATTTTATTATCTGTCCGGTTATGAGCCGGAAACGGCGCGTGCATGCTACCAGTACAGCAACGTGTATTACCACACGGAAAATGCGGACAGCGAGTTAAAGTATATTTCCGAGGCAATTCAGCAGGAAACACCACAGACAGATATCCGTGCGATTCAGAAGCTGTTTGACGAAAAACAGATTGAGCCGGGACCGGATTCCCAGACGATTGGCATTGTATATAAGGTCGGTGAAATTTTATTAAAGGATGGCGATTATAAGTTAGCAAAGGACTGCTATTCGATTGTCTATGATATTACGCAGGACGCGTCGGCGGAAAAACTGTTAAATGAGCTGGAAGCGGCGATTGCCGGAAATTAAAAAATAAATCAGGAAAGTATAGAGAGAAAATAATGAGTAAAATTGACAGTATTATATTTGATTTGGATGGAACGCTTTGGAGTTCGGCTAAGGCAATCAGTGAAGCGTGGGGACTTGTATTACAGAAGCATGAAAATATTGAGAAAAAGGAAGTGACAGAGGAAGAGCTTTACAGTTGTATGGGGCTTCCGATGTATGATATTGCAGCAAAGCTGTTTCCGTCACTGGCAGAGAATATCCGTAATCAGTTAATGGACGAGTTATGCGAATTTGAAAACGGATATCTGGAAAAACGCGGCGGTGTTTTATATGACGGATTGGAAGAAACACTGGCACAGTTACAGGAAAACTATAAATTGTATATTGTAAGTAACTGCCAGGACGGCTATATTGAAGCGTTTATCAAAGCACATCATATGGAAAAGTATTTTGAAGATACGGAGTGCTGGGGAAGAACCCGCTTGTCAAAGGGTGAGAGCAATAAGATACTGATAGCGCGCAACCACTTACAAAATCCGGTTTACGTGGGAGATACCGCAGGGGATTATCAGTCTGCCATTGATGCGAGAATTCCGTTTATCTATGCGGCGTATGGTTTTGGCGAGGTTCGGGACTGCGATTATAAAATACAGAGTATCCGGGAACTGCCGGAGGTGGTGGAACAGGTAAACGAGAATTAAAAAATAAATTTTTTGTAAATAAGAATAGTGGTATATAATCTTTTTTTAATAAAACAAAACTTGACGAATATCATTGCTTTGATATACTGGATATATAGATTCTAATAACATATGCAAATGTAAATTTGTATTGTATCTTTGCGGTTAAACCGCATCAGAAATGAGGGGCAGTGTGTATTTTGTTGGGAGAATACGAAAAGAAATATACCAATGTATAACATCTGATTGTATAACAGATGAAGTGATTATTACAGACAAGCAGGTAGAACATATAAAACAAAGACATCCGAATGATTATGAGCGTTATGGGAAATACTTAACAAGAATAGTAGAAGACCCAGATTATATTATAGAAGCAAATCGAAAGAATACAGCACTTGTATTAAAAGAATTTGTAGAGGGTGGAGAAGTTTTTAAAACGGTAGTCAGACTTGTCACATCAATGGACGATGTCAATTACAAAAATTCTGTTATTACATTTATGAAGATAGATAATAAAGAGTGGAACAGATTATTAAGAAATAAGAAAATTCTTTACAAAAGAGAATAAGAATGTTATTATTTGAATACAGTAAGAAAGGAATTGTCTGAGGTGGAGGAATTCGTACAATCCACACGCCGCTGGTACAGACAGGGGAAACCCGAGAGACGCAGGAGAGCTGTACGCCTGCCAGACAGTTCCTTTATACTAATGAGATGATTTTTGTAAATAAGAAAATTCTCAAAAAAAGAATTGACACACGTAATAAACCGTGCTAAACTATCAACAGTTTAATAAATTAAAGAATTAAAGTCGATGAACAAAATAGTACTTTCAGAAGGTACACTACAGAGAGCCGGTGGCGGTGAGAACCGGTGTGGAGAGCTGGAACGAATGGGTTTGGGAGATGCATTGGTGAACATTTTATGGTTAAGTAAGTAGCTGATGACGTGACCTCACGTTACAGGGGCAGGGTATTGCGCAGGCAGTATCAGGAATGAGTCAGATAACAGGTGGCATATCCGGTTTCGGGTATGCTTTTTTATTTTATCGGAAATGACAGCATTTCTATAATATAAAAATAAAAGCCAGACTATCCGTGACTTTTATTTTCCTATATTTGTAACAGGGAAAATGAAAACACATAATCCGGTATCTGAGAAAACAGGGTGGCACCACGATAATTCGTCCCTTATGCAGTGATAATAGCTGCATAAGGGATTTTTTTTATGGAGGAATGGCGATGAAAAGACGGTTAAAAGCATATAAAAAGACAGTCAGCATCGTAGATGAATCTACGATAGCACTGTATGAAAGCTTGGCAGAGAAAAGAAAGGCTTTCTTATGGAAAGTAATGACAAGGAAAACGGAAGATACACCTTTATGGGTGTTGAGCCGGAAGCACTGATTCAGTCAGACGGTGAATCTCTGGTAATTACAAAGGCAGACGGCACAAAGGAAGTGCGCAGGGGTAACCCGCTGGAGCGGTTAAAAGAATATTACAGTGAATTTGAAATTGTAAAAGAAGACGGTGAACTTGAATTTACAGGTGGACTGGTCGGCAGTCTGGGATATGATTTTATCCGCTATACCGAGGATTTACCGGACGACAATGAAGATGAAATCGGAATTGAAACCATTCAGCTTATGCTGGCTTCAAAGTTTCTGGCAATCGACCATGTAGCAGAACCTTTACAGCGGTAATACTGGAAGAAGACAGCCCGGAAGGCAAGAAACGCGCAGAACAGGAAGCCAAAGAGCTGATTGCGCGGGCAAGAAAAAATCCAAAGGCGGCAGAGAAAAAACACGTCCATGACGGCATTATCGTGAAAAAATCCGATACCTGTGAGCAGTACAGCAGGAAAGTTGAAAAAATCAAACAGTACATCAAAGAAGGACACATTTTCCAGACGGTGCTTTCACAGCGCTGGACGATTCAGACCAAACAGGACGGTTTTGAACTGTATAAGGAACTGCGGGAATTAAATCCGTCACCGTATCTGTATTATTACAATTTCGGTGATTTTGAAATTATCGGAAGTTCGCCGGAAATGATTGTCAAGCAGACAGATAACAGAGTTTATACCTGTCCGATTGCGGGTACGAGAAAGCGCGGAAAGACACCGCAGGAAGATACGGCATTGGAACAGGAACTGCTCGCAGATGAAAAAGAGCGTGCAGAACACGTTATGCTGGTCGACCTTGCAAGAAATGACATGGGAAGAATTGCACAAATCGGTTCGGTAAAGGTGTCCGAATTTATGAGAATCCAGCGGTATTCCCACGTTATGCACATCGTTTCACTGGTAGAGGGAAGAAAAAAAGGCGAGTATCATCCACTGGATTTGGTATCCTCATTTCTTCCGGCAGGCACCTTAAGCGGTGCACCGAAAATCAGGGCAATGGAAATTATTGACGAACTGGAAACGGTCAGACGCGGATTATACGGCGGCGCAACCGGTTATCTGGATTTTGGCGGCAACATGAATTTCTGCATTACAATCCGTACCATGATAAAAAAAGGTGAAAAAGTCTATTTACAGGCAGGTGCGGGAATTGTGGCGGATTCTGTTCCTGAAAATGAATATCAGGAGTGCTGTAATAAGGTCATGGCACTGGCAAAGACACTGGTCGAGGAGGAAAAGTTATGATATTACTGATAGATAACTATGATTCGTTTACATATAACCTGTATCAGTTTATCGGTACATTTAACAATGATATAAAGGTCGTCAGAAACGATAAAATTACAATAGAAGAAATAGAAGACTTAAATCCTGAATCCATTGTGATTTCGCCGGGACCGAAAAGTCCAAAGGAGGCAGGTATCTGTCTGGAGACCATCCGCCATTTTGCGGGAAAGAAGCCGATGCTTGGAATCTGTCTGGGACATCAGTGTATCGGAGAAGCATTCGGCGCAACGGTTTCTTATGCAAAGAAAATCTGTCATGGAAAACAGTCGCTGATAGAACATGATACAGACGGTATTTTTGAAGGCATTAACGAACCAGTCAAAGTTGCACGCTATCATTCACTTGCAGTCATAGAGGATACCCTGCCGGACTGCTTACAGGTGACGGCAAGAACGCAGGACGGAGAAATCATGGCAATGAAGCACCGGGAATATCCGATTGTGGGATTGCAGTTTCATCCGGAATCCATTTATACAGAGCACGGAAAGAGAATGATAGAAAATTTTGTAAACAACATAGGAAAATGGGCAAAAATGCCTGCGGAATGGGGATTAATATGATTCTTGATGTAATTGTTGAAGATAAGAAAAAACGGCTGGTTGAACATAAAGCGGCAGTCAGCGAAGAAGAAATGAAACAGAAAGCATTGCAGAGTACACGTAAAAGTGTGGGATTTGCAAAGGCATTAAAAAAAGACGGTCTTTCTGTTATCGGTGAGTTTAAAAAGGCATCGCCAAGCCACGGGGCAATGGATATCAAGGTGGATTTAAAGGAGCGGATTTTGCAGTATAACGATTCGGTTGATGCGATTTCCTGCCTGACCGAGGAAGACCATTTTTACGGTAGTACGGCGTATTTGGAACAAATCCGGAAAATGACAAATCTGCCGGTTATCCGCAAGGATTTTATTATTGAAGAATATCAGGTCTATGAAGCAAAGGTTATCGGCGCAGATGCGATTCTTTTAATTGCCGCGATTTTAGATGATAAAACCTTTAAACGACTGTATGACCTTGCTTACAGCCTTGGGCTGGACGTATTGTGTGAGGTTCATGACGAAGCAGAATTGCAGAGAATGCTGGCGTTAGATGTTGAAATCATCGGAATCAACAACCGCAATTTAAAGACCTTTGAAGTGACCATGGATACGACAAAGAAGCTGTCAGCCATGCTTCCGAAAGACTTCAAGGAACGCGGTAAAGTGCTGGTATCCGAAAGCGGTGTCAGCACGGACGGAGATATTTCAGCATTAAAACAGAGCCATGCAGATGCATTTTTAATTGGCACGGCGCTTATGGAATCAGACAATCCGGGGGCGCTTACAAAGCACTGGAAGGAAGTTTATGCAAATGGGTAAGACAAAGGTAAAGGTCTGTGGGCTGACGCGGGAAGAAGAAGCCAAAATGCTTGCAGACTGTCAGGTGGAATTTGCGGGCATGGTATTGTTTTTCCCAAAAAGCAAACGCAATGTCACCTTACAGCAGGCAGAACAAATCCTTGCGGCACTCAAAAAATACGGTGTATCAAAGAGCGTTGCCGTGACGGTGTCCCCGACAAAGGAACAGGTAGAACAGATTATGCGGCTGGGATTTGATTACATACAGATTCATGGAACATTGTCCGATGAGGTACACGATGTGCTGAGGATTCCGGTAATCCGTGCAGTCAACGTGGCAGGAGAAACGGCGGAAGATAAGGAAAGTATCCGGCGGCAGTTAGAAAGCGTTCTGGCAGATGAAAAAACGGCGGGCATATTATTTGACGGCAGTTCGCCGGGCGCAGGAAAAACATTTGACTGGAGCTTGTTAAAAAATATACAAAAAACGGATAAGCTGCTGTTTCTGGCAGGCGGCTTAACACCTGAAAATGCCGAGCAGGCGGTGAAAACCGTAGCACCGGACGTTGTTGATGTCAGCTCCGGTGTGGAAAAAGACGTTTCGCCGTGTGCGGCATTTGCGGGAAAAGATGCAGAAAAAATCACAAAATTTGTAGAAAATGTAAGGTTATAAGACATGATTACCTGGAATCCTGAATAATCATGCGGGCAGAAGGAGGATAAAATGAGTAACACATATTATGGAGAATTTGGCGGACAGTTTGTATCGGAATCACTGATGAACACACTGGCCGAACTGGAAAAAGCATTTGATGAGGCGATTAAAGACCCGAAATTTATTGCGGATTATAATTACTATTTAAAAGAGTATGTCGGCAGGGAAACACCGCTTTATTTTGCGGAGCGTCTTTCTGAAAAGTACGGCACAAAAATTTATTTAAAGAGAGAAGATTTAAATCATACCGGCGCGCATAAGATTAATAATGTCATCGGACAGATTCTTCTGGCAAAGCGCATGGGAAAGACAAAGGTTATCGCCGAAACCGGCGCAGGACAGCACGGTGTTGCAACAGCAACCGGCGCAGCTTTATTTAACATGGAATGTACCGTATATATGGGTGCGGAAGATATTGAAAGACAGCGTTTAAATGTATTCCGTATGGAGATGCTCGGTGCAAAGGTATGCCCGGTTACAACCGGAAGTTCAACTTTAAAAGATGCAACCAATGAAGCTATCCGTACATGGGCAGAGCGTGCAGAGGATACATTCTATATTATCGGTTCAGCTGTAGGACCGCATCCGTATCCGAAGATGGTAAAAGAATTCCAGAAGATTATCAGTGTAGAAGCTAAAAAGCAGATTCTTGAAAAAGAAGGCAGACTGCCGGATGTGGTAACAGCCTGTGTCGGCGGCGGTTCTAATTCAATTGGTATGTTTGCCGATTTCATTGATGAACCGTCTGTACGTCTTGTCGGTGTGGAAGCAGGTGGATTAGGTGTTGAAACCGGAAAGCACGCAAGTGCAATGGCACTGGGCAAGGTCGGTGTGTTACACGGCATGAAGACTTATCTGTTACAGGATGATAATGGTAATATTGAACTGGCTCATTCTATTTCTGCCGGACTGGATTATCCGGGTGTCGGACCGGAACACGCTTATCTGCGTGATACAGGCAGGGCAGAATATGTGTCTGTGACGGATACGGAAGCAATGGAAGCACTGCTGGAGCTTTGCAAGCTTGAAGGAATTATTCCGGCAATTGAAAGCGCACACGCACTTGCTTATACTTTTAAGATGGCAAAGAATATGAAAAAAGATGACATCATTGTAGTCTGCCTGTCAGGCCGTGGTGATAAAGATGTCCATACAGTAGAAAAGTATTTAAACGGAGAGGAGACTAACAAATAATGAATCGCATTGAAAAAAGATAGAAGAATTAAAGCAGGAAAATAAAAAAGCATTTATTACATATACAACGGCAGGACTGCCGGATTTACAGACCACGGCAAAACTGATTTTTGCACAGGAAGAAGCGGGTGCGGATATTTTAGAAATCGGCGTGCCGTTTTCAGACCCGGTAGCAGACGGCCCGGTGATTCAGAATGCCTCTTATCAGGCAATCCAGAAAGGCACAACGCTTACAAAGATTTTTGATATGGTTGAGGGTGTCCGCAAAGAAAAATGTGAGGTTCCAATTGTGTTCATGATGTATTATAATACAGTATATCATTATGGACTGGATGCATTTGCGGCACGCTGTATCGAGTGTGGTGTCGATGGACTGATTATTCCGGATTTACCTTTTGAAGAACAGGGCGAATTAAAGACAGTACTTGCAAAGAATGAAGCTTCACCGATTCTGATCCAGCTGGTTTCACCGGTTTCAAAGCAGCGTGTGCCAATGCTTCTTGAAAATGCAAGGGGCTTTGTATACTGCGTATCCCAGATGGGTGTTACCGGCAAAGGTGCCAATTTCCATAAGGATATCAGAGAATATCTGGCAGCAGTAAAACAGACCAGTGCAATTCCGGTGATGGTCGGTTTCGGAATCCGCACGGCAAAAGATATTGAACCGTTTGAAGATATTGTGGACGGCGCAATCGTTGGCTCTAACCTGCTGCGGATTTTAGAAGAAAGCAATTATTCCGTGGATGTAGTCAAAGAATATGTATCCAGATTTAAAAAGGAATTAAATGAAAACAAATAAGCGGGGGTGAACAGCAGTGGTACCGGTTCTTGCCAAAAATGCAGTGCGGATAAAATGTAATTTCCAGAATGCAGGCATGACGGGAAATTATGAATGTGCCTATGCGCTGGGTATTTTAAATGCCCAGCTGGGGCTTCCCGAAATAACAGAATATGAAGATATTGCCGCATTAAAAGAACAGCTTTTGGAAAAAGCCGCAGATTATAAAACGGAAGATGCAGGCTTAAAGCAGATGGTACATCTTTTAAAAGAATATGAAGCAGCGCCTGTGGCAGACGAACAGATGCGGGAACTTTTTACTATGGGATTTCATGATAAGAATTTATAAATTTTAGCTGATTTATTATGAAAAATGCCAAAAATTCGGATACCTGTTGACTTATTCTTTCGAATAGAGTATATTTTGTAAGTGAATTAAAATATATGAAATTATTAGTAAATGAAAGTTAAAGGTGGATGTTAAACTATGACACAGACAGTAGAAGTAGCAGACATTGAAAAGACACATAAGAATGCAATCGCTGAGCTTGTGCAGACAGCCTGCAAATTTGAAAGCCATATTGAGATTGAAAGCGAAGGAAAAAATATCAACGCAAAGAGTCTTATGGGGATTATGGCATTTGGCTTGAAAAAGGGAATGGAAGTAAGCATTTCCGCAAAAGGAACAGATGAAAAGGCAGCAGTAGACTGTATCAGCCAGTTCTTAACAAGCAATGCAGAATGTGCAATGTAATGTAAATGTGTGATCAAATGTGAGGAGGTCCGTTTTATGAGAGGAAAAGGAAAATCAGGAGCTACAACAGCAGCAAAAGAAAATGCAGTAAACACAGTTGCAAAGAAGGCAGAATCAACTATTGAAGCAGTGGCTGAAAAGGCAAAAGAAGCTGTAAAGAAAGTAGAAGTTAAAGAAGAAGCTGTTAAAGAAACACTTGCAGAAACAAAAGCTGAGGTAAAGGCAGAAGTGAAAGCAGCAGAAAAGGCTGTAGAAAAAGCAGCAGAGCCTGCAACAGCGGTAACAGCAGCAGAAGCTGCACCTACAAAGAAGACGGCGGCAAGAAAGACAGCTGCGAAAAAAACAGAAACAAAGCCTGCTGAAAAGAAAGCAGCTGCAGTTAAGAAAACTGTGAAAAAAGCAGTAACAAGAAAGACAGCTGCAAAGAGTGAACCGTCTACGGAAGTATTTATCCAGTATCATGGTAAGCAGATTGATGAAAAGGCATTACTTGAAAGGGTTATGCAGGATTGCGGTGAGGATAAGATTTCAGTGGAAGATTTAAAGCTTTATGTAAAGCCGGAAGATAACGCTTGCTATTATGTTGCAAACGGTAATGTGGCAGGTAAAGTAGATTTATACTAAAATTACTTTATATAGTCAGAACAGAGCTGTTGCGCGAAAACGTTGATTTTCGTGTGGCAGCTCTTTATTTCAATCAGATAAAGGAGAGAGGATGTATGTTTGAAGTTGGCGACAGAGTATTTTACGGTGTTGTGGCGTGTGTGAAGTAGAAGACATTGCAGCACCGCCGATTAAAGGTATTGACGGAAAGTATTATTATTTACAGCCGGTTTATGATGATAAAGGCATCATCTACTCTCCTGTGGACAGTAAGAAAGTGTCTATGCGGACTATTATCACAAAAGAGGAGGCACAGACATTTTTAGAGCGTGCCAGAAACTGTAAAAGTGATGAACTGCTTAATCAGAAGATTACACCGAACCAGTATGATGAAATGGTAAAATCCCAGGATACGGAAAAGCTGATGCACCTGGTACGTTTTTTTATATGATATTAAAAATGAACGTGCAAAGGAGCTGCGCAAAATGAAGTCGGCAGACAGCAGAATGTTAGTAACGGCAAGAAAACTGCTCTACGGTGAACTGGCTGTTGCACTGGGAAAAGATTATAGTGAAATGTCAGATTTACTTGATCAATATCTTGGACAGAATTAATAAATCCGTACAATAAAAATGTTGCAAAAAATATAGAAATAACCGCATACAGTTTTTCATAGATATAAATCAGACAGGATTGATTATCGCAGAACTGAATAAATTCAGTTCGCGATTCCTCCGGCATTAGAATGCCTGCGGAATGGGGATTGGTATGAAGAAAAAACTGATGCGGCGTTTTTGTATTTTGGGCGTATATTGTCTGTGTGTCCTGCTGATGCTGATTGTCAGCGGTGTAGGCGGCAAGGCAGAGCAGACGGCGGCGATTTCTGCAAATGACTGTTATGAGAACAGGATTGCAATTACATTTGACGATGGACCGGGTAAGGGCACAACGGAAAAGTTATTAGACGGACTAAAGGAACGTGGCGTAAAAGCGACGTTTTTTTTAGTTGGTGAAAAAATTGAAGACAACCGTGAACTGGTGGCGAGAATGTATGCGGAGGGGCATCTGATTGGCAATCATACATTTACCCATGTACAGCTTAGTAAGGTGGACGGAAAGCAGGCGGTTGAGGAAATTGTAAAAACAAATACATTGATTGAAGAAATCACAGGAGAACCGGTGCGATATATCCGTCCGCCATACGGTTCGTATTCCAACAGTCTTTTAATGCAGATTAATATGACACCGGTTTTGTGGAGCGTAGACCCCGAAGACTGGAATACGGATAATACAGGGCAGGTTGTAAAATCTGTTGTCGCAAATGTAAAATGCGGTGATATTATTTTACTGCATGATATTTATGATTCATCGGTGGCGGCGGCGTTGGAAATTGTGGACGAATTAAAAGCGAAGGGATTCATTTTTGTTACCGTGGATCAATTACTGCTTGATTAATTGTACGAAAGCGTGTACACTGGGGTTAAATTTGAGAGGAAGATTGAAGGAAGATAAGAAAATGAGAGAATAAGAAAATGAGAAACGGAGGGATTACGATGAAGTGGGGTATTATGGCAACAGGCAGTATTGCACAGAAATTTGCGTCAACCGTGAATCGTATGACAGACGAAGGAGAAATCTTACAGGCAGTGGCTTCCAGAACAAAGGAATCTGCGGAAAATTTTGCAAGACAGCACCGGATTCCGGAGGTATTTGATTCATACAAGGCTATGGCGGAGTCCGACAGTGTCGATGTGATCTACATTGCAACACCCAACAATATGCATTATGAAAATGTAAAAATGTGTCTTCTGGCAGGAAAACACGTTCTTTGCGAAAAGCCGTTTACAACCAGTGCGGCACAGGCGCAGGAACTCTATGCGCTGGCAGAGGAAAAAGGTCTGTTTTTAATGGAAGGTTTCTGGATTCGTTTTCTTCCGGTTTTACAGAAAATGCAGGAACTCATCAAGGAGGGAAAGTTAGGAGAAATCCGCTATATCCGTTCCGAATATGGATTTGTTGCAAAAGGGGACAGAAAAGTGCGCAAGTTTAATCCGCAGCTTGGCGGTGGCGCCTTGTTAGATATCGGTATCTATAACCTTGGTTTTTTAAATATGATTATGGGAAAGAATCCCGATTCATTTACCAGCGACGTCCATATGACAGACGTTGGCACAGATGATTTCAGCGTGATTCATCTGCATTATCCGCAGGAGAATGGACAGGGAGCAGAAGCGGTTGTCACAACGGCAATCGGGCTGGATATCCAGCGGAAAGCCGCAGTTATCGGTACAAAGGGCAGTATTTATCTGGACGATTTTCAAAAGGCGGAAACAATGACGGTTTCTTTATCGGACGGAGAAGAATATGAAATTGAAATTCCGTTTGAAATCAACGGCTTTGAGTACCAGATAAGAGAAGCTTCCAACTGTATCAGAGAGGGCAGAACCCACAGCGGTATCTACACCCCGCAGATGTCCTTGCAGACGTTGTCATTGATTGATGATATCCGTGCAGGCTGGGATATGAAATTTCCATTTGAAAAATAAAATACAGTAAAAATAAAATATAAATTAAATATAGCAAAATAAAATATAGTAAAAGCCTGAAATCACAGGGGTTATGTTATGTATGCGGAGTTGGAATACATGGCGGCACGGGTGGTTTCAGGCTTTTATTTTAGCATTTTACCGGAAATGAAAATGGCATTTTATCAGAAGTAAAAATTTGTCGGACAGATTAAGATAGAATATCTGCATTTACATCATCCGGTACAGACTGTAGTATAAAGTGATTTTTATTTGTGGTAAGCAGTCCCTGCTTTTGCAGGCGCGACAGCTCCGCGGACATGGCGGCACGTTCCACGCACAGATAGTCGGCAAGCTGCTGGCGGTCATAAGGAATATCAAAGGAAAGACTGCCCTGCCGCTGGGCTTCGGCAGACAGGTAGGAAAGCAGTTTTTCTTTTGTTGTGCGCTTGCTCATATGTGTGATTTTCTCATTAAACAGTAAAAGCTTTTTGGCAAGAACAGAAATCAGGTTCTGGATTAAATGTGTGTGATGTTCGCAGGCAGACGGGCAGACCCCTAAAATGCGGTGAATATCTAAGTACAGCAGGGAACAGTCTTTCGTTACTACGACACTGATATTTAATGCAGTACCGTTGGAAGCGGCAAAGGGTTCGGCAAAGGTCTGCCCCGGAAGAATCTGCGCCATGATATTTCTGTGTCCCCATACATCTTCCTGAATTACAATCGCACTTCCCGATAACAGCAGTCCCATAGTTGATGTCATATCTCCGGCACGTAAAAGGTAGCTGTCTTTTTCTTTATCGCTTACAAAAGCCCCCATACAGTGTAATACAGATAATATTTCTGAATCGGACATGCCCGAAAAAATAGAAGCTGTCCTAAGAATCGGTAAAAATTGTTCTAAATTGTCAGTAGTGTTCATATGAATCTCCATTTCTGAGCGACTTGTTGCTAATTTCCATTCCGTAGGTGATAATTTCAAAGGTAATTGATTGTTGTCAAAGTAAATTTTTTATATTATTTTTACTTTGTTTGAAATCAAACATACTTGTTTGAATTATTATAATAAAATCATCACAGAAACGCAAGAGCGGCTGTGCAATAAAAATAGTATAGCCGTTCATCAACAATAAAAACCTATAGAAAGGATTGTCAAAATGAAAAGAAGAATTATCACGATAGATGAAGAAAAATGTAACGGATGTGGTGCCTGTGCCAATGCGTGCCACGAAGGTGCAATCGGAATGGTAAACGGTAAGGCAAAACTGATGCGTGACGATTACTGTGACGGACTGGGTGATTGTCTTCCTGCCTGTCCGACAGGGGCAATTACATTTGTAGAACGCGAAGCGGCGGCTTATGATGAGCAGGCAGTTCTGGAAAATAAAAGAAAGAAAATGCAGGCACAGGGTCAGTCCGGCACACAGATGCCACTTCATGCAGGCTGTCCGGGTACGCAGATGCGCCGTATGCACCATGCGGAACAAAACAGTGCGGCGGATAATATCGCAGGGAAGAACAACGGTACAGAACCAGCAAATGCGGCATTGCAGAATGGCAGTGCGGCAGCTTCATTTTCGCCGGTGTCACAGCTTTCACAGTGGCCGGTTCAGATTCAGCTTGTACCTGTCAATGCACCGTATTTTGACGGCGCAAAGCTGCTGGTTGCAGCGGACTGTACGGCATATGCATACGCGGGCTTCCATGAGAAATTTATCAAAAATCATATTACGCTGATTGGCTGTCCGAAGTTAGATGCAGTTGACTACTCAGAAAAGCTGACACAGATTATCGCCAATAACAATATTAAGAGTATTACGATTGTTCGCATGGAAGTGCCTTGCTGCGGCGGTATTGAATATGCTGTGAAAAAGGCAATACAGGATAGTGGGAAGTTCCTGCCGTGGCAGTGCTATACCATTTCTATAGATGGAAATATTATTGATGAATAAAAAAGGAGATTAACAATGGAAAATAAAATGTTTTGCTTTCAATGTGAACAGACAGCAGGGTGTACAGGCTGTACACAGGCAGGAGTCTGCGGAAAATCAGCTGATACAGCGAGATTACAGGACGAACTGACGGGTGCATTAATCGGTCTTGCACGTGCAACAGAGAGCAATCCTGCAACACAAAATACGTATCAGACCATAATTGAAGGACTTTTTACAACGATTACAAATGTCAGCTTTGACGATGCAGCGATTATCAGACAGATTGAAAAGACAAATGCGGCAAAGGCAGAGCTTGTACCGGGCTGCGGAAGCTGTGGCGCGCCTTGCGGCAAGACAGAAGATTATGATATGCAGCAGCTTTGGAATGACAATGAAGACATTCGTTCTTTGAAATCGCTGATTTTATTCGGACTGCGCGGCATGGCGGCATATGCTTATCATGCACAGATGCTTGGATATCAAGATGATGAAGTCAATGACTTTTTCTGTGAAGGGCTGTTTAAAGTCGGTTATGAAAATACAATGGAAGAACTGCTCCCAACCGTATTAAAGGTCGGAGAAATCAATTTAAAATGTATGGCACTACTGGATAAAGCCAACACGGAAAGCTATGGAACACCGACACCGGCAGTCGTACCGCTGACCGTGGAAAAAGGTCCGTTTATCGTTGTTACAGGCCATGATTTAAAAGACCTTGAACTGCTGTTAGAGCAGACAAAGGATAAGGGCATTAATATTTACACACATGGAGAAATGCTTCCGGCACATGCTTATCCAAAGCTGAAAAAGTATCCGCATTTAAAAGGAAACTTTGGTACGGCATGGCAGAACCAGCAGAAGGAATTTGCAAATCTTCCGGCGCCGGTTTTATTTACAACAAACTGTCTGATGCCGCCAAAGGCAAGCTATGCAGACCGCGTATTTACAACGGAAGTTGTGGCATTTCCGGATACCGTTCATATCGGGGAAGACAAGGACTTCACGCCGGTTATTGAAAAGGCACTGGAGCTTGGCGGATTTGCGGAAGATACGGAGTTTACCGGAATCAATGGCGGAAATAAGGTACAGACCGGTTTTGGACACGGCACGATTTTATCTGTAGCGGATAAGGTTGTGGAAGCCGTAAAGGCGGGCGATATCAGCCATTTCTTCTTAGTAGCGGGCTGTGATGGCGCAAGACCGGGCAGAAATTACTACACGGATTTTGTAAAGCAGACACCGAAGGACAGCATTATTTTAACACTTGCCTGCGGCAAATATCGTTTTAATGACCTCGACCTTGGAGAAATCGGCGGACTGCCGAGAATTATGGACATGGGGCAGTGTAATGATGCGTATGGTGCAATTCAGGTGGCTGTAGCCCTTGCAGATGCGTTTGGCTGTGGTGTCAACGATTTACCGTTATCCTTCGTGCTGTCATGGTATGAGCAGAAAGCGGTCTGCATTTTACTGACACTTCTGCACTTAGGTATTAAAAATATCCGCCTGGGTCCTTCTTTACCGGCATTCCTTTCGCCGAATATCTTAAATTACCTCGTGGAAAATTACGGCATTGCGCCGATTACAACACCGGAGGAAGATTTAAAGGCACTGCTGGAAAGTAGAGGCTGTTGTACAGGATATAAAAATTAAGATACTGTTTCGTTAGATAAGACTGCCTGAAAATGGCGGTTGGATAATAAAATGAAATGATAAGGCATCGGACAGACTGCAAGCGCGGGCTGGACGGTGCCTTGTTTTGCGTGGAGGAAGATAAAATATAAAAATTTTGACACAGGGTCCGTCTTTGTTATATTCTATTGAATTACGCTTAAAACAGGGTGAAAAATAAATGAAAAAAATTTGAAAAAAGTGCTTGACACGAATAGTGCCTTTGTTTAACAATCAACTATAATAAAATGAAAGAGATAGGATTATGTATCAAATATGTACTTGAGTACCAATAAAAAGATAGAAATGTACTTAAACACATATGCTATAAAATCATAAAAAATATGGTATAAAATAGAGGTGGGCAAATGAATATAGAGAATTACATAGAAGCACAATACAGAGAATTGCAGACAAAAGGATTAAATGCTGAATTTTTAGATTTATATAAAAATGTAGAATACAGTAAACTCCGTGAAATTATAACAACATTGCATCATTATTTTACATCTTTATTTAGAACAATGAATGAGAGACTTCCCACTGGTGAGTATGGTAATCATTTTTGGGCTGCTCCAAGTAGGGAATTGATAGACATTATAGAAATAACTTTAGGATTATATAATGTGCTCAAAGGTTCAAAATATGCTTTTGAAATTGATGATTATTACTTTAATTTGATAAAAAAATGTAAGAATTTTCTAAGCTCAAGTGGTGGAAGCGCATTGCCTCCCAACATGGAAAAAATAGAATTGTATTATATACAACCAATTTTTATAATGGAAAAAAGTATTATTGTAAAAAAAACGGATACAGAAATGGTGTATAATCTAAAATTAATTGGAGAAGGTTCTTATGCAAATGTATATAAATACAAAGATACTTTTTATAATTGTAATTTTGTTATAAAGCGTGCAAAGAAAAATTTATCAGAAAAAGAACTACAGCGTTTTAAAAGAGAGTATGAGGAAATGAAAAAATTATCTTCACCGTATATTCTTGAAGTATACAGATATTCTGAAGATAAGAATGAATACATTATGGAATATATGGAGTATACGTTGGATTCGTATATTACTAAAAATAATACTAAATTATCCGATTCTCGAAGAAAAAGTATTGCACAACAGGTTTTAAAAGCCTTTAGTTATATACATTCAAAGAAGCGATTGCATAGAGATATAAGCCCCAAAAACATATTAATAAAGGAATATGAAGATGTGCTAGTGGTTAAAATAGCCGATTTTGGTTTAGTTAAAATACCTGATAGCGGACTGACTACAGTCAACACGGATTTTAAGGGATATTTTAATGACCCATCACTTGTGACAGAAGGATTTAATGCTTATAATATATTACACGAAACCTATGCTTTAACAAGAATAGTACATTACATTATGACTGGAAAAACTAACATTGAAAAAATAGCGGACAGCAAATTAAGGGCTTTTGTGGAAAAAGGATTAAATTCAGACAAATCAAAGCGATTTCAGAATGTTTCCGAAATGGTAAATGCTTTTCGTAAAATATAATAAAACTATTGATAGCAAGAAATGTTCCATATAACTAAGAAAATCTATATTAAAGCATATTAAGGTATATTTCTTAAAAATAGTTATACTTGTTTTATATTTAAAAGAAAATATTGTTTTTAGTAAATGTTATTAAATTGCATACGAGAAAGCAAGCCGAAAAATTAACTTGTGCAAATTTTGCACAAGTTGCTGATAATGGCAAATATATAATTATAAATGTATTCATCAGCAGTGGTTGTTGCAGTGGGATATTGTATTAATTCTAAACGAATAACACAGTTTAGAGTATGAAAGATTAGTGGGTATATATGCTTATAATATTAATAAAAAGCAGACGGTAAAAATAATTCTTGAAAGATAGTGGTTAATAATGAAAAAATTAAATGAAACGACATTTACAGAAAGAGAATTAAAGATTTTTAAAGAAATCCAAGAATATGCAAAGAAATATCAGACGAAAAAGGTTGTATTATTTGGTTCAAGAGCGAGAAGAACGAATCGTGAAAAGAGCGATATAGATTTAGCTGTATATGGCTGTTCTGATGTTACAGAGTTTTATTTTGATATTGAGGAGGAGGTCAATACATTGCTGATGTTTGATGTTATTGATATGGACAGGAAAAATATATCAAAAGATTTGTTGCAGGAAATAGAAAGAGACGGGGTTATTATTTATGAAGAAGTTTGAAAATTTTGAAGTGCATTTGCAGACGTAAAAAAAAGCACCAATGGAAGATTTGGATAATGAATTTATCATCAGTGGTATTATTGATAAATTTTATATTCAGTTTGAATTGGGCTGGAAAATGTTAAAAGAATTATTACAGTATGAGGGCAAAGCGATTGGAGCAACCGGTTCTCCACGCTCTATTATAAAGGAAGCATATAATTGTTATGACTTTATGAGGGAAGATATCTGGTTGGAAATGTTGAAAAATCGGAATGACACAACGCATATTTATGACGGTGAAAGTGCAAAAAATCTGGTGAATGTTATTATAACGGATTATATTCCTGAATTTCAGCGGGTATTAGATGAACTTAAAAAAATTTACGGAGAAATTTTGTATAACATATAGAATAAAATCGGAGGTACAAATTCATGACCACCACCCACTACATTCCAGACACCACTCCGCCCATACCCTACACAATCATCCACTCCGCCCGCAGGCACTGGGGCTTGAGGTGCGGGACGGGAAAGTGACGGTGCGTGTACCGGACCGACTGCCGGAGCGGGAAGCCGAGCGCTTTGTAGCAAAGCATACCGAATGGATTATAAAAAAGCTAAATGAAGATAAGGAAAGGCAGAAAATGAAAGCTGCCTGTCAGATTCCGGCACCGCAGGAACTCACACAAAGTCAGCTTGAACAGATGAAGATTGAATTTGATACAAAGACAAAAAAATATGCGGCGCAGATGAATGTCACCTACGGAAGAATTACGATTCGCAACCAACAGACCCGCTGGGGAAGCTGTAGCAGTAAGGGCAATTTGAATTTCAATTACAGGCTCTTTTTTCTGCCTGAGGAACTGCGGGATTATGTTATTGTGCATGAACTGGCGCATAGGCGGCAGATGAATCATTCTAAGTTATTCTGGGCAGAGGTGGAAAAGGTTCTGCCAGATTATAAAGTGCGCAGGCAGGCTTTAAAGCGGATTGTAATCTGAGCAATAGAAAACAAATAATTTTATTTTTTCCCCGATTTGCTTGCATTTTTTCAAACTTCATATTATGATAGAAAGCAATGAGATAAATGCGAGGAAAAAGAGGAGTAGACAGGCTTCTGCCGCAAGAGAGAACCATTCACGGGCTGGAAGGTGGTTTCGGATCAGAACTGTTGAAGGTAGCTTTGGAGCAGCACAGCTGAACACAGACGGCACAAGTGGTTTTGTCTGAAAAGTAGGCAGTGACGTATCCTGCGTTAAAGGAAAATGAGGATTATACATTTTTGGGATATAGTATATATGTGCAGGCATATGTGATGATAGCAGCCGGTATATATATATATTCAGCCATAGAAAGAAATGTGTAATTGAACAAAGGTGGTACCGCGTTATATACGCCCTTTGCAGCAACGAAAGACGCTGTAAAGGGCGTTTTTTGTAAAAAGTTACAAAGAAAGGATTTTAACCCATGAGCAAAGAATTAGAGAAGAATTACAATCCTTCCGAAATTGAGGAAAGACTGTATCAGAAATGGCTGGATAAGAAGTATTTCCATGCAGAAGTAAACCGTGACAAGAAACCATTTACAATTGTTATGCCGCCGCCAAACATTACAGGTAAGCTGCATATGGGACACGCACTCGATAACACGATGCAGGATATCCTCATTCGTTTTAAGAGAATGCAGGGATATGAAGCACTCTGGGTTCCGGGAACAGACCATGCAAGTATTTCTACCGAAGTAAAGGTTACCAATGCCTTAAAAGATGAAGGAATTGATAAGCATGAACTTGGCAGAGAGGGATTCTTAAAAAGAACATGGGAATGGAAAAAGGAATACGGCGGAACAATTACAAGCCAGTTAAGAAAAATCGGTTCTTCCTGCGACTGGGACAGAGAACGTTTTACAATGGATGAGGCTGTTCAAAGGCCGTACAGGAAGTATTTATTAAATTATACGAAAAAGGACTGATTTACAAGGGGTCCCGTATTGTCAACTGGTGTCCGGTATGTAATACTTCCATTTCCGATGCAGAAGTAGAACATGAGGAACAGGCAGGACATTTCTGGCACATCAATTATCCGGTAGTTGGCGAAGAAGGCAGATTTGTTGAAATCGCAACGACCAGACCGGAAACACTGCTCGGCGACAGTGCACTGGCTGTAAATCCAAACGATGACCGTTACAAGGATTTAGTCGGCAAGATGGTACAACTGCTTTAACAGACAGACAGATTCCGATTATTGCAGATGAATATGTTGATATGGAATTTGGTACAGGTGTCGTAAAGATTACACCGGCACATGACCCGAACGACTTTGAAGTCGGTAAGCGCCACAACCTTCCGGAGATTAACATTTTAAATGATGATGCAACCATTAATAATCTCGGCGGCAAGTACGCAGGCATGGACAGATATGAAGCTAGAAAAGCCATGGTGGCAGACCTGGACGCACAGGGCTTACTGGTTCGTGTAGAAGACCATGTACACAATGTAGGTACACACGACAGATGTAAGACAACGGTTGAACCGATGATTAAACAGCAGTGGTTCGTTAAAAATGGACGAGCTGATTAAGCCTGCCGTAGAGGGCGTAAAGAACGGCGACATCGAATTAATGCCGGCTTCTATGGACAAGACTTATTTTAACTGGACAGACAATATCAGGGACTGGTGTATTTCAAGACAGCTCTGGTGGGGACACAGAATCCCGGCATATTATTGCAAGGACTGCGGCGAGATGACAGTTTCAAGAGAAGCAGTATGCACCTGCGAAGTGCGGCAGTAAAATGTAGAGCAGGACCGGATACACTGGATACATGGTTCTCATCTGCATTGTGGCCGTTCTCAACACTGGGCTGGCCGGATAAGACACCGGAGCTGGAATATTTCTATCCGACAGATGTACTTGTAACCGGTTACGATATTATTTTCTTCTGGGTAATCAGAATGATTTTCTCAGGCTATGAGCATATGGGTGAAAAGCCGTTTGGCAAGGTATTATTCCACGGTCTTGTAAGAGATTCACAGGCAGAAAGATGAGTAAGTCTTTAGGAAACGGTATTGACCCGCTGGAAGTTATTGATAAGTACGGTGCAGATGCACTCCGTTACACACTGATTACAGGAAATGCGCCGGGTAATGATATGCGTTTTTACTGGGAAAGAGTTGAAGCGAGCCGTAACTTTGCAAATAAAGTATGGAATGCTTCCCGTTTCATTATGATGAATGACCCGGATAATAAAGTAAAGGCAACCGATGCACAGCCGGCGAATTTAACGGCGGCAGATAAGTGGATTCTTTCTAAAATGAACAATTTAATTCAGGAAGTAACAGATAATATGGAGAAATACGAACTCGGTATTGCTGTTGCGAAGTTAAATGATTTTATCTGGGAAGAATTCTGCGACTGGTATATCGAAATGGTAAAACCACGTCTGTACAATGACGAAGATACCACAAAGAAAGCGGCTATCTGGACATTAAAGAAGGTACTGATTGATGCATTAAAGCTGCTTCATCCATATATGCCGTTTATTACGGAAGAAATTTTCTGCAATATTCAGGACGAAGAAGAATCTATTATGATTTCTGCATGGCCGGTATATTCAGAAGCATTTAATTTTGCGGAAGATGAAAATGCAATCGAAACCATTAAGCAGGCAGTACGTAATATCAGAAATGTCCGTGCGGAAATGAATGTTGCACCGAGCCGTAAGGCAAAGGTATTTGTTGTATCCGAAGATGCGAAGATTCGTGATATTTTTGAAAACGGTAAAGTCTTCTTTGCAACACTCGGTTATGCCAGTGAAGTGGTTATTCAGCAGGATAAGAGCGGAATTCCGGATGATGCCGTATCAACGGTTATCCCGGATGCAGTTATCTACATTCCGTTTGCAGAGCTTGTAGACATCGACAAAGAGATTGAACGTTTACAGAAGGAAGAAAAGAAGTTAAACGGTGAAATCGCAAGATGTAACGGTATGTTAAATAATGAGAAGTTTACATCGAAGGCACCACAGGCAAAGATTGACGAAGAAAAAGCAAAGCTTGAAAAGTATACACAGATGCTTGCACAGGTACAGGAACGTTTAAAGACACTTGTCAAATAAGCATACGGCTGATATACTAAAAATAGTTACTGAAAGTATAAGCAAACGCCGTGCAAACGGCAGAAAAGAGGTTGTTATGGCAGCAAAAAAGATGCATGCAATTCCATATGCACAGTTTTCAACAGAAATGCGCAGCGGTAAGATTATTAAAATCGATGACGGATTTACAAAGCTGTTAGGCTACACAGAAGACGATGTAAAGAATGGTCTGGTATTTAAGCAGTTTGTACCGGATTTAGAATACAGTGAAATTATTGCAGAATTAAGAGAGCAGTTTATTGAGAAAAAATATGCCTGCTATCGTCATGAGGTTGTATCAAAGACCGGAGAAATCCGCATGATTGTTGCATTTTTCACAATTCAGAACAAGCTGTTAAACGGTCACCGCGTACTGGAAGTCAGCGTTGCGGATATTACGGATTACACACATTTTCCTGAAACAAAATAAAAAATAACAGGCTGCACGGAAATTTTTAAAAGTTTCCGTGCGGCATTTTTCACACATCAAGCTTTGCTTGATGTTGGATAATTGGTTTTTGAGGAAAATGATTGTAGAAATGGAGATAAGGTTATGGAATTTCAGTTTTCTAAAAGAGCGGAAAGCTTTCAGCCCAATATTTTTAACATTTTAAATGAAAAAAGACAGGCGCTCATAGAAAGTGGAAAAAAGATATACAATATGTCTGTAGGAACACCGGACTTTCCGCCGGCACAGCATGTATTGGACGTAGTCAGTGAAGCGGCAAAAAATCCGGAGGAATACAAGTATTCGCTGGGAGATACCGGGGAGCTGTTATCGGCTGTAGAGGGCTGGTATCAGAACCGCTACGGTGTTACCTTGCAGGATGATGAGATTTTATCACTGGCAGGCTCGCAGGAGGGCTTTGCCCATGTCGCACTGACACTGTGCGACCCCGGTGATGTGGTTTTAGTGCCGAATCCCGGCTATCCGGTATTTGAAGCGGGTCCTTTTTTAAACGATGCGAAGATTGCGTATTATGAGTTAGATAAGACAAACCATTACGCACCGGCATTGGATAAGATTCCGGAGGAACTTGCACAAAAAGCAAAGATGATGGTGGTTTCTTATCCGCTCAATCCGACCTGCACCTGCATTGAAAAGGCAGATTACGAAAAGATTATTGCATTTGCAAAGAAGTATAATATTGCAATTATTCATGATAATGCGTATTCAGAGATTGAATATGACGGCAGAACGGGATTTTCATTCCTTTCCGTGCCGGGAGCTAAAGAGGTCGGCATTGAATTTAATTCGCTGTCAAAGACCTATAATCTGACGGGAATCCGCATTTCCTTTGCATTGGGAAATAAAGAGCTGATTCAGAAGTTTAAGACAGTCCGTTCACAGTTTGACTACGGAACGAGCTTTATTGTGCAGAAGGCGGCTGTTGCTGCACTGACAGGTCCACAGGACGGAGTAAGAAAGCAGTGTGCGGCTTATGAAGAGCGCAGGGATGCGCTGTGCGGCGGTTTAAACGGCATCGGCTGGCAGGTTCCGTATTCAGAAGGTACGATGTTTGTATGGGCGCCGCTTCCAAAGGGATATACCTCATCAGAAAAGTTCTGCATGGATTTACTGGAAAATACAGGGGTGCTTTGCACGCCGGGCAGTGCATTCGGAAGCGAGGGCGAAGGTCATGTGCGTTTTGCGTTGGTACTTCCGCCGGAAGAAATTAAAAAGGCTGTAGAAGCAGTAGGAGCGTGGTTATGAAAGATACCGTATATTTTATTGTGATATCGTTAATCATGGTTGTGGTGGCATATTTTGTGGCATTTGGCTGTGAGAAGCTGATTGAAAAGAAAACTCATGTCAAATTTTCATCGGAAAAGACGAAGGTCAACAAGCTGGTGATTATGGCAATGCTTTCTGCGGTGGCAGTGGTATTGATGTATTTTGATTTCCCGCTGGTATTTTTAGCGCCGGGATTTTATAAGCTGGATTTCAGTGAAGTTCCGGTTTTAATCGGTTCATTTTTATTAGGACCGTGTGCGGGTGTCATTATTGAAGCCGTCAAAGTGTTACTGCATATGTGTTTGAAAGGAACGACCACGCATTTGTCGGTGATTTTGCAAATTTCATCTTAGGCTGTGCGTATGTTGTACCGGCGGCAGTGATTTATCATTTACATAAAACGAAAAAATGGCGGTTGTATCACTGATAGCAGGCGGTGTTATTTTAATTATCAGCGGAACACTGTTAAATGCCTTTTATCTGCTGCCGAAATATTCGCAGTTATACGGTATGCCGGTTTCGGCATTTATTGAAATGGGCAGTAAGATTAACGGTTCAATCCACAATCTTTTTTCGTTTGTCGCACTGGCAGTTGCACCGTTTAATTTGATAAAATCAGTGATTGACGGCGTAGTGACATTTGTTTTGTACAAATATTTAAGCAGACATTTAAAGGAAACGGTATAAATTTTCAAAAAGATGTCCATACTGTAGAAGAAATCTTTTAACGTGTGGAGGTTCTTATGAAAAAATGTAAACTGGCACTGGTCGGGTTACTGCTTGTACTGAGTATGGGCGTACTTGTGGCGTGCGGAAATGAAAAAAATGAAGAAACCGGGAGTAATACTGATTCAGGAAACAACCATGAGTCAACCGGTGTGATTGAAGAAATTGTAACTGATGCGGCAACCGGTGTGAAGGATGCGGTTACGGAAGCCGGTACAATTTTAGAAGATGCCGGACGCGGTGTGGAGGATTTGTTTAGCGGAAATGCCGAGGAGCAGATGACCGATTCCACACTGGAACAGACAATGCCAAGATAGGCAGTATCATAGACGAGTTGTAAAAGACATGAGTTTTTCGTAAAGCTCATGTCTTTTGCCGTTGGGAACATGGCACTTATCATTGTGATTTTAGTGTCAGAACAGTTTTGGTGCTGGACAGGCGGTGCGGATTTGTAGACATCAGGGCATGAGATATGATATACTGTGAGCATGTCGTGCGCCGTGCCGGAGGAAATCGGAAGGAAGTGCTGTGCGGCATGAACAGACAGCGAATATAGGATTGCAGAAATGAGGAAGGTGCTTTATGAAGCATGGATATGTAAGAGCAGCGGCGCTGACACCGGTTATCCGGGTGGCGGACTGCGAATATAATACACAGCAGGTATTAGAAGGCATGAAGGAGGCATTTGCAAAAAAGGCGAAGGTTGCCGTATTTCCGGAAATGTGTCTGACGGGATATACCTGCAATGATTTATTTTTACAGGAAGTATTGATAAACGGTGCATTAGAGGGCTTGGAAAAACTGGTTGCATCATCGAAAGAAATGCCGGGCATGGTCAATGTAGTCGGACTTCCGTTTACTTATGCGGGAAAACTCTACAATGTGGCGGCAGTTTTCTGTGGCGGAAAATTATTGGGGCTTGTGCCGAAGAAATTCCTGCCAAACTACGGTGAATTTTATGAAAGAAGACAGTTCACACCGGGTTTTGAAACGTGTGTAACGGTTGAAATATCGGGACAGCGTGTTCCGTTTGGCATGAATCAGTTATTTGTATGCAAAAATATGAAGAATTTTGTAATTGCGGCAGAAATCTGTGAGGATTTGTGGACACCGAATCCGCCGGTAACGGCACATGCCATGCACGGCGCAACGGTGCTTGTAAACTGTTCTGCCAGCAATGAAACGATTGGCAAGGCATCATACCGCAGGGAACTGGTAAAGGGCGAGTCGGCAAGACTGGTGAGTGCTACATTTATTCGAGTGCAGGCGAGGGCGAATCCACGCAGGATATTGTCTTTAGCGGACACAACCTGATAGCGGAAAACGGCACACTGCTTTCAGAGGCAGAGAAATTTGCCAATCAGAATGTGTATGCCGATATTGATTTGGAAAGAATTGCATTTGAAAGAAGAAGAATGTCTACATTTACGGTGGATACAGACTGTTCCGGCTATACGGTGACGGAATTTGAAATGGTCGTGGAGGATTTGGATTTAATCCGGTATTTTGACAAAGCGCCGTTTGTGCCGTCAGATATAGCGGAACGTAACAGCCGATGTGAGGAAATTTTAGATATTCAGACATACGGACTGAAAAAACGTCTGGAGCATACAAAGTGCAAGAGTGCCGTTATCGGTATTTCCGGCGGACTGGATTCCACACTGGCACTGCTTGTAACCGTACGTGCATTTGATTTGCTGGGGCTGGACAGAAGCGGTATTACGTGCGTGACAATGCCGTGTTTCGGTACAACAGACAGAACGTATGGCAATGCAGTGACATTGACGAAAAGACTGTCCTGTACACTTCGTGAAATTAATATCAAAGCGGCGGTACATCAGCATTTTGCGGATATCGGACACGATGAGAGCCTGCACAATGTAACCTATGAAAACGGACAGGCAAGAGAGCGTACACAGATTTTAATGGACATTGCAAACCAGACAAACGGCATGGTTATCGGAACCGGCGATATGTCCGAGCTGGCACTCGGCTGGGCAACATATAACGGCGACCATATGTCGATGTACGGTGTCAATGTTTCAATTCCAAAGACACTTGTGCGTCATTTGGTACGGTATTATGCGGATAACTGTAAGGATAAGGAATTGTCTGATACATTGCTTGATATTTTAGACACACCGGTCAGTCCGGAACTGCTTCCGCCGCAGGAAGATGGAACGATTGCGCAGAAGACCGAAGATTTGGTCGGTCCGTATGAATTACATGACTTTTATCTGTATCATATGCTGCGTTTCGGGGTACAGCCTAAGAAGCTGTTCCGTATTGCAAAGATTGCATTTGACGGTGAATATGCGCCGGAGGTAATTTATAAGTGGCTTCGGACATTTGTATGGCGCTTTTTTGCACAGCAGTTTAAACGCTCGTGTCTGCCGGACGGTCCAAAGGTGGGCAGTGTCGCCGTTTCGCCGAGAGGTGATTTGCGTATGCCAAGTGATGCGGCGGTGCAGTTATGGATAAAGCAGTTAGATGATATCCGGGAAGAATATCATTTTTAATTTACTATGAAAAGAGCGGCAGAAGACCGCATGAATGGAGGACATGAAAAATGGCAAAGAACAACCGGCCACAAAACCAGCAGGAACAAAAAGTAGTGACCAAGTATGACAAGAAAGTACAGAAACGAAAAGAAGCACAGCGCAAGGCAGAGCGGGATAAAAAAATAACCGTATTTGCCTGCATTGCGGCGGTAGCGGCAATTATCGTGATAGCAGTGTGTGTTGCGGTATCCAATTATACAAAGGTGCATAAGAAATTTATCGAAGTCGATAACACACCGGTCAGCCAGATTGAATTTGACTTTTACTACGGCGTGGCAAAATCAGATTTGTTAAATTCTTCTTTATACGGTACAATGACATACGCATCTTATTTCACATCTTATATGGGATATGATACAGGTAAATCCGATGCAAGCCAGAAATACGCTTCATCAGATAACACATGGTATGACTATTTTGCCAATACGGCAGTTACGAAAATCAAGGAATTTAAGGCGTTAAACAAGGCAGCGGACGATGCCGGTTTTACATATAATACGCTGGAAGATGATTATAACAGTTTTATTGAAAATATTGCATCCGAAGCAGACAGCAACAGTATCAGTGTAGGGGAAGCCTATAAGGAGCTGTTTGGCAGTCATGCAACAGAAAGCAGTATTAAGCCGTATGTAGAGAAATATTTAAAAGCGGCGGCTTATCAGAAAGAATTACAGACAACACTGGCGGCAACCGATGATGAAGTAGCGGCTTATTATGCCGAAAATAAGGATAACTACGATACGGTAGATTACCGCTCATTTACAATTACGGCAGAAACAGCCGGTGATACGGCAAGTCTGGCGGCGGCAAAGACGAAAGCAGATGCCATGGCGGCGGCTGTAACAGATGAAGCTTCCTTTGCACAGGCATGTACCCAGTATGCCGCAACCGATGAAGATAAGGAAAAATATGCAGACGAAACAGCTTCTTTAAGCAAGAGTGCAAAAAAATCTTCCGTAACCAATTCATCGCTTGCAGACTGGTTATTTACACAGGACAGAAAAGCCGGTGAAGTAACGGTCATTGAAGATACAGACAATTCAGCTTTACATTGTGGCATATTTTATCAGCCGCAGTTATGATGAAAGCAACAATACAACGATTGCAAACCAGCTTCTTTCGCAGAAGTATAACGAGCTGATTACCGGTTACACAGACAATATGAGTGTAAACAATATCAAAAACAGAATTAAAATGCTTTCAGAATAAGAAAGGATTATGGCAAAGTGAAACTGGATTTGGGAAATTATCGGTGTGCAATTTTTGATTTGGACGGAACACTGCTTGATTCTACGTGGGTGTGGGAAAAGATTGATATTGATTTTCTTGCAAAACGTGGAATTGCCGTTCCGGCAGATTATATGCAGGAAATCCGTAACCACAATTTTATTACTGGTTCAAAATATGTCATTGAACGCTTTCATCTGAATGAAAATGCAGAGGATATTGCAGCAGAGTGGCATGAAATGGCACAGGAGCAGTACGATAATGTGATTACGTTAAAACCGGGAGCCGGTGCATTTTTAAGAAAATTAAAGGCACAGGGCATGAAATTGACGGTGGCAACCTCGTCTACGCATACGCTCTTTGAAAAATGCTTAAAACACAACGGCATCTATGATTTGTTTGACAGCTTTACGGAAACGCATGAGGTAGAGCGTGGCAAGGGATATCCCGATGTCTATGAACTGGCAGCTTTACGCTGTCAGACGGATACGGCACACTGTATCGTGTTTGAAGACATTTTAAAGGCAGTGCAGGGCGCAAAAAAAGGCGGATTTTATACGGTTGCCGTGTATGATGCGGCATCCGCGCAGGAGCAGGAAGAAATTAAAAAATTGTGTGACAGATATATTTATGGATATGAAGAATTGGAGTAGAAATGCAGAAGAAGTATTTATTATTTGACTTAGATGGAACACTGACCGATTCTAAGCTTGGCATTACTAGATGTGTGCAGTATGCACTGAAATCACTGGGCATTGACGAACCGGATTTAGACAAGCTGGAGTGTTATATCGGACCGCCGTTAATCGACAGCTTTCAGCGTTATCACGGTTTAAGCTTAGAGCAGGCGCAAATCGGTGTGGCTAAGTACAGAGAGCGTTTCCGTGACACGGGAATTTTTGAAAACGAAGTGATTGCGGGAATCCCGGAAGTTTTAGAGGAATTAAAGAAGCGCGGCTATGTCATGGCGCTGGCAACATCTAAGCCGGAAGAATTTGCACTGCGTATTACAAAGCATTTTCATCTGGCACAGTATTTTGAGATTGAAGTGGGCAGTGGCATGAACGGAGAACTTAAGTACAAGGCAGATGTCATTGCGGAAGTGTTAAGACGCATTGCACAAAAGCATCCGGAGCAGGACATGGCAGAAATTGAAGCCGATTCGGTAATGATTGGCGACCGCGTGCATGATATTGAAGGTGCAAAGAAGTGTAAGATTGAGTCGGTCGGCGTGCGTTTTGGATTTGCAAAGCCGGGCGAACTTGAAGAAGCAGGCGCAGATGAAATTGTGGCAACGCCGGAGGAACTGCTGGAGGTGTTTGGGTAAAGCATAAAAGAAAAACTGCAAATGTCATGGGAACAGTCATAAGGAAAAATTATCATAACAGGACAGCAATCAACCTACGATTGCTGTCCTGTTTTTGCGTGATACGGAGAAAATATAAAAACAGAAATTGCTGCTTGACAAATGGATATATTCGAGGTACTATTAATTCACAGTAATCCTACTAAACATATATGATATAAGAAAAGAGAGGAAATTGATATGGGTAAAATAACAGAAAGCGCATTAGAATTAGTTGGAAAAACACCGTTATTAAGAGCGTCAAGATATGCAAAAAACGTTGGTGCAGAGCAGGCAGATGTTTTAGTAAAGCTGGAATATCTGAATCCGGCAGGTTCCGTAAAGGACCGTATCGCACTGGCAATGATTGAAGATGCAGAAAAGAACGGTATTTTAAAGCCGGGTGCAACAATCATTGAACCGACATCAGGTAATACCGGTATCGGTCTTGCGGCTGTTGCGGCAGCAAAGGGTTATAAGGCAATCCTTACACTGCCAGAAACTATGAGTGTAGAAAGAAGAAACCTGTTAAAGGCTTATGGTGCCGAACTGGTGCTGACAGAAGGCGCAAAGGGCATGAAGGGCGCTATCGCAAAGGCAGAAGAATTAAGAGATTCCATTCCGGGTGCTGTTATTTTAGGACAGTTTGTCAATAAGGCAAATCCGGCGGCTCATAAGGCAACAACAGGACCGGAAATCTGGGAACAGACAGACGGCAAGGTTGACATTTTTGTAGCAGGTGTCGGTACAGGCGGAACAATCACAGGTGTCGGCGAATACTTAAAATCACAGAATCCTGATGTAAAGATTGTTGCTGTAGAACCGGCATCCAGCCCGGTACTTTCAACAGGTACAGCAGGTCCTCACAAGATTCAGGGAATCGGCGCAGGCTTTGTTCCGGAAGTGTTAAACACAGATGTATATGATGAAATCATCACAATCGAAAACGAAGATGCGTTTGATGAGGGCAGAAGATTTGCAGTCAGCGAAGGTATTCTTGTCGGTATTTCATCCGGTGCAGCTTTAAAGGCGGCTTCTATTTTAGCCGCAAGACCGGAAAATAAGGGCAAGACAATCGTTGCATTATTACCGGATTCAGGTGACAGATATTTATCAACACAGTTATTTAACCGCTAAGGAGCCGCAGAAAAACTCATGGAAAACAGAATTGAAAAAATAAAGAAAATGCAAAAGGAAAAAGATGTTGTCATTCTGGCCCATTATTATGTGGACGGTGCCGTACAGGAAATTGCGGATTATGTAGGAGATTCGTTTTATTTAAGTAAGGTTGCCACACAGGTTACACAGCAGAATATTTTATTCTGCGGTGTATCCTTTATGGGAGAGAGTGCTAAAATCTTAAATCCGGAAAAGAACGTGGTAATGGCAGATGCTCATGCAGATTGTCCGATGGCGCATATGGTTACGGTAGAGCAGATTGAGCAGGTCAGAAAGGAAAATCCAGACGTTGCTGTTGTCTGTTATGTCAACTCGACCGCAGAAATCAAGGCAGTGTCTGATGTCTGCGTAACCTCATCAAATGCAGTAAAGGTTGTAAAAAATCTTCCGGAACAGAATATCTTTTTTGTACCGGATAACAACTTAGGCAGATACGTGGCAAAGCAGCTGCCGGAAAAGCATTTTATCTTCCATGACGGATTTTGTCATGTGCATAAGAGTATCCATGCGGAAAATGTAAAGGCAGCAAAGGAAGCGCATCCGGAAGCACTGGTGCTTACGCACCCGGAATGTACGGAAGATGTTATCGAACTTTCGGATTTTGTAGGCAGTACATCAGAAATTATTGATTACGCGACAAAGAGTGATGCCGACCGTTTTATTATCTGCACGGAAATGGGTGTGTTCTTTGAGTTACAGCAGAAGAACCCTGAAAAGAAATTTTATTCAGTCGGACACAGACAGTTCTGTCCGAATATGAAGAAAGTGACATTAGAGCGTGTCGAAGAAGCACTTGAAAAAATGCAGCCATACGTTGAAGTTCCGCAGGACGTATTGGAAGCAGCTGCAAAGCCGTTAAAGAGAATGTTGGAGCTGGCGGCGAAATAAATAAATTGCAAAGCAGCCTGTATGCGCCTGCCGGGGGAAATATCCGGTGGGTGTATGCGGGCTGTTTTTTACGCTTTGGCAAGGGTGGGGGTTAGAACCGTTTTTTACGGTGGGGAAAATGCGGGTGATTTTTGTGGGGAGTTCTGTTATAATGAGTGTAAAAAGTAAATTATGATGCAAAAGGAGCCAGCTATGTCAAACACAACCAAACGTGCATTGGAAAATTCACTCAAGCAGATGCTTTTAAAGAAGCCGCTGGATAAAATAACAATCAGCGATTTGACAGATGATTGCGGAATCAGCCGCATGGCATTTTATTATCATTTTAAGGATATTTATGATTTGGTGGAATGGTCCTGCATGGAAGATGCAACGCGGGCATTGCAGGGGAAAAAGACGTATGACACATGGCATGAGGGATTAAAACAGATATTTGAAGCGGTTCTTGAAAATAAGCCGTTTATCATGAATGCGTACAGGGCATTGAGCCGGGAGCAGATTGAAAATTATCTGTTCATGCTGACACACAATCTGCTTATGGGTGTCGTGGAGGAAAAATCCAAAGGACTTGACATTACCGAAGAAGAAAAAAAGTTTTATTGCCGATTTTTATAAATATGGCTTTGTCGGTGTCATGCTTGACTGGATTGGCAAGGGAATGAAAGAGGATTATACAGAGATTACAGACAGAATGAGTGTCACGCTGGACGGCAGTATCACGAATTCAATTCAAAATTTTGCAAATAAAAACCTTACAACTTTCCGCATTTGATAAAAATTTAATCAAATTTATGATTTTGTAAATTGAAAAAGATTTGCCGATTCTTTATGATAAAACCATCAGGAACGTTCATAATAAATTTTAGAGAATTCAGAAAGGTGGCAGTCATTATGGCAAAAAAATCAAAACTGGGTGTTGCATCTGCAATCGTAGTCGGCGCAGGAGTAGCCGCATTATATGCAAAAAAAGGCGAGTGAAAACAAGCAGGCAAAAAACGGACAGACAGGAAAAAAGGCAGACGAAACACAGGAACGAAACGAGTACCGCAATACAGAACGCGGTAAGTATGAAAAAAACAGCAAAGGTATTTATTACAGCAACGGCAACTACGAAGCATTTGCCCGTCCGGAAAAACCGGAAGGTGTTGACGATAAGCATGCATACCTTGTAGGCAGCGGGCTGGCTTCACTTGCGGCGGCGTGTTTCCTTGTACGTGACGGACAGATGCCGGGCAAAAACATTCACATTTTAGAAGCTATGGACATTGCAGGCGGTGCGTGTGACGGTATTTACGATGCTTCCCGCGGTTATGTAATGCGCGGCGGCCGTGAAATGGAAAATCATTTTGAGTGCCTGTGGGATTTATTCCGCAGTATTCCATCAATTGAAACACCGGGCGTTTCCGTGCTGGACGAATATTACTGGCTCAACAAAAAAAGACCCGAACTATTCATTATGCCGTGCAACGGTAAACCGTGGACAGGATGCCCATACAGACGGCAAATTTAATTTAAGCCAGAAGGGTTGTATGGAAATCATGAAGCTCTTTATGACCAAGGACGAAGATTTATACGACAAGACGATTGAAGATGTTTTTGATGACGAAGTGTTTGATTCGACATTCTGGTTATACTG
>ENA-OQIO01000108-OQIO01000108.1-human-gut-metagenome-genome-assembly--contig:-NODE-108-length-38334-cov-3.968069_pt1 | contig 38334 bp, 46 predicted proteins | sample MGYA00242573_ERZ504737 | MGnify/ENA primary metagenome ERZ504737 (study PRJEB26092, sample SAMD00036203) | human gut metagenome | host: Homo sapiens | study: EMG produced TPA metagenomics assembly of...
TCATCTGGAAGATGCTCACTGACGAAGTAGAATTTAACCTCGAATAAGAGGTCTGTATACCAATATCGATAGATTTTGAAAAAGCACCCTAAGGGAGCTCTATTAAAGTTACCCTTTTTTACCACCGTATGAAAAAGAAATTTTTTGCTAATTTATGGTTGACTTTTCATAGCTGGTCTCCATAAATTCACATTTGTACTTTTCTTTTATATCGCATAGACACAGTATATCATATCCACTGTGCCTATGCGATATCCCACTGCTTCTTTCGATAAAAACTCATCTTCTCCACAGTAACCTCCGGATAAAAGTAAGTCAGAATCGTTGCTCTATGAATTCCTGCGGCAAGCGCTTTCTTTAGTTCTTCTTTATGTTCCGGTGTATATGACCAGTGCATCATTCTGTTTGTGATGGTATCTTCCCACTTAGGCTTTTCCCTTTCAGGATTTCTTACAGGCTTACCACCGGCATTCCCACTAGAATTACTGGCATTTGCTGTACTATCTGCTTTCTGCGATTCATCGACATACTCAAGCTCATTTGCCTGTTTTCTGTCAATCTTTGCTTTCTGCTCTGCCTCATCCTGCATGGAAAATCTTCTGCTCAACTAATTATCTCCAAGTGTCTTACTTATTTTGTCGCTGTTTACAGCTTCTACCAAATCCGATACCTCTTTTGAAAGAATGATTAAATTCCTGTAGGTATCGTTACGCTCTCCTTTACAAGGCTTAATGTGTTCACACACCATATCCGCAACAGTTAGGGCATTATGCGTAACCGCACATTTTCCCTTTTGTGCTATATACCTTGAAAGAGCGTTATCTGCCATCTTCAATATCATTCAGCAGCCTCATAAATTCCTGATGATCTTTTATATTCTTACCGGAATGTCCTTCATCAGAATATTCTCCTACAATCTCCATATCCTGAAATTCTGCATATTTTCTAAGCTTGTCCTTCGTATCTTCTTGTTGTGATTATTTTATATGGTGCGGAGCTACCCGGATAATAAATACCAATACTTCCATGATGAGAATTCATTCCACCGCAACTTCTTTTAGAAATTTACAGACATCAGCATCTTCTTCTATTAAAACATGAGCAATGCCACGTAATCTATATGCTAAATTATGAACTTTTAAAGGATACCTTCCTCTCGATTTTGTCACATATATTACAGTCATAGAGTATATTGTATTTCTGCAAATAATATTTTCAATAACTTTGTAATTATCTTTTTTATTAGAATTTCCTTGTCACTAATTTCTAAATCATTATCCATACCAATATATTCTCCATCCAGCAGCATATTTACCAAAATAGGTGTTTTAAATCGAGGAATAAAACCAATTGTATCTGTGGCAGTTTCTCGATCTATCTTAATAGAAAAGATATGTGTATTGAAATTCACAACAATATCCGCCTATTCCCCCTTCTTGCACTTCTCATACGCAAACAGCGCCGCTCCCAGCGCACCGCAAAGCTGTGCCTCATCGCAGATATACAGCTTTGCGCCGAGCTTTTCTTCGAGGGCATTGGTGATTCCTTTGTTTTTGGCAACGCCGCCGGTCATCATATATTCTCCCGGATTGTTCTTTCCGAGGCGGCGGCAAGCGCCCCTACTTTTGAAGCGACAGAAACATTTAAGCCGTGGATAATGTCTGCCACATTTTTATTCTGGGCAACGAGGGATACCACTTCCGATTCTGCAAAAACCGTGCACATACTGGAAATTACAACATTTTCCTTCCACTCCAGTCCCTTTGTGCTCATTTCCTCCAGTGAAAGTCCGAGCGTTCTTGCCATCATTTCAAGAAAACGTCCCGTTCCCGCCGCGCACTTATCATTCATCAGGAAATTCTTTACAGCGCCGTTTTCGTCAATGCTGATTGCCTTAATGTCCTGTCCGCCGATATCAATGACCGTACGCACCCGCGGATTCAGATAATGCGCCCCTTTTGCGTGACAGGTAATCTCTGTGATGCTGTCATCGCCGCTGTCAATATAGGCACGTCCGTATCCCGTTGTCACGATTCTAACGATTTCTTCCTTTTGAATACCGGCTTTTTCCACCGCCAGTTCCAGACTCTTTTCCGCACTCATCATTGCCCCGCCACCAGTCGGAATAATCATTGTCGACTTAATTTTTCCGTTCTGATCCAAAATGACCACATCTGTACTGGTTGAACCGCTGTCAATTCCGGCTGTATAGTAAACTCCTGATTCCATTCTTTTCTTTGCCTCCTCGCTGATTTCCTTTCCCGGATTGGTATCGTCCGCACCTTCTATCGTTTCTGAAAATGCCTGGATTCTCGTCAGTAACTGTCCTGCGCTCTGACTTGTAAAATCCGTTTCTATTTTAAGCATCGGAACTTTGATGTTCTTTTTAATACTTGCATATTCAAATCCGTAATAATCACAAAACTTAATTGTATGATAAATGATTCCTTTTAAATACGGGTCCAGATACAGTCGGTTTCTGCGGGTGCTGTTGTTCATTCTGAAACACGGCATCTGGCAAAGCAGTGCATCCGCATATGCAAGAAACATTGCTTCTTCCTCCATTTTCTGCAAATCTTCTGGAATCACCGCCAGCCTGCGCCCGCCTGTACAGGTCAGATTTTCTACGTTCATCTGGATATTTTCGCGAATCATCTGCTCTAGCACGCCGCTCACACGCACGCCCAGCACACCAATATACGGTTTATTTTCGGTATCCTTTTGTTCAAATGCTTTCAAAAACAGTGATTTATCAAATTTTTTTCCGGAATATTGTTCATAAGCTTCTTTCAACCGGCAGATTGAAGCGGCAAATTTCACTTTTTCACATTCCTCATCGTCATGCGGAATATCCAGCATATAAAGAAATTTGCATTTTCCGGTGCTTTCTACAATATCATACACGCGCCGCATAGAATCACAGCAGTTGACAAGCACCAGTTCCTCTGCTTTTCCTTCCAGCACCGCCTGAATCACAGATTTTCCGAAGCCGCACAGATTTGCATGGGCAATCTGGTCCGACATTTCAAAATTTTCCGGCATTTCTTCCAAAACCGCACATTTTTCTCCAAAGCCCTGAAACAATTCTGTCGGGGTATATTTACAAACATAATGAATCATGAATGTTTTTCCTCCTTGTTCTTTTCCAGCATTTCCGCAAATGCCTGAAGTCTGGTGGACACCTGTCCGTCACTGGTATTCGCCGGATTGCAACCGTCACCGTCCAAAATCATTGTCGGAAGTCCTGCCGTTTCCAAAACATTTTTAATCAGTCCGGATGCGCCGATTGTCCCTTTACATCCCCAGTGTGCAAACAGGATTCCACCATCTGCATCTGTCTGTTTTGCAAGTTTTTCCGCCATCTGGATTCTTTCTTTAACACTTCCGTTATAAATACAGTGAACCATTTTCTCTGCCATTGCCTCATACGGATCGGCTGCCTGCATTTCGCGGAATCCGTCTGCTACAAAATCGCAGGCGCTAATGTGCATGGTTTTGCTGTAATTAAATGTCTCTTTCACCGGCTGCTGTAAAAACGGCATAATGTGCATCCAAAGGACATGAAGCCCGTCTCCCTTCGGTGCATTTTTTACATCTTCAAGAAGCAGCTCGGTGTATTTAAGCGATGTTTCCGACCCCGCCAGCAGATGACACATAAAAATCGCATATAATTCATTGGTGAGAGATGTCACCGGGTCATGGTCTTTGCGCAAATCAAGCTGGCTCTTAAAATGTGCCGCTGCTTTTCTGCTGTTTGTAACGGCATTTTCCACCGCTTCTTCTGTAATTTTCTTTTCGGTAATGTCTTCCAGAAAATGTTTCAGTTCTTTTAACTGATTTGCAACATATTTGATTGAAGACTGCGTTTTTTCATATGGAACATCAATATAGAAGCCCGGACAGCTGTATTTTTCCTTTAAATAAGGAAATGTCATCATATTTCCGTCACAGGCAAGATTGGTATAAATCATACATTTCGGCGCCGGTAAAATGCCGGTCAGCGCCGCGCCCAGAAAAACTCTGTGATATGAGCACATGGTTTCCGGGAATCCTTCTTCCTCGGTTTTGCGTAAAAATATCTGCTCACATTTTGTACCTGCTATAAAACAGGACAGCGCTTCCACAGAATACGGTGTCAGTCCTACCGCCGTTAAAAGCTCTCCCGGAACGAAAATGCTCATCATTGCCGAATTTTGCGGTTTTGCAAGTGCCTGAATGATATTTTTCATGACCACCCGCGCCGCATACTGCCCGGACAACGGAAGCTCTCTGTCCGGAAAAAGCTGTAATTTTTTCTCCTGTAACCGGTATCCGGCAAGCAGAAGACGGCGGGCTTTTACCGGGTCTTTTAAAGCTTCATTTCCCACCATATTTCCAAATTTTCCTATAATATCCATTCGTGTTCTTTCCTACCTTTTTGTTCTGATTTTCAGCAATATCTGTTCTGCATGTTTTTGAACAAATCAATGTTTATTATAGCAAGTTGTGGGGAATTGTAAATGTTTTGATGTTCTTTAATTTAGTTCCAATCTATAAGTTGCCACCTTTATCATTGCTTTGTCAGTCATGAGCATTAACATATTTTGTTACTTTCCTTGCGAAACTTCAATATGCACATTGATTTAATAAATAAACAAAATCCTTTTTTCTTTCAATTACCTTATAATAAACTTTTGTATTATGCCTTTTTATCTAAAAAATATATTTTGTCGTATGCTTATAGTATCCTTTTACTTTTTTATTAATTATCTTTTTTATCTTTTTTTTATCAAATGTGTAGATATCATCATCCATTATGTATACCATTGCTAACCCTATACAATCAAGAACTATAATAAATATACTTTTGCTGTTCGCATTATAACTTCTTTTAAATATATCTCTGTTATACTGCCTGCATATATCAGTTTTATTATTGCTGGTAAACATGACATTACTAAATTAAATACACTATATATCGTTGTTAATAAAATCACAATAAACAAAATATAAATTAAGCCTTGCGGCAATATTCGCATACCATAAATCATCATCGTTCCGTCATTATGATATAAATCAAAATAATCATATATTAAAACTTGTTTTAATATAATATTTTCATTTTGATCCATAAGATAAAAAATATATTTAGGAATATCATCATCATTCTTTCAACCTTTTCATTTATAAACTCAACTGCATTGATATGATTATTTTCATGATAAGCTTTTATGAATAATTTTAGCAATTTCTGATAATATGCCTGCTGCCTTCTTTTTCTTTTTACAAATACCATTCTATAAATGGTTGTTAAAATTCCCGCTATAGATATAGCAAGCGCAATAACTTTTTGCCATAAATCGATCATTTATATACACCCTGTTTAATATATAAAACATTTACTCCTCTCTTAGAATTACTTTATTCGACATTTACTAAGTTTCTAAAGCAACATATACTTATTTTGCACTCTTGTATATTAAAGCTCTATAATAGATATAACACGCAGATTGATTCTTGTCAATGTTATTATCTTAGCTTTTATATTTATTTATATTTTAATATCTGTGCCTATTGCGTATTATCCTATTTATCTATTATAATAAATACAGATTCCCCTAATGAACTTTAACATCTTGATGTATTGAAATATGTTTTTATCTTAGCATAAACATAATTTCATAAACCTTAACATATGATGTATTGAAATCACCCAAGAGCCCTGCATTTCACGTTATATTGAATACTAATTATTTTCCCTGTTGTATAGCCTCCCTGATTTTTTATAGATGTTAAATGTCAAAAACTCCCCGGCACAAAATGCCGGGGAGTTCCCTTTTCCATTATAAATTATTCATTTGTGTTAAGTGCCGCCACTTATTCCTCTACGTGCAGCAGCTCGTGCGCGCGATGTGATAATGGTTTTTCAAAATATTCCTTGTAGCAGGCCTGAACGGAAGGATTTTCGTGTGAAAATCTGATACTGTTATGACGGTCAAGACCGTAAAGCACATTTTTGCGGGCTTCAACGTCTGAGGCATCTTCTTTGTATGGCTGTCCGCCGCCATTGATACAGCCGCCCGGACAGGACATGATTTCCACAAAATCGTAATGCACTTCTTTGTTTCTGATGGCATTCATCAGGCGGCGTGCGTTGCCAAGCCCGCTGGCAACCGCCACACGGATATCCGTTCCCGCAAGATTAAACTTCGCTTCTTTCCAGCCGTCCAGACCACGCACGGACTGGAATGCATCTGCCTCCGGATTTTTACCGGTTACCAGAAAATAAGCGCTTCTAAGCGCAGCCTCCATAACACCGCCTGTTGCACCAAATATAACACCTGCACCGGTACCACTGCCTAATGGGTCGTCAAATTCGTCCTCACCCAGTTCCTCCGGTTTGATGAAAAATGCTTTAAACATTCGCTCAACTTCTCTTGTTGTAAGCACTGCATCAACATCTTTTCCGCCGTCCCATGTACATTCATCTTTTTTCGCGATACACGGCATAATTGATACGCAGAATATCTTTTCCGGGTCCACACCGAGTTTTTCGGCATAATAAGACTTTGTTACCGCACCAAACATCTGCTGTGGTGACTTTGCGCTTGAAGTCTGCCTGCCATATCCGGGAACTGGCTCTTTATGAACTTTACCCAGCCCGGACAGCAGGAGGTAAACATCGGAAGCCCCGACTCCTTAATCTCCGGAAGCCGTTCAAGGAACTCGCTTCCTTCTTCCATGATGGTCATATCGGCGGCAAAGGTTGTGTCAAATATGTAGTCAAAACCAATTCTTCTAAGTCCTGCAACCAGTCTTTGTGCTGTTGCAAAATCTTTTGAAAGTCCGAAGCTTTCGCCCCATGCTGTTCTTACGGCAGGTGCTACCTGTACCACCGTTATGATATCCTCATTTTCCACAGCATCAAGCACGATACCTACATCGTCACGCTCTGTCAGCGCACCGACAGGACAACTGCTCACACATTGTCCGCACAATGTGCAGGCAGTTTCATGGATTTTGTGGTTTCCACGCACATTTACAGTTGTACGGGAACCTGTATTTACAACGTCCCACACGTGCATACCCTGAATATTGTCGCATACCTGCACACAGCGCATACACTTGATACATTTTCTTGCATCACGGATTAGTGGAAATGTTTTATCCCAGTTGTCCTTTTCTAATATTGAATCATACGGCATTTCTGAAATGTTCAGTTCATTTGCCAGTGACTGCAATGTACAATTTCCGCTTCTGATACAGGTACCGCATTTATAATCATGCTGGGAAAGTATCAACTTTACATTGGTCTTTCTGGTTGTACGCACCTTCCTGGAGTTTGTGTATACTACCATGCCCTCCTCAACGAAATTATTACAGGCTGTAACACAGCGTTCTGTACCCTCAACCTCTACAACACAGACTCTGCACGCACCAATCTCATTGATGTCTTTCAGATAACACAAGGTTGGTATCGTTTCACCAATGGATTTGGCAGCATCAAGGATTGTCGTACCTTCTTTTACGGATACATCACGTCCATTAATCTTTAAATTTACCATTTTTCTTCTCTGCCTCCTCTGAATGAACCGAAACCAAAATGGTCACATCGTAAACAGCGCCCTGATTCCTGACACGCTTCTTCACATGAAAAACCATATTCGATTGGCTCAAAGTCTTTCTTTCTGTCTGCGGCATCACGGAGTGCTACCTCAACCCGTCCGCAAGGCTCTTTGTCTTCATAACCGGCATAAGGTATCTCGACATCACTTGTAATCTGATGGTGGAAGCCTAAATATTCATCAATATTGGCTGCTGCCACCTTTCCTGCCGCAATTGCCCTGATAACGGTTGCCGGGCCGGTAACGCAGTCTCCGCCTGCAAATATTCCTTTGTGATCCTTGATTTCACTGGTATCAAGTGCCTCAATCGTACCACGCTTCACCGTAACACCATGCTCCTCAAAATATCTTGTTTCGATACCCTGTCCGATTGCCACAACAATCAGGTCGCACGGAATCAGCACCTCAGCCTTTTGTGTTGTCTTCGGGGCTGGTCTGCCACCTCTTATTTTACTGATCATCTGCGGCTGTACCCAAAGACCAACAGCTCTGTCATGCTCGTCTTTTTCTATTCTTACCGGTGACATCAGTTCAAGGATATCGCAGCCTTCTGCTTCTGCGCCCTCAACTTCTTCTTCAAGCGCCGTCATGTCTGCCTTACGTCTTCTGTATACAATGCTTACCTTTTCTGCCCCCAGTCTGACAGAAGAACGGGCAACGTCCATTGCTACATTACCGCCGCCGATAACAACGACTTCTTGCCTGTATAATCCGGCATTTCATCATCGCCGATGACACGAAGCATTTCAACTGCTGAAGTCACACCTTCTTTTGCGTCCTCACCTTCAATGCCCATTTTTTTGTCTGCATGGGCACCGATTGAAATGTACATCGCATCGTATTCTTTATGTAACTCCTCAATTGTCACATCGACACCGACACTGACATTTTTCCGAACCTCAATGCCTGTAGAAAGAATGGAGGCAATCTCATCATCTAACTTCTTTCGCGGCAGTCTGTAATTCGGGATTCCGTATCTTAACATACCGCCAAGCTGTTTTCTCTGTTCAAAGATTGTAACCTTATGTCCCATCAGTGCCAGATAATACCCAGCACTCAGTCCGCCCGGACCGCCGCCGATAATTGCAACCTTCTTTCCGGTGGCTTCACCACATTCCGGCACCGGAACATTTCCTGCATTATCCACAGCCATTTTCTTCAAACCTCTGATATTGACAGGTGCATCAATCAGTGTTCTCTTACATCTGTTTTCACATGGATGTTCACAAATATAAGCACAGGTTGTCGGCAGCGGATTATCCCTTCTGATTAAGCGCACTGCATCGGCATATCTTTTTTCATGCACAAGTGCAATATATCCCGGAATATCCACACCTGCCGGACAAGACTTCACACAGGACACCGGCTGGCTGCTGTTACACGAACAAAAACCTCTCTCAATATGGGATTTAAAATCATCTTCACAGCCATCAATACATTTTAATACCAGCTTTGCCGCCTCATATCCAATCGCACAGTCCGCTGAGTAATAGATGCCCTCTGCCGTAAGCCTGATGACATCAAGCGTTTCCTGTGTTGCATTGCCGTCCAACACATCATCAAAAAGTCTGGCAAGCTGTCTTAAACCCACACGGCATGGGACACATTTGCCACATGACTGTGCAAGACACATTTTTATAAATGATCTGGTAAGGTCAATCGTACACAATCCCGGCGGACTTGCGACAATTCTGCGTTCCAGATCCTGATACAAAGACTCCATTGTTACCTGAGCCTTATCCTTTGTTATAATTGTTAATCTGCTCAAAATCTGCTCCATTCCTGCGTGTGAAACATTTATTTATATTATGTGTCGTATTAATATAGTCATACATTTCACCGCAAAACATTCTTACGCAATATTTTACACAATAATTTACTAAAAATAAAGCAAAGTTATTTTTTTCACATAGTTATGGTGTTAGTATGAACGAAAATACAAAACAGCCGGCAGTCCCGTTTTATCAGGTCTGCCGGCTGTCTGCCGTTATTATCCCATCACAAAGCCCAATGGAATTATCTTAACTTATTCTTGATTTCATTTTCAATCTTTTCTACAAATTCATTCAGCGGCAGGACTGTTGTGTCGGCTTCGCCGTGAAGTCTGTAGGATACGGTCTTGTTTTCCTGTTCGTTGAAACCGATGACGAGCAGATACGGTACTTTCTGAATCTGACCTTCACGCATACGGTAGCCGAGCTTTTCGGCACGGTCGTCTAATTCCACTCTGACGTTCTTTTCTTCAAGTGCGTCACAGATTTCGTGTGCATATGCCATAATTTCTTCGTTATCGGTCTTAACCGGCATTACCTTGACCTGAACCGGTGCAAGCCATGTCGGAAGATTTCCCTTTGTTTCCTCTAAGATGTAAGCCATAAATCTGTCGAGTGAACCAAGGATTGCTCTGTGAAGAACAACCGGTGTCTTCTTTTCGCCGTCCTTATCAATGTATGACAGGTTGAATTTTGCCGGAAGACAGAAGTCAAGCTGGCATGTTGATAAAGTGTATTCATTGCCGACAGCCGGTTTTACATTCACATCAAGCTTCGGGCCGTAGAAAGCGCTTCGCCGATTTCTTCTGTATATTCGATACCGAGGTCGTTCATAACTTCTCTTAATCCATTTTCTGCCTTGTTCCACATTTCATCATCATCGTGGTACTTTTCCTTATTTTCAGGGTCACGTAAGGACAGTACACAGCGGTAATCTGTAATACCGAAATCCTTGTATGTGCTGAAAATCAAATCTACAACCTTTGTAAATTCATCCTTAATCTGTTCCGGTGTAACAAACAGATGCGCATCGTTCTGACAGAAATGTCTTCCTCTTTCGATACCCTTTAATGTTCCGCTGGCTTCAAAACGGAAATCGTGTGCAATTTCACCGATACGGATTGGTAAATCCTTGTAAGAGTGCATTCTGTTTGCATAAATCATCATGTGGTGCGGGCAGTTCATCGGTCTTAATACGAAAGATTCACCATCCACTTCCATTGCCGGGAACATATTTTCCTTGTAGTGGTCCCAGTGACCGGATGTCTTGTAGAGGTTTACTGTACCGACACAAGGTGTCATGACATGAAGGTAGCCGAGTTTTCTTTCCTTATCTTTAATGTAGTTTTCCAGTTCCTGCCAGATTGTGTAACCCTTTGGTAAGAACATCGGAAGTCCGCGTCCGATAAGGTCGTCCACCATGAACAGTCCCATGTCTTTACCGATTTTTCTGTGATCTCTTTCCTTTGCTTCTTCAAGCAGTCTTAAATGGTCTTCGAGTTCTTCCGGTGTCGGGAAACATACGCCGTAGATTCTCTGTAATACTTTATTCTTGCTGTCGCCCTTCCAGTATGCGCCGGAATGTCTGATTAACTTAAAGTTGCGGCATAATTTTACGTTGTCTACGTGCGGTCCGCGGCAGAGGTCTGTAAAATCACCCTGCTCGTAGCATGAAATTGTACCGTCTTCCAGATTGGAAATGAGGTCTAATTTATATTCATCATTTTTGAACATTTCCATAGCTTCTTCTTTGGAAATTTCTTTTCTGATAATCTTCTTGCCGGATTTTGCAATCTTTTTCATTTCCTTTTCGATTGCTGTAATATCCTCGTCACGGATTACGTCATCTCCCAGATCGACATCATAGTAGAAGCCTTCTGCTACAACCGGTCCTACCCAGAACTTTGCCTGTGGGAAAAGATGCTTGATTGCCTGTGCCATTAAATGTGCGCAGGAATGGTTTAATGTGCTTAACTGTTCATCTTCTTTAAAATTTACCATTGTGATTTCTCCTTTTCTTGATTTATATTGAAAAAAAGCACCCTTAGATACTGTAACAATATCTAAGGTGCTTACACACGGTTCCACCTTACATTTCACTCTTTGCTTATAACGCAGCTACACGGTAACGCTTCAAAACCTTGATTTCTTCTACGCACAGCTCGGGAATGGTCTTCATGTACCTTTTGCATAAACAGCTTCCACCAAATGCTGTTCTCTCTGTATGTTCCGGATACACTACTGTTTCTGTCATCGCTTTTTCAATATAGTTTTTTGTTTTTCTGAGTGCTATTGTAGCACAATGCGTTTTTTTTCACAATAGGTTATTTTATGGAATTGATTCTTTTACAAAATCAACTACTTCCATATTCTTTTTTTCAATATTCTCATCGTGTTCCATTTCTTCCAGTGTCATCCAGTAGTAATGCCTGCCGTTTAAAACAAAATCCGTCTGTCTGGTCTGCTCCGGAAAATGGTGTATCTTTAATTCATATAATCTGTGATTATAAACTCTATTCTCTCCATGGCTGACAGAATATTTTTCCTGTACTCTTGATGTAATGTAATGACATTCCATATCTTCCCTATTCAATGCCAAATCTGCTGCAACTCTGTCCAGAATAGAATTTTCATTATCTCTATCCATTGTCTTATAATTCAGAAAAAGTTTGCAGTCCCATTTTTCATCATAATAGACAAGGAATTTCTGCTTGTTTTCTGTAAACAAATTTCTTATTACTACCAGTGAATGATTATGCTGTATCATGTCTAACCCTGTTATATCTTTCATTAAATCGTTATAGTCGTATTTATCCTTATACATATGAAAAATATCTTTTGCTATCTTCATACAATATAAAATACCTATCATACAAAAAATCGTTTTTAATACAATACCGGGAATCCCCAAAATATCATCATAACTAGCTGTAAACACTGAAAGCAAAAATGAAACTCCTGCAATAATTGTATCTATTGCGACTTTATTTCCGATAAATTCTCTTTTCTTTTCCAGAAGTAATTCTAAGTCCTTTTTATCTATTAATAACCTCATTATCCCACCTTATGTAACCTTTTAACAAATTATAACTGAATTTATCGAATAGCACAAGAAATTTTGACTTTTATCTCTATTTATACTATACTTTTTGCGCAGATAATGAATTACATTATTTTCGTGCTTCTGGCATATTACAGCAGCATTTTAAAGACATTTGAAAGGATACCGATTTATGAAATCATCAGATACAACACCGGAAACTTCAAAGGACAATCCTTTAGGATATGAAAAAGAATCCAAGCTTTTAGTCGGATTTGCGATTCCGTGCATTATTTCCATGCTGGTAACGGCACTTTACAACATTGTCGACCAGATTTTTATTGGACAGGGTGTCGGAATGCTCGGAAATGCGGCAACCAATATTGCCTTTCCGCTTTCGACCACCTGCACGGCGATTTCCCTTTTACTCGGAATCGGCAGTGCCACCAACTTTTCACTCCACCTCGGTGCCGGTGAAAAAGACGAATCCGCAAAATACGCAGGAAATGGCATGTGCCTTATGGCAGTTTTCGGAATCAGCCTTTTCCTTCTGACAACGATTTTTCTGACACCGATGCTGAAATTTTTCGGCGCAACCACAGACGTGCTTCCGTATGCAGAAGCTTATACGCGCATTACGGCAATCGGCTTTCCGTTTCTGATTGCCAACACCGGCATGAGCAAATTGATTTTAGCTGACGGCAGTCCGCGCTACTCTATGATTTCCATGCTGATTGGCGCTGTCGTGAATACGATTTTAGACCCTGTTTTTATTTTTGTCCTGAATATGGGCATGACCGGTGCGGCGCTTGCAACGATTATCGGACAGATGATTTCATTTTGCATCAGCCTGCGCTATATGTTTCATTTTAAAACAATACGGCTGACAAAAGACAGCTTTCATGTTACCGGAAGACACTGCCGCAATATTTTCATGCTGGGTGCGAGTGCCTGCTTTAACCAGATTGCCATGACCGTTGTACAGATTGTCATGAATAACACGCTTGCACACTACGGCGCGCAGTCCGTGTACGGCGGTGATATTCCGCTTGCCTGCTCCGGCATTATTACAAAGGTCAATATGATTTTCATGTCCTTTGTCATCGGCATTTCACAGGGAACACAGCCGGTTATCGGATTTAACTACGGTGCAAAAAATACCGCCGTGTAAGCAATACCTACCTGCTGGCGCTTAGTGCCGCTTCGGTGTTGTCCGTGATTGCATTTATCTGTTTTCAGTTTTTTCCACGGCAGATTATCAGTGCTTTCGGAAACGGAAGCGAACTGTATTTCCAGTTTTCGGAGCGTTACTTTAGAATTTATATGTTCCTTACAATTATCAACGGAATCCAGCCGGTAACGTCTAACTTTTTCAATTCTATCGGCAAATCGCGGCTGGGTGTCTTTATGTCACTGACAAGACAGATTTTGTTCCTGCTTCCGCTGATTGTCATTTTCCCGATTTTTATGGGAATTGACGGTGTGATGTATGCCGGTCCGATTGCGGACGGGGCGGCAGCGGTTGTCTGCGGTTATTTTACCGTGCGGGAACTTAAGGAATTAAAACAGCTTGAAAATAATGCTGCTGTAAATTAAAAATCAGGGGAAAGGCTTCGTCAGAAACTTCTTTCCCTGATTTTCTTATTTATCTGTATTACATTGTCTACGGCTGTCAAAACTTCTTTTACAAATTTTTCTACTCGTTGGTTATCATTTCCATGTAAGGCAATACGTGAAATCCGTTCTTTTCATAAACTTTTACTGCCCGTTCATTTTCTTCTTCCACTTCCAGACGAATGACATAGCCTGCATAGGTCTTTTTGACATACTCTATAAAGCGGCTTCCGATTCCAAGTCCTCTGTAGGAATCTTTGATATAAATGTCTTCAATCCATGCACACGGCTTGCCAAATTCCGTTGAAAAGCTTTTTGCCACCATGCCATAGCCCTGTATTTCGCCTGAATCCGGTGCGGCAAATATATATCCGTCCAGATACGGATTTTCTCCCGTACACGCCTCTATATCTTGTAAAAATATATTTTCCGAACCGTTGCTAAATACCGCCGGAGATGTATAAAACACCCGCATCATTTCAATCACGGCTTGCTTGTCCCCTGCGGTCATCTTTCTGATATTTGTATTATTGCTCATGTTTTTCCTTTCTGCTTTACTGTTGTAAAGATTTTTTACTTTCTATATTTCTGCTTGTATGATGTGTCCGAAGTTCATTTCATCTTTAAAAAGGTCATATACATATGCTGAACTTTCCTTATATAAACCGGTTTCTTCATCCTGGAGCTTTTCAAATACTTCTGAATTATAAAACTTATTCATTGCTTCATCATATTCCATTTCCTGCTGGACAGTAAGCATTTCAATAATGTCCTGAATGATATACTCCATTAACTGCTGTTGTAAACTCAACTCAATCTTCCACCTTTCTTAAAAGTCTGATACTTTTTTCTGTATGAAACGAATATTGTGAAGATGTTTTCTTATATACCATGCCTTTTAATAATGTTTGAAAATCTATTATTTCATTTTCATACTGACGAAATAACAATGCCATGTTATCGTCTGCTACCGGTCCGATAACAATATCATATTTATTATCCTGATTGCATAATATATCCTCTATGTTGTCAAAGGAATGATTTCTGTTATTCATAACAAATCTTGCCCATTCCTCTGTTGTCTGTTCCCCAAAATCTTTTATTTTAATCCCCGGCAGTTCTCTAAAATCATCTTGTATATCAAAAACATTTAAAACCGGACTACCACCATAAATTTTAGCTACCCTCACTGCCATTCTTTCTGCCTGCTCTCTTATATCCGTCAGATAAAATCCTATTCCGAAATCTTTATACGGTCTGCACATTGCAAGATTAATACTGTTGATACCTGTATTGCTTCCATGATATAATCTCATAATTTTCCCCCGTTTCTCCTACACAAAATTCCTAAGTCCTCTAATACCGTATCAAACGACAATGTATGCTCTGCTTCATAATTTTCCTTTATAAATTCAATGCCTTTAAACTGAAATAAATACTGAAATGCTTCTTTTACGCTGAGATTATTTTTTTGAGCAAATTCATCTACACAGGCAACTGTGAAATTAATTTTATTTTTCAACTCACTCATATCAACCCTCGCTCTCATTTTTATAAGTTCATTATACCCTCTCTCCCTTCATTTTTCCACTCCTGTTTGTTTCTACATTTTTAATGCATTTTTTGGCACAAAACTTGCTCCGGAACTCTTATCAAATAAAAGAAAGTGTGTTAAAATAGCCCTGCAAAAAGATACTGCTTATTGAAATGGAGTTTTTTATGGAAAAGGATTTAACGACCGGAAAAATAACACCACAGCTTATCGGCTTTACAATACCGCTTGTGCTGGGAAATCTCTTTCAGCTCACCTACAATGCCGTTGACAGTATTATTGTCGGACGGTACGTCGGAAAAGAGGCGCTTGCCGCCGTGGGTATCTGTAACCCGATATCGACTTTATTTATATTATTTTTAAACGGACTGTGTATGGGTGCCAGCATTTTAATGGGCAACCAGTTCGGTGCAAAGGATTATGACCGCCTGCACCGCCAGATTAGTACAACCATGCTGTCCGGTATTATATTTTCACTGATTTTATCCGTGCTGTGCATTGTCTTTGCCCGCCCGATTCTGCTTTTAATGCAGGTCGACGCGTCTATCATGGGTATGACAATCAATTATCTGCGCATTATATTTGCAGGACTTTTATTTACCTTTATGTATAACTGCTTTGCAAGCACCCTGCGCGCGCTCGGTGACAGCCAGTCGCCGCTGTACTTTCTGATTACCAGTGCCGTTATCAATATTCTCGGCGATTTGTTTTTTGTCCTATTTTTAAATATGGGCAGCGAGGGCTGTGCCATTTCCACCGTTTTAAGTGAAGCACTTTCCTGCCTGCTGTGTATCATTTACATTCAGAAAAAAAGTGCCGATTTTACAGCTGGGTAAAAAATGGCTGGTATTTGATAAGGCTCTGCTTGGCAAAACGATTTCCTACGGCTGGGCATCTGCCATGCAGCAGGCAACCGTCCAGCTCGGAAAGCTTGGGATTCAGGCAATCGTCAATTCCATGGGGGTTGCCATTGCCGCCGCATTTGCCGTTGTAAACCGCATTGACGACTTTGCCTACACACCGGAACAGAATATCGGACACGCTATGACGGCGCTTATGGCGCAGAGCAAAGGTGCCGGAAAAAAGAGCCGTTTAAAAGAAGCTTTCCGGTGCGGCATGCGCATTGAAATGGTGTATGGTGTCATCATTTTTATCATCTGTTTTGTATTTGCCAATCCGCTTATGCGGCTGTTTACAAGTGATGCAGACGTCTGCCGTCACGGGGTCACCTACCTGCGGCTGATTTCCATTATGTATCTGCTGCCTGCGGCAACCAACGGTATTCAGGGATATTTCCGGGGTATCGGCGATTTAAAAATCACTTTAATCAGCAGCTTTGTCAATATGGGTGTGCGTGTCATCGCCGCTGTCATTCTTGTATTTGTATTTTCATTACAGATTGAAGCGCTGCCGTATTCCTACCTTGCCGGCTGGATTGGCATGCTGATTGCGGAGCTGCCGTTATTAATAAGAAGCTATCGGAATTACGATAAATAACGCAAAACAAGGAGGATTATATGTTTCAATCTTTAGAGATGAAGCACCCGAAGTTTTATCAGGTGTTTCGGTTTTTTGTGGTGATTGCCGCATCAATTTTTTATGCGTGGAATCTACGCTGCTTTGCCAAGACTGCCGGACTATTTCCGGGAGGATTTTCGGGACTTTCCCTGCTGTTACAGGAAATCGGTCTGGTCTTTTTCGGGATTAGTATTCCGTATACCTTATTAAACGTCTTGTTAAACCTGTTTCCGACCTATATCGCTTATAAATACATCGGAAAACGGTTTACGCTGTATTCAATTGTTGTCATTGTACTGTCGAGTATTTTTGTCGATATTCTGCCACCGTATATGTTTACGGACGACATTTTACTGCTGAGCGTGTTCGGCGGTATTTTAAACGGCTTTGCCACCAGTCTGTGCTTAAATGTCGGAACGACAACCGGCGGAACGGACTTTATCAGCATTTTCTTTGCACATGAAAAGGGCATTGATGCATGGAATTATATTTTAATCGGAAATGTGATTATGCTTGTCATTGCGGGTGCGCTGTTTGGCTGGTCGAGTGCGCTGTATTCGATTATTTTCCAGTTTTGCAGCACACAGGTTATTCAGGTACTGTATAAACGATACAAAAAAGAAACACTATTTATTATTTCCGATAAATCTGATGAGGTTTATCACGCTATCCGTGAAATGACAAATCACGATGCCACGCTGTTTAAGGGAATCGGCTGTTATGAAGGAAAGGAAAAGACTTTGATTTACTCGGTTATTAATTCTGAAGCCAAACGCGAACTGCTTCCGCTGATTCGCTCGATTGATGAACATGCGTTTATCAATGTGGTAAAAACAGAGGAATTAGACGGTCGTTTCCACGACATTCCGCACGATTAAGAATGTTTGGCGATTAATGAAAACATTGAGAATGTTGAGAAAATGGGGGCGCAGTGTTTCAAGCACGGCATAATCCTCTGTCTGATACAGTGTTTTATCCGGCGGCGTATCCTTCTGGAACAGTTCATACAGCCCCTTTGTTGTGGTCATTACAACCGTTTCATATACCGGATACGGTTCCTTTTCTACCTTAATATAATGCAGCATTCCTTTATAAAGTTTTACCAGAAAACGTTCATACGGCGTTTCCTGTCCGTTTTTTACGATTTGCAGTAAAAATGTAATGTAATGATATCGAAGAAGGGCAGTTTATGAAACCGATGCTCTCAACCGTCCAGCTGCCCAAAGAAAATATGGCACGTTTCGCATTGTTTGTCCTGCTCGACAGAATCCGCGGCGGACATAAAGAAGTGATTCGCATTGAACTGGAGGGCAAACTGCTGCTCAGAAGCTGCTACTGCCGTGTAGAAGACGTCAGTCAACCGGAATATTACATTTAGCCGCCCACCGTTCCTTTGCAATCCGCTCCCGCGTCACCAGGCACTCCGGCTCCGGCGCCAGCACATGGCGCGTCACATCAAACACCTTTGCCGCATCACATAAAATACAGTCCGCATTACCAAATACCGTGTTTTTTGCCGCTTTGCAGTCTGTAAAAGCTTCTGTTAATTTCACAAAATCCTCCGAAATATGCGGCTGATCCGGGTTGTAATGCTTTCTCATATAGACATCTTTTGTCCCCTGCGGTAATACCACTGTCAGCTTCACCGGCTTATCCGACAAACGGTTCGGCACATTTAACACTTCCTCCACGCTGTGAATGTACGTGTTTCGTTCATGTCCCACCCCGACAAGCAGAATTTTTCCGCCTATGTCTTTTAACCGGTCGTAACAGCCGCCGGGCGTACACGGTGTATTGCGGTATTCTTCTCCCGCAAGGTATTCTGCCGCATTTTTTCCGAAACCTGCCATGCTGTGTGTCGGGTGCAGGGAACGCACCACACCCGCCCGCTTCATAAAAAGATTGGTTAAAATGCCGACACAGGACGGCTCTTTTTTGCTGTCAAAAACCGGGTGGTCTTCATTAACCGTTTTCCATGTATGCGTGGGAAGTAATAACAAACCTCCCTTAAAATACTCCATCCACGTATCCAGCACGGTTTCTGCACCACCTTCTACATCACCGATAGCTTTCATGGACGAATGAATCAGTATCGTTTCCGTTCCATCAAGCCCCATCTGGTAAAGCTGTTCTTTTAAATCCTTTTTTGTATACTGCATACATATACCCCTTCCGCTCTGAAAAAATCTCCAAATAACACCAGATACAGGCTGTATCTGCCGTGTAAAGCATCCCCTCTGTTTCTATTATTTCTACTATACCGTACTTCTCCTCACATTGCAAATGTCCTGTTCCAAATGTAAACCTGCATGCAGTCCCGGCACATTTTCATATACCGGAAGTTTTCGGGTCAGTTTTATCTAATTTCGTTATAACATACTGACATCTGAAATGAAATTACAAAATTTAATGTTTTTTTATTGATTTTGCCAGTGAATTATGTATAATTATGGTAAGGCATGTGAAATTTTTCACTTATTGCATATGAATATTGTAAGTTCCGCACTTTGCGGCTTCTTACATATTACAATTATGAAGGAAAGAGGTTAAATTCAAGATGGCAGGAATTGATTTAAGCAAGTATGGTATTACAGGTTCAACTGAAATCATTCATAACCCTTCTTACGAATTATTATTCGAAGAAGAAACATCTTCTAAAACGAAGGTTATGAAGTTGGTAAGGAAAGCGAACTTGGCGCAGTAAACGTTATGACAGGTATCTATACAGGACGTTCTCCTAAGGATAAGTATATCGTTGTTGATGAAAATTCTAAGGACACTGTATGGTGGACATCTGACGAATACAAGAACGATAACCACCCAATGTCAGAAGATGTATGGGCTAAGGTTAAGGATATTGCAAAGAGCGAACTTTCTAACAAGAGACTTTTCGTAGTTGATGCATTCTGCGGTGCCAATAAGGATACAAGAATGGCTGTCCGTTTCATCGTTGAAGTAGCTTGGCAGGCACATTTCGTAACAAATATGTTCATCAAGCCTACAGCAGAAGAACTTGAAAACTTCGAGCCTGATTTCGTTGTATACAACGCTTCTAAGGCTAAAGTTTCTAATTATGCAGAATTAGGTTTAAATTCTGAAACTTGTGTAGCATTCAACATCACAAGCCACGAACAGGTTATCATCAATACATGGTACGGCGGAGAAATGAAGAAGGGTATGTTCTCTATGATGAACTACTACCTTCCATTAAAGGGTATGGCTTCAATGCACTGCTCAGCTAACACAGATATGAACGGTGAAAACACAGCAATCTTCTTCGGTCTTTCAGGTACAGGTAAGACTACACTTTCAACAGACCCTAAGAGACTTCTCATCGGTGATGACGAACACGGCTGGGATGACAACGGTGTATTCAACTTTGAAGGCGGCTGCTACGCTAAGGTTATCAACCTTGATAAGGAATCTGAACCGGATATCTACAACGCAATTAAGAGAAACGCTCTCCTTGAAAACGTTACTCTTGATGCAGACGGTAAGATTGACTTCGCTGATAAGAGCGTAACAGAAAACACCCGTGTTTCTTACCCAATCGACCACATTAAGAATATTGTACGTCCGATTTCTTCAGCTCCTGCTGCTAAGAACGTTATCTTCCTTTCAGCTGATGCTTTCGGTGTACTGCCTCCAGTATCTATCCTGACACCGGAACAGACACAGTACTACTTCCTTTCAGGATTTACAGCTAAGCTTGCAGGTACAGAACGTGGTATCACAGAACCTACCCCTACATTCTCAGCTTGCTTCGGACAGGCATTCCTTGAGTTACATCCTACAAAGTATGCTGCTGAACTTGTTAAGAAGATGGAAAAGAGCGGAGCTAAGGCTTACTTAGTTAATACAGGTTGGAACGGAACAGGTAAGAGAATCTCTATTAAGGATACTCGTGGTATCATCGACGCTATCCTTTCAGGTGCTATTAAGACAGCTCCTACAAAGCAGATTCCAATGTTCAACTTTGAAGTACCTACAGAACTTCCGGGCGTTGACTCAGGTATCCTTGATCCTAGAGATACATACGCTGATGCTTCTGAATGGGAAACAAAGGCTAAGGATTTAGCTGAAAGATTCAACAAGAACTTCGTTAAGTACACAGGCAACGAAGCTGGTAAGGCTTTAGTAGCTGCCGGTCCTCAGCTTTAATCTGAAACTTCAATTAAATACTATAGGTCTTTGCCTATGATTTACAGCGCTGTTGCTTTTTAAAGGAACAGCCGCTGTATTTATCTGAATCTATAAATAAAAACACCGAATATCTCTTATTGTAGAGATACTCGGCATTTTGGTCTGACTTTTGTTGAATTTTCGTATTTTGCGGGTTTTTACCGGTCAATTTCCGCTGCGTGTGCAAGTGCCGCATCAATATTGGCACAGAAGTTTTCTTCTCCGACCAGTTCCACAAAGCCTGCTTTTTCCATCATCGCACGCGGCTGTTCCTGTACATGGGAAAGCACCAGCGTAATGCCCTTCTTTTTGCAGATTTCATGAATATTCGTTAATGAGCGCAATGCGGTTACGTCCATTGCCGGTACACCGCGCATACGGATAATAACTACCTTAATGCCCGGTTCTGCTGAAATCTCCAGAAATTTATCTGCGGCGGCAAAGAACATCGGTCCGATAATTTCGTAAACCAGTGTATGCTTTGGCACAACCTTTAAAGAAATCTTATCTGGGTCATTATTTTCATCAATCTCACTTCCAAGGTACTTCCAGCTCTTTACCGCTGTAACATCAGACATTCTCTTTAAGAATAAAAGCGCTGCCAGTACGATACCGACTTCGATTGCCACAACAAGGTCAAATACAACAGTCAGTACAAAGGTAACAAGTAGCACGGCAACATCACTCTTTGGGGATTTGCGCACTAATTTAACAAATTCTCTCCAGCCGCTCATGTTATATGCAACCATAAACAAAATGGCGGCAATCGCAGGCATTGGAATCCATGCGGCATACGGCATTAATACAACAAGTACTAAAAGCAGTGTCACGGAATGAACCATTCCCGCAACCGGTGTTCGTCCACCGTTTTTACATTGGCTGCGGTTCTTGCAATCGCACCTGTCGCCGGGATACCGCCAAACAGCGCTGATACAATGTTTCCGGCGCCCTGCGCAACCAGTTCCATATTCGGCTTGTGGCGGCTGCCAATCATACCGTCGGATACGACACAGGATAACAGGGATTCAATTCCTGCAAGCACCGCAATTGTCAGTGCATCCGGGAATAAATCACGAATCATGCCAAGACTTATTTTCGGCATGGAAATGCCCGGTACTTTATTGGATATTGTATACAAATCGCCAATCGTCTTTACATTCATGTGAAGCAGCTTTACCATTAAAATTGCTACGATAACTGCAATCAATGACGGTGGAATTTTTTCCGTGACCTTTGGAAACACAATCAGAATCGCAAGGGATACCAGTCCGACAATTAATGCCTGCACCTGAATTGTTCCGATACACGTAACACATTCTTTAACCTTGTCTATGGTTTCCACCGGTGAATATGTAAATGTCAGTCCCAAAAAGTCCTTGACCTGTCCGATAACAATCGTTACGGCAATACCAAAGGTAAAGCCCGATGTAATCGTATACGGAATGAAGCGGATTAAATTTCCGAACTTTAAAAGTCCCATTATAATAAGAAGGATTCCCGCCATAACGGTTGCCACAACAAGACCTTCCATCTGGTGTTCTGCGACAATTCCGGCTACAATCGTTGCAAATGCGGCGGTCGGTCCTGCAATCTGCACACGGCTTCCGCCCAGAAACGAAATGACAAATCCGGCAAAAATTGCCGTGTAAATACCCTGTTCCGGTCCGACACCAGAAGCAAGGGCTAACGCAATCGACAGCGGAAGCGCAATAATCGCCACAATAATACCGGCAATCACGTCTTTTACAAACTGCTCTTTTGAATATCCTTTCATGCAGTCAAACAACTTTGGTACAAACTGATTCATTTTTCTAACCTTTCTCTTTCTTTTCTTTGAAACACGCTGTTATACACCACATCCACGCGTGACAGCATTTCCTCTTACAGGCATGTCCAATTATAAATTTAATGTAAAAATTTTATAAACAAAAAAACGTTTCTATTATAGCACACCTGCATAAATTTGCAAGCAAAAAAAACAGGCCGGAATGTGCCGTCCCTCAAAGGATAAACCTTTTGGGAAACGGTCATTCCGACCCGCTTTATATGTCATACCTTATAAGTCCTGTCTTATATACTATGGCTTTACGTGTTTATAAATCAATACAAATGCACTGCGAGCTGTTTATGACTCAGATTCTACCGCATTATCATTTAAGAAATTCTGTACCTTCTGATACAGCACTTCGTAACCGACTTCTGAATTCATCTCATTGCCGTAGTTGTCTAAGATTTCCTGATAATTTGTGTATCCGTAGTAATCTGCAAGCTGTGCACCCATGTCGTTAATTTCATCGGCAGAAACCGTGATGTTTTCATTCGATGCAATCAGTGTCAGCACCATTTTTTCAAGAAGGTACTGCTGTGCATATTCTACTGCATAATCATTAAAAGCGTCCTGTGATTCAAATCCGTATACCTGTGAAAGATATGAATCTAAATCAGAAATGCCGTAAGATGAACCGTATGAGTTAAACTCTGATTCAACATTAGACTTTAATGTATTTACAAGGCTGTCTAATTCTTCCTGCGGATAACCGCTTGGTGTCAGATTTTCGCTGAGCTTGGAATAAACTGCCTGATATTTGTCACTTGCAAATGTAGATTCTGCCTGTGATGTCAGGTAATCCTTTACATAGCTTCTTAATTCAGCAACTGTTGTTGCTTCTACGCCGAGTGTAGACGCATTTTCAGCAACCCATGCATCTGTCAAATCCGGCACAGTGCTTTTCTGGATAGACTTTACGGTTACAACGAAAATAACATCTTTTCCCGCAAGGTCAGAGCTTGAGTAGTCTGAAGGGAACGTACACGGAATATTATATTCCTGACCGACTGTCAGACCGATAAGTCCCTGGTCTAAATCGGTAATAAACTTGCCTGAACCGATGGTATAGCTGGCATCCGTTGCTGTACCGCCTGAGAACGCTTCTCCGTTTAACAGACCGCTGTAATCAAGCTTTACCGTATCGCCGGAAGCCGTCACGCCTTCTGTAACCGTTTCTGTTGTAGCTGTCTGTGATAATAACTTTGAAATGTAGCTTTCTACGTCATCATCAGATACCGTAAGAGATGAACGGTCTACAGATACTTCAACGCCCTTGTAATCCGGCAGTGTTACATACTGCTTGTAAACATCTGCATTGGATGTAATTGTTCCTGCATATTCTTCTGCTGTAACCTCTTTATTCACTGTAGATGCCGCATTATCCTGTGATGTCTTCTTGCCTCCGCAGGCTGTCAGGGACACTGCTAAAGATGCGGCAAGCATAACACCGAAAAATCTTTTTTTCATAAATCAAATTTCCTTTCGTTTCATCATTCCTATATTTTGATGTGTCACAATTTTACATGACTATATTGTTATAGCATAAATCATGATAAAAAAAAGCCGTTTCACATTTTTTTCATGATTCCGGCGCAATTCTTCTTAATTTTTATAGATTTTATACGAAATATCCGCTATAATCATTTTGTTATGAAAATATTTTTTAGAAAATTGAAAACGGCTTTTTTTACACCGCTGCTGATACTCTGCATGCTTTCGGCCTGCGGCTGCCAGACACGGCTCTCTGACCCGGTCACCGTCACCGGATATAAGCTCAATACTTATGTACAGATTTCTTCCTATATAAATGTATCCAGATCCGTTTTAAACGGCTGTCTGGATTTGTGCGATACGTATGAACAGCTCTGCTCCCGTACTTTAGAGAGCAGTACGCTTTATGCCGTGAACCACCACCAGACCGATGAAATTCCGGCAGAGCTTGGTGAGCTGATTGCCACCGGCTTAGACTACTGCCGCATTTCCGGCGGTGCGTTTGATATCACTATCGGAAGTATCTCACAGCTCTGGGATTTTACCGCAGAACAGCCGGCCGTTCCGGATGCTGCCGCCATTGCCAATGCATTGCAATATGTCGATTATACAAAAGTGGAACTTACACCGCTTGAGAACGGCAATTACCGCATTACCATGCCGGAGGGTACGATATTGGATCTCGGTGCGATTGCAAAGGGCTATATTGCGGATAAGATCAAAGATTATCTGTTAGCACACGATGTCACAAGTGCCATGATTAATCTGGGCGGCAATGTGCTGTGTGTCGGTGGAAAAAGTGACTCGAAGGATTTTACGATCGGTGTAAAAAAGCCATTTACACAAAGCAATGAACTTTTGCTGACGTTAAATCTGCGGGACTGCTCTGTGGTGTCTTCCGGCACGTATGAACGGTATTTCTATGAAAATGATACCTTTTATCATCACATTTTAAATCCCGCAACCGGTTATCCTTACGACAACCGGCTGACAGATGTCACCATACTCTCTGCCGTTTCGCTGGACGGCGACTGTTTAAGCACACGTGTTTTGCACTGGGGTTAGACAACGGTCTGGCACTCATTGAATCGCTGGACAATATCGAAGCCGTCTTTGTCACCACGGATGGAAGCATTTATTATTCCAGCGGCATGAGCCGGTATCTGAATGAGTGATACCGCAAATAAAAATTTGGAGGAAAAATCCTCTCCTCGCTTTAGGAGAAATGTGAGTAACTCACATAGGATTTCCCTTCGGAAAACATGGAGGATTATATGATTCGTTCTTTTCTTGTTATTGTGTTCTTGATCCTGTTCTTTATCTTCAGCCTGATTGCGCTGCCGGTTGAATGGGTTATCGGAAAATTCAATCCCGATGTAAAGGCAGTTTCTTCCCTGCGGATTGTGCAGGGCGCTTTTCACATCATTTTATTTTTAGCCGGTGTGCATACAACCGTAACCGGACTGGAAAATATCCCGGACGATGAGCCGGTTTTATTTATCGGAAACCACCGCGGATTTTTTGATGTGATTATTTCTTACACGTATATGAAACGTCCGACCGGATTTGTTGCCAAAAAGGAAATGAAAAAGGCGCTGATTATCCGCCGCTGGATGGACAATTTATTCTGTCTGTTCTTAGACCGTGAAAATATGAAGGAAGGCTTAAAAACCATTTTAAAGGGAATTGACTACATTAAAGACGGCAAATCCATTGTTATTTTTCCGGAAGGCACACGCAATAAAGGCGAAGGTGTTCAGGATTTCCACGCCGGAAGCTTTAAATTTGCAGAAAAAACAGGCTGTAAGATTATTCCGATGGTACAGACCAATACCGACTGCATTTTTGAACGTCAGTTTCCGCGCTTAAAGGCAACACACACCACGCTCTCCTTCGGCAAACCGATTGATATTAATTCTTTCCCGAAGGAAGAACGTAAAAAAATTGCTGCCTATACGCATGATGTCATTGTAGAAATGTATGAAAAAGAATAACTTTTTTCTTTTCAAATACGGGCATATATGCTATACTTTTATAGATATTTTAATAATTTAGGAGGACGATACTATGCCAGTCTGGGGAATCGTTTTATTAGTAATTTTCGTCATTTTACTTGCCGTATTTATCGGTTTAATGATTTTTGGAAACAAGCTCCGTAACAGCAGGACGAACAGCAGGCGCAGATTGATGCGGCAAAGCAGGTGATGTCCATGTTAATCATTGATAAAAAGAAGATGAAGCTCAAAGATGCCAATCTTCCAAAGATGGTTTTAGAGCAGACACCAAAGTATCTGCGCGGCAGTAAGATGCCTATTGTAAAAGCTAAAATCGGGCCGAGAATCATGACACTTATGGCAGACCCGAAGGTTTTTGACCAGCTTCCGGTTAAGGCCGAAGTCAAAGCTGAAGTCAGCGGTATTTACATTACAGGAATCAAATCTGTACGCGGCGGTAAAGTCGTTGCAGAACCGGCTCCGAAGAAAAAAGGACTTAAAAAATTTTTCAGTAAGAACAAATAATTGATTTACATAAGGGCTGTTGCAGAAAGTATTCCTATTTTTTGCACAGCCCTTTCATCTAATTGAGTGCCATGTATCCAATGATACATAAGAATGGAGGATTTATGCGTAATCTCACACTTTTAACAGATTTATATGAACTGACTATGATGCAGGGATATTTTAAAACCGGCAATAACCGCACGGTTATTTTTGATGCCTTTCACAGAAAAAATCCATGTGACGGCGCTTATGCGATTTCCTGCGGCTTAGAGCAGGTCATTGACTACATTAAGAATCTTCATTTTACAGAAGATGATATTGCATACCTGCGTAGTCTGTCTATCTTTGATGAAGACTTTCTGGAATATTTAAGTAACTTCCACTTCACAGGTGATATTTATGCCATTCCGGAAGGTACGGTCATTTTCCCGCGTGAACCGATTGTCAAGGTCATCGCACCGATTATGGAAGCACAGCTTGTTGAAACGGCTATTTTAAATATTATCAACCACCAGAGTTTAATTGCCACAAAGGCCGCCCGTGTCTGCTACGCCGCAAAGGGTGACGGTATTATGGAATTCGGTCTGCGCCGCGCACAGGGACCGGACGCCGGTATTTACGGTGCAAGAGCCGCTGTTATTGCAGGCTGTGTCGGTACGAGCAACGTCCTGACCGGTCAGATGTTTGGTGTGCCGGTAAAGGGAACACACGCCCACAGCTGGATTATGAGCTTTCCGGATGAATATACTGCATTTAAAACCTATGCCGATTTGTATCCGGATGCGTGTATCCTGCTTGTCGATACGTATGACACCCTGCGTTCCGGTGTACCGAATGCGATTCGCGTATTTAAGGAAATGCGTGAAAAAGGCATTGATTTAAAGGGCTACGGTATCCGTCTGGATTCCGGCGATTTAGCTTATCTGACAAAGAAAGCGCGTAAAATGTTAGACGATGCCGGATTTGAAGATGCCATTATTTCCGCTTCCAGCGACTTAGATGAATATCTGATTGACTCCTTAAAGACACAGGGTGCGGCGATTACTTCATGGGGTGTCGGAACCAATCTGATTACTTCTAAGGACAACCCGGCATTCGGCGGTGTTTATAAGCTTGCCGCAGTGATGGGCGATGACGGCACATTTATTCCGAAAATCAAGCTGTCCGAAAATTCAGAGAAAATCACAAATCCGGGCAACAAGACGGTTTACCGTGTCTACGATGCCGACGGCATGATTAAGCGGATTTAATCGCGCTGGCCGATGAAACGTATGATGAATCACAGCCTCTGCTTTTATTTGACCCTGTGGAAACGTGGAAAAAGACACTGATGGAACCGGGCGAGTATTCTATGCGTGAGATTATGGTGAAAGTATTTGATAAGGGCGAGTGTGTTTACGATTCGCCAAATGTCATGGACATTCAGAAATACTGCAAACAGGAGCAGGCAACGCTTTGGGATGAATCCAAGCGGCTGATTAATCCTCAGGTTGTTCATGTCGATTTATCACAGAAGCTTTATGATTTAAAGCAGGAACTCCTGCACAATTACGGACGGGAAAAGCTGTAGCAATACGGCTTCCCGCCCTTTTTTAATTTGCTTTTCTATTTTTCCAGTGTATTTAACAGTTCATACAGAAGCGTATACAACTGTGCAGCTTTTTCCTGCGGAAGTGCCGCGCATGCCATCATTTTCTGCGAAATCAGCACCGCTTCGTCTTTTAAGTCTTCTCCCTTTGGCGTAATGGCGGCAATTAATACCCGCTCGTCTTCTTCGCTTCAGGTACGTGTCACATATCCTTTCTGCTCTAATTTTTTTAAGAGCGGCGTGAGTGTTCCGGAATCTAAAAACAGGCATTTGCCCAGTTCCTTGACACTGATTTGCTTTTTCCCCCACAGCACCATCATGGCGATGTACTGTGTATAGGTTAAATCTATTTTTTCAAGAAATGGTGTATACCGCTTGATAATCTCTCTGGAGCAGGCATACAGCGGAAAACACAGCCCGCCGGACATTTCATGATTATCTGACGGACTGTGTTTTAACTCATTTTTTACTTTTGATTCTGCTCAAGCTGTTCCAGCTTTTCCGCCATTTCCCGTAACCGGCGTCTGGCTGCTTCCAGTTCTTCTTTTTGTGTGTCAATAGTTGCTTTCTGTGAATCAATCGTTTCCTGCATTTCATCTATCATGTACTGCACCGTATTTCTATCCAGTTGAATCAATTCCTTTGAAAACATTTCCATCACCTTTTCCACATTCTGGCACATGACATAAATTTCTTCGTACATTTCTTTAAACTCCGGGTACTGACTGATTAGTTTAATGATAATCTCCGGTTCGTCTTTACTTAGAAATGTGAGCCACGCTTCTGTCTTATTCCTAAGATTATTGTGGGTGATTCCACGGAAAATGTCAAGCGGTATGAACACATATTTTTGCAGTAATTCCAGTTCCAGACCTGTGTCTGACTGCTGTTTGAATTTGTGAATGTAGTTTTGTGGATATTCATGAAATTCTTTGATACTTGTTTCAAAGAATACTATCGTATAGACGGATTTTATATCCTTATAACTGAAGGCTTTTTTCTTTTCGCCTTTGACCCTTTTATACTGTCTGAGCAGTAAATCCGAGGAATAGCACGCACTCCGCTGTCCCGGAAAGCTGTATCCGATTTTCTGGACTTCGACATTTGCAAGACTGGTATCAGCAAGTTCCACTAAGATGTCCATAATCAACAGCGACTGTTCATCGGCTAGCCTTGTAGAATCTCCCGGAAGCACTCTTTTTATCGTAACACTCTGCCCCAATAAAAGGGATAGTAATTCGTTGAGCCGCTCCGGTGTGTTTTCGGGATTCATTATTTCTTTAAAGAAGGCATCATATAAAACTTTCACGCCTTTGACCCCTGTGCAGTAATCTAAAAATTCTTCCTGCTGTTCTTCGTCCCATTCCCGATATTTTTCTAAAAGTTTTGGATTCTCGCGGATTTCTCTTTCAATATCCTCCCGCTCACGAATCATCGGAAAATACTGTTTTAATTTTGTTGTGCTTTTTGGCAATCGCATCGCCCCTTTCTTTCGCATTTTATTCATCATTCAACAATATTTATAAATATTGTTGATGTATATAATATACTTCATATAATAAACCTTGTCAATATATTTTTTACACTATACAAATAGCATTTAAAACCATTTTCCTCCGTCCTGACAAAGCCACTTTGATACAAAAAGAGCAGACACAAAAAATTCCTTCTGTATCTGCTCTCTATCTGCTTTTTAACACTTTATCACAAAACCGTATCAACAAAATTCATGATAAAATCATTAGACGAATTATTCTACTGTATAAATCCAGCCCTTAGGTGCTTCAAGCTTGCCCATCTGGATACCTGTTAAAGTATCGTACAGCTTCTGGATTGTAGGGCCCATCTTTTCCATACCGCTTGGCATGCAGATTTCCTTGCCGTGGTCAACAATCTTACCAACCGGTGAGATAACAGCTGCTGTACCGCAAAGACCACATTCTGCGAAATCCTTTACTTCTTCCAGTGTAACTTCACGTTCTTCAACCTTCAGTCCTAAGATTTCCTTCGCAACATATACGAGTGAACGACGTGTAATAGAAGGAAGAATACTGCTTGACTTTGGTGTTACAACTGTACCGTCTTTTGTAACGAACAGGAAGTTTGCACCGCCTGTTTCTTCTACCTTTGTTCTTGTTGCCGGGTCTAAGTACATATTTTCCGCGTAGCCTTCTTTATGTGCTGTTACGATTGCATGTAAGCTCATGGCATAATTTAAACCGGCCTTGATATGACCTGTTCCGTGAGGTGCTGCTCTATCGAAATCAGATACCTTAATTGTAAGAGGCTTTGCGCCACCCTTAAAGTATGGGCCAACCGGTGTTGTAAGGATTCTGAACTGATATTCATCAGCCGGCTTTACACCGATAACCGGATTGCTGCCGAACATATATGGACGGATGTATAATGTAGCACCTGAACCAAATGGCGGTACCCATGCTGCATTTGCCTTTACTGTATCTGTAACAGCCTGTACAAACTTGTCTACAGGGAATGGCGGCATTTCCAGTCTTTCGCAGGAATCATGCATTCTCTGTGCATTGAGGTCCGGACGGAACATAACAATATGACCGTCTTCTGTTGTATAAGCCTTTAAACCTTCAAAACAAGTCTGTGCATACTGAAGTACACCTGCACACTCATTTAACACGACCTTATCATCATCTGTAATGACTCCGTCATCCCACGCTCCGTCTTTATAATTTGCTACAAATCTTTTATCTGTCTTTACATAACCGAATCCAAGATTTGCCCAGTCAAGATTTTTCTTTTCCATCTTCATTACTTCCTTTCGCGTCTAGTCGGATTGTTACGAAATGATATCTTTTACTTCATTCCACTCAATTCTTAACAGTTATTTTACTGCGATACCTTGTGAAAGTCAATATCCCAGTTTCTGCATTTTTAGGAAGTTTCATCATTTTATTCCCGATCTAATAATGACTGATAAAATGCCGCATAATCTTCACGTTGTTCTGCCGTAAACGCAATGGCAGTTCTTGGGTGCTGGTTCTGCTGTCCTGTCAGCATATACTGTACATCACAGCCCCATACAAGCCCTGTCTTCTTTAACGGAAGCATCTGGTTCTGTAAAAATTTTAATACCGGATTCAAACTGTACTTCGGATTTCTAAGGAAGCCTAACAGCAGTTCCATGTTGCAGTTTCCTGCACCGCGTCCCATGCCGCTCATCGTTGCATCCAGATAGCTGACACCTACGGTGCAGGCTTCAATCGTATTTGCAAATGCAAGCTGCTGGTTGTTGTGTGCATGGATACCGACCTTCTTGCCGTATTTTTCTGCAACCTTCAAATACTTATCCGCCAGTCTGCGGATCTGTTCCGGATATAAAGAACCATAGCTGTCAACCAGATAAATCGTGCCGACCTCGCTCTGTGCCAGTAAATCCAGTGCCAGATCCAGCTCAGATTCTGCCGCTGTGGAAACTGCCATAATATTAATCGTGGTTTCATAGCCCATCTCCGCACAGTAATGAATCATCTCGATTGCCGCCGGAATTGTATTAATATAAGTAGCAATACGAATCATGTCAATCACGCTGTCTGTCTTTGGAATAATATCTTTTTTATAATCGGTACGTCCGACATCTGCCATAACGGAAATCTTTAAATCGGTGTTGTTATCACCGACAATATCACGGATATCCTGCTCATCACAGAACTTCCACTTGCCGAATTCCTTAACGTCAAAAATTTCCTTTGAAGCCTTATAACCGAACTCCATGTATTCTACACCTGCTGCCACGTTGGCGGTATATAAATTTCTTACAAATTCATCGTCAAAATAAAAATTGTTGACCAATCCTCCGTCTCTGATTGTACAATCAACGACCTTAATATCCGGTCTGTAAGAAATTAATTCGCCCTTCTGTTCCATTTCCTTTTCCTCCAATATCTGCTTTTGTTTTATTTTTCACTTTAAAGCGTTAAACTTTAACGTATTATAGCACACTTTTTTCAAAATGCAAACCCCTTTCAGAAGAATCCTTTCCAAAATGCTTTATAACCGATTTACGTCAGCTGCTGCATATCCTTTACCAGGGCTTTTAATCCTGCCAGATATTCATGCGCATTGCTGAATTTCTTCTTTGTCACCCTCCAGACAAATTTCGGTTCCGGACTGCTGATAAACCGCACCGCACCGCCGTATCCGGCTACGAAATTTTCGATTTTATCCCCCTGAATGTCCGCTTTCGGATAAATCTTCATGACCGTCCGCCACTGCGATGCCCCCGGTGTTTCGTCCGTTCCGCCCTGAATCTCGGTAATGCCGATTTTGTGTGCCATAGACTTAACCAGTGCAATATTTAAAAGATTGGCGGCACTTGCCGGCAGACTACCGTAACGGTCACCGAGTTCGTCGCACATATCCGACAGTTCCTCCTCGCTTTCAATACCCGCAATCCGCTTGTAGACATCCAGCTTCTGATATTCGCTCTTAATATAAGAAGACGGAATAAATGCATCTACATTCAAATCCACATTTGTTTCAAAACCGTATTCATTTTTAATTCCCTTCAAATCATTCACCGCCTGATTGAGCATTTTACAGTACAAATCATATCCAACCGCCGCCATATGCCCATGCTGGGAGCGTCCAAGCACATTTCCTGCGCCACGGATTTCAAGGTCTTTCATCGCAATCTTAAAACCGGAGCCGAAATCCGAAAATTCACGAATCGCACTTAAACGTTTCTCTGCCACTTCCGTGAGCATTCTGTCCCTGCGGTACAATAAAAATGCATAGGACGTTCTGCTGCTTCGTCCGACACGCCCGCGTAACTGGTAAAGCTGTGAAAGTCCGAATTTATCCGCATCTTCGATAATCATGTATTGACATTTGAAATGTCCACACCGGTTTCGATAATCGTGGTTGAAATTAAGACGTCAATTTCTCCGTTGATAAATTCGTACATGATTTTTTCAAGCATACGTTTTTCCATCTGACCGTGTGCATAGGCGACATTGCCTCCGGCACCAGTTCCTCAATGTGTGCCGCCACCTCATCAATGCTGCGGACACGATTGTATACATAATACACCTGTCCGTTTCTTGCCAGCTCTCTGTGAATCGCCTCCCGGATCATTTCATCGTTATGTTCCGTTACAAAGGTCTGTATCGGCACGCGTCTGTCGGCGGTTCTTCCAGTACACTCATATCACGGATACCGACAAGACTCATATGCAGTGTTCTAGGAATCGGGGTCGCACTGAGCGTCATGACATCCACATCATTTTTTAATTTCTTAATCTTTTCCTTATGGGTTACACCAAAACGCTGTTCCTCATCAATAATCAACAGTCCCAGGTCCTTAAACTCCACGTCCTTGGATAACAGTCTGTGTGTACCGATTGCAATATCTACAAAACCTTTTTTTAACTCGGAAATACTTTCCTTGATTTCCTTGCTTGTACGGAAGCTTGACAGCTGTGCCACCGTCACCGGAAAATTTTTCATCCGCTGTTCAAAGGTGTTGTAAATCTGCTGGGCAAGAATAGTTGTCGGCACAAGATATGCCACCTGCTTGCCCTCCTGTACCGCTTTAAATGCCGCACGGATTGCGACTTCAGTCTTGCCATAGCCGACATCACCGCAGATTAAACGGTCCATAATGCGGGTACTTTCCATATCACGCTTGGTGTCTTCTATCGCCGTCAGCTGATCCTGCGTTTCCTCATACGGAAACATTTCTTCAAATTCCCTCTGCCATACGGTATCCGGTCCAAACTGATAGCCCTTTCCCTTCTGCCGCGCCGCATACAGCGCAACCAGATCCTTTGCCACTTCTTCAACGCGCCGTGTACCTTGGATTTTGTTTTATTCCACTCCTGTGTCCCCAACTTATTGAGCTTGGGCTTCTTTTCGGTATCCGCCGCCGCATATTTCTGTAAACGGTCAAGCTGTGTCGCCAGCACATAAAGGTTACTGTTTCCGGCGTATTCAATCTTGATATAATCCTTTTCCACGCCCTCAACCGTAATTTTTTCAATACCCTTATACACACCCAGTCCGTGACTTTCATGCACGACAAAATCGCCGATATTCAGTTCGTTAAAACCGGCTATCGACTTTCCGTCATACTTTTTCTTCTTTTCACGTTTTTTGTGCCTGCTTGCAAAAATATCATTTTCCGCAATCACGACAAACTGCAGAAGCGGATACTCAAAGCCCTTGTGCAGACTGCCGTAAGTGACCATAATCGTGCCTTCAAGCATTTCATTTTCAAAATCTTCACTGAAATACGCCGTCAGCCCCAGATCCGCCAGATCCTGCACAATTCTTGCCGCACGCGTTCTCGAATTGCACACCAGGATACTCTTATACCCCGAACGCTTATATTTTTTTAAATCGTCCGCAAGATACTCAAAGCTGTTGTGGTACGGACTGATACTGCGGGTATCAATGCGCACATATTCCGCCACGGAAAATTTTTCCGGCTTGTAATCCAGCGCCGACAACAGCAGGGTACGGTCCTTTTCAAGTCCCGCATAAATGCTTTCAATCCCGTGAATCATATCGGTCTGTCCCGGTAGAATATAGCCGCCCTCCAGACGATTTTTCATACTTTCCGTATATTCATATAAAATAAGTTCCATACGCTCATTTAAGCGGTTCGGCTCATCTAATACAAACAGCGTGTCGTCCTTTGGAAAATAGCTTAAAAATCCGGTCAGTTCCTCTGCAAACATCCGCAGCGCCTTGCTGTAATCACCGGTACGTTCCATATCTGCCACATTTCTGCGGATACGGTTGCATTTCTCAATATCCTCTGCCGTCTTTTTCTTCTTATCATTACCAAAGGCGGTCAGCTGTCCTGCCAGTTCTTCCTGTAACTTTTCCCTGCCGCGCGCAATTTCTTCTTCGCTTAACAGGCATTCTGTCGCCGGAAAAGCTTCAAACCGCTCAATCTTTTCAATGGAACGCTGGCTCTCCACGTCAAACAAACGGATTGAATCCACCTCATCGTCCCACAACTCAATGCGCACCGGTGTTTCTTCCGTATACGGGAAAATGTCGATAATACCGCCGCGCACCGCAAATTTGCCCTGTCCGTCCACAATCGCACATCGCTCATAGCCAATCTGTACCAGTTCTTTTGAAAGCGCTTCTAAATCAAGAACCTGTCCTTTTTCAAATGAAATCGTGGCATTTTTATATTTTTCAAGCGGAACGAGCAAATCAGCACAGCCGTCAATCGTTGTCACAACCGTAAGTCCCGCCGCATTTTTGTTTTCCGGCTGTATGCCGTCTGTTTTACCGTTTGAAATACTGTCTTCACTGATATGCTTCTGCGCCTGAATGATTTTGTAAATGCATGCAAGCCGCTCTCCCGCAAGCTGGTTGCCATGCACATCGGCGCTGTAAAAGATAAAATCCTTGGCAGGATAGTAAATACTGCTCTTATCAAAAAAGAGACAATCCTCACGAAGCTGTCTTGCCTTGACCTCATCGCTAGTAATCACGACCCGGATTGGATACTGCTCCCCGAGTGCTTCCAGCAGATGTGCTTTCTGCGTGTCAATGCAGCCGCTGACCATTACCGCATGCCCCAGCCGGCTAAAAGACTTTTTAATTTCTTCTATCCCTGCCATCCCCTGCACAGGCTCAAAAAATGTTTTCATACTTCCTCAATTCTACAATTTTTATTTCATCCATTAAATTTATTCATCGCACCGGTAATACCCTCTGTCATGATACAGGCAACCGCTTCGCAGGCTCTCTGATTGGCATCCCGCAGTGTATCGTATAAATCTGCCGGGAATTTTCCGAGTACCCAGTCTGCAAGGTCCCAGCCCTTCGGTTTGTCACCGACACCGAACTTAACACGCTTGAACCGGTCACTGCCAAGCTGCGCGATAATACTTTTAATACCGTTGTGTCCGCCTGCGCTTCCCTTTGCCCGCAAACGCAGTTTGCCCGGTTCTAAGCTGATGTCGTCAAAAATAACGATTAAATCATCGATATCCGCCTTATAATAATCCATGACTTCACGGATACATTCCCCGGACAGATTCATATACGTCATCGGCTTTACAAGAATGACCTTCTCTCCCTCAATCATACCCTTGCCAATCATCCCTTTGTGTTTTTGTGTGTCTACGCTGATATTATATTGATCTGCCAGCGCATCTATCACAGAAAATCCTGCATTGTGTCTTGTTCCCATATACTGTGTGCCGGGATTTCCCAGCCCCGCTATAATATACATACTTTCCTCATTTCCGCAGACATTTATGTCGGAGAACCGCGAGCCAAATGTCAGATTTGGCTCTGCGATAAAAGCTATTTTGTGACGCCTGCGGCACAAAATGCTGTGTGAAAAATCAGCACATCAGTGTGATTTTTCACACTTATCTCCTTTTCTGAGCAACTTGTTGCAAAGTGGCGATGAGAAATTCGCGCAGGCGATTTCTCATCTGCAATCATGGCTATTTGTTTTCGCTCCGAAACAAATAGCCGTGTGAAAATCTTTGATTTATGGATTTTCGCATTTCTCCTTTTCTGAGCGAAAGCAAACATCTGTGCAAAAAAGCGCGAAGTCCATTTTTCATGACTTCACGCTTATCTGTTCTGTATGCTTTCACTGCGTGTCTACGCATTTTTAAATGCTAGCATATTCTGATATCAGTGTCAAAAATTACTTTTTCAGCTTAAACTGCTGTACAAGTTCGTTCAGTGAAATAGATTCTGCTGAAAGCTCTTCACTTGTTGCAGAAGATTCTTCCGCAATAGCGGCATTGCTCTGTACAACCTCTGAAATCTGATTAACACCGGCTTCAGCCTGCTTCATCTGTTCTGTCTGTGTTTCTGAAAGCTCCTCTAGCTCTTTAGACTTTTCTGCGACTTCATTAATCCCCTGAACCAGTTCAATAATCGTCTTAGAAGTCTTCTCTACGGCACGGTTACCATTTTCAATTTCCTGAATAGAATTCATAATGAGTTCTCTTGTATTCACTGCAGACTGAGCGCTTTCGTCAGCAAGCTTGCCAATCTGTGTTGCAACAACAGCGAATCCGCGTCCGGCTTCTCCGGCCCTTGCGGCTTCAATAGAAGCATTTAATGCAAGCAGATTGGTCTGTTCAGCAATTTCTTCGATTTCACCGATAATGCTTTCAATCTTCTGAGACATTTCACTCATACGCTGCATAGCTTCCGTAACCGCCTGCATCTCCTGCTGGCTTCTGTCTGCTTCTTTTGCATATTTCACAGATAAATCATACGAAACGCTTGCACTGTCATGTGTATGTTCTACACCTTCTGTAATACTTGCAAAAGAGGCAAGTAATTCTTCAACTGCACCGGCCTGGTCTGTAGAACCTTCTGCAAGGCTCTGTGACCCCTCTGCAAGGTTACCTGCACCGATAGATACCTGAGCGGCAGCTTCTTCAATGTGGCGCATTGTATCATTCATATCTTCGTTCATCTGATGGATTGCATCATTCATGGCTGCAAAATCACCCAGATACTTTTCAGGAATTGCAGACGAACCTGTATAATCATTCTTTGCCATCAGTTCCATACGGTAATTAACATCCTTAATAACTGCTGACAGATTCTCTGCCATATCCTTGCAACAGTTAACCATATCCAGATACTTCATCTTCTGATTCCATTACCGAATCA
>ENA-OQIO01000111-OQIO01000111.1-human-gut-metagenome-genome-assembly--contig:-NODE-111-length-38064-cov-4.911300_pt1 | contig 38064 bp, 56 predicted proteins | sample MGYA00242573_ERZ504737 | MGnify/ENA primary metagenome ERZ504737 (study PRJEB26092, sample SAMD00036203) | human gut metagenome | host: Homo sapiens | study: EMG produced TPA metagenomics assembly of...
CCGGCGATGTCCGGGCAAAGCTGCGGATGGCGCAGTTTGCCGCCGAGACCAACCCGGAATTTGCCGTCAATGTGGATGCGCTAACCAAGGCGCAGCCCAGAGAACTGGAAGCCTCCGAAATTGATGTACGGCTTGGTGCAACGTGGCTCGACCCCAGTATTATCCAGAAGTTTATGACCGAGACCTTCCAGATCCCCTACTATCTGCGGCGAGCCGTGAATGTGCGGTACTCTCCCTATACCGCAGAGTGGCGTGTGGAGGCAAGACTGCCACCGGGCGGAGTGACATTATTTCGTCCGAGACCTACGGCACCAGCAGAGCCAACGCCTACAAGATTTTGGAGGAAACCTTGAACCTGAAGGATGTTCGCATCTACGACACCATCGAGGATGCCGATGGCAGGCCCAAGCGTGTGCTGAACAAGCGGGAGACCATGCTGGCACAGCAGAAACAGCAGGTCATTAAAGACGCTTTCGCCAACTGGGTCTGGCAGGACCCCCAGCGGCGCATTGCGCTGGTGAAGCAGTATAACGAGCTGTTCAACTCTACCCGCCCCCGTGAATACGATGGAAGCCACATCAAATTCGTGGGCATGAACCCGGAGATCACCCTCCGTGAACACCAGCGCAACGCCATTGCTCATGTGCTTTATGGCGGTAATACGCTGCTTGCACACGAAGTGGGCGCAGGCAAGACCTACGAAATGGCAGCCTCTGCTATGGAAGCAAAACGCCTTGGTTTGTGCCAGAAATCGTTGTTCGTGGTGCCCAATCACCTGACTGAGCAGTGGGCAAGCGAGTTTCTGAACCTCTACCCCAATGCCAAGCTGTTGGTGGCACAGCGCAAGGACTTTGAGACCGCCAACCGCAAAAAATTCTGTGCCCGCATCGCCACCGGCGATTACGATGCCGTCATCATCGGTCATTCGCAGTTTGAAAGAATCCCACTTTCTTTTGAGCGGCAGGAGCGTATCATTCAGGAGCAAATTTATGAAACGCTTGCCGCCATCAACGAGCTGAAAGCCCACGCAGGCGAGAATTTCTCCATCAAGCAGATGGAAAAGACCCGGAAAACGCTGGAAATCAAGCTGGAAAAACTGCGTTCCGATGAGCGCAAGGATGACGTAATCACCTTTGAACAGCTCGGCGTTGACCGGCTCTTTGTGGACGAGTCACACGCGTTCAAAAATTGTTTCTCACAACAAAAATGCGGAATGTCGCAGGATTATCCACCAGCGAAGCACAGAAATCCAGCGATATGTTTGGCAAGTGCCGCTATCTGGACGAGATCACCGGCGGGCGTGGCGTGGTGTTCGCCACGGGTACTCCCGTGAGTAATTCCATGACCGAACTGTACACGGTCATGCGGTATCTGCAATACAGCACCCTCCAGCAGAAAAAGCTGACCCACTTCGACTGTTGGGCATCCACCTTTGGTGAGACCACTACCGCCATTGAGCTTGCTCCCGAAGGTACAGGGTATCGGGCGAGGACGAGATTTGCCAAGTTCTTCAACCTCCCGGAACTGATGTCCATGTTCAAGGAGGTTGCGGACATTAAAACATCTGACCAGCTTCATCTTCCGGTGCCCGAAGCAAAGTTTGAGACCGTGGTGGCGAAACCCTCGGAAATCCAAAAGGAAATGGTGCAAGAACTGAGCAAACGTGCCGCCCGCATCCACTCCGGTGCAGTAGATGCCTCCGTGGACAATATGCTCTGCGTCACAAACGACGGCAGAAAAATCGGCTTGGACGTTCGCTTGATGAACCCCATGCTGCCCGATGATCCCAACAGCAAATTGAACGTATGCGTTCAAAATGTGTTGAAGATTTGGGAGGAAGGCAAAGACCAGAAGTTGACCCAGCTTTTGTTCTGCGACCTCTCGACACCGAAAAACGATGGCAATTTCAACGTCTACGATGACATTCGCAAAAAGCTGGTTGCTGCCGGTGTGCCGGAAAACGAAATCGAGTTTATCCACAACGCAGATACCGAAGCAAAAAAGGCGGCATTGTTCTCCAAAGTGCGCTCCGGCGATGTGCGAGTTTTGCTCGGAAGTACGGCGAAAATGGGGGCGGGTACCAATGTGCAGTCCCGGCTTGTGGCGGTGCATCATCTGGACGTTGGTTGGAAGCCCAGCGACATGACCCAGCGCAATGGGCGCATCATCCGGCAGGGCAACATGAACAAGGAAGTCAAGGTCTTCAATTACGTCACGGAAGGGACATTTGACTCGTATTTGTATCAGACTTTGGAGAATAAACAGCGATTTATCTCGCAAATTATGACCAGTAAATCCCCCGTGCGCTCCTGTGAGGATGTGGACGAACAGGCACTTTCTTATGCAGAGATCAAGGCACTGTGTGCCGGAAATCCGCTCATCAAGGAGAAGATGGATTTGGATGTGCAGGTTGCAAAGCTGAAGGTGCTGAAAGCTGACCACCAGAGCCAGAAATTCCGGCTGCAAGACAAATTGCTGACCAAGTTTCCGGCTGACATTCAGGAAACGAACGCCCACATTGCCGGGCTGAAAGCCGATGCACAGCTTGCCGCCGCCCATCCGCAGGGCAAGGAGGAGTTCTGCGGTATGGTCATCAAGGGCGTTGCCTACGGCGAGAAAAAGACCGCCGGTGAGCGGCTGGTGCTTGCCTGTTCCGAGCTGCCCAACGCCGAGGAAAAAGTCATCGGCAGCTACCGGGGCTTTGAACTGTCCCTGCGGTTCGATGCTTTCCGCACGGAGTATCAGGCACTTTTGAAGGGGCAGCGAAAGTACACGGTACCCTTGGGCACCGACCCATTAGGCAACATTATCCGTCTGGATAACTCCCTGAACAACTTCCCGGAGCGCATCACCGCCGCAGAGAACGAGCTGGCCACCCTGCATCAGCAGCAGGCGGCGGCACAGATTGAGGTGGAAAAGCCCTTCCCGCAGGAGGAAGAGCTGGCAGAGAAGTCCGCACGGCTTGCAGAATTGAACGCCCAGTTGGATGTGGACGAAAAGAGCCACGAGCCGGAACAGGACGAGCAAGAACAGGCGGATGCACCTCGCCGCCCCTCGGTGCTGGCGGCGCTGGAGGAAAAAACGGACAAGCCGGAGCCGGTGAGGCCCTTCAAAAGCTATCTGGATAAGGACGGTGATGCCCGGTGAGGGAAAAACGGGACGAGATCATCATCCTGAGAACCACAAAAGCGGAGAAAAATCGTATCTATGAAAAGATGCTGGGCATAGGTATCCGCAGCCTGAGCGCCTATATCCGCAAGATGGCTCTGGACGGTTACTGCCTGCACCTCGACCTGAAGGAACTGCGCCGCATGGCTTATCTGCTCCAAATGTGCAGCAACAACCTCAACCAGTACGCCAAACGTGCCAACGAGTGCGGCAAAGTCTACGCCGCCGACATGGAGGACCTGCGGCAGCGGCTGGACGAGCTGATCGACATTGGCAGAAAAATTCTCGCTCGGCTGGCAGAACTCTAAAATTTTCCCCCGTAGTTGGAGGGCTGCGGGGGTACATAAGGGTTGACATCCTTGCAAAGCAATCGTTGACACCTTTATAATAGGGACAAAAGGTAGGTGCTGGACATGAGGTTCGTTTTTAAGATGATCGTTTTCCCGTTTTGGCTGCTTACGGCTTTCCTTGCGCTGATGCTGAAATGGACGCTGAACCTGTCAGCGTTTGTGCTGGCGCTGCCCATGATGTATATCTTCGGCTGCGGCTTTATACGCTGTACTGCCGGGAGTGGCTGCAATTTTTGATTTTGCTGGTGGCAGAGTTTGGATGCTTCCTGCTTATCACTGCTGGGACAGTCATTGTAGAAGCCGTGGAATGGTTCAGTGGTTGGATTGCAGAACTATAAAATTTTTATGCCGCCGATGTGCGGCATTTCCTTTTTGCCGGGAGGTGGTCAAACTGGCTGCAACACGATTGATTGCACTGCACAAAAACAAGGGAAAATCCGTTGCGGCCTGCCTGAAAAGCCGAACAGATTACGCCCAGAACCCGGACAAAACTCAGCAGGGCGAGCTGGTCAGCAGTTACGAATGCAGTCCCTTGACCGTGGATGAAGAATTTATGATCTCCAAACGCCAGTATGAACTGATGACTGGGCGCAGGCAGAAAAGTGATGTGATCGCATATCAGATTCGGCAGTCGTTCAAACCCGGAGAAATCACCGCCGAAGAAGCCAACAAGGTCGGTTATAAGCTTGCCATGCGGTTCACGAAAGGCAAGCACGCTTTTATCGTTGCTACCCACACGGACCGGCAGCACATCCACAACCACATTATTTATAACTCCACTGCGCTGGACAGCACCCGGAAATTCCGGGATTTTTTATTGTCCGGGCTTGCGGTACAGCGGTTGAGCGATTTGATTTGTCTGGAACATCAGCTGTCTGTTATTGAAATCAAGCCGTACCGGGAGCGGCAAAAGCGCACACTTTATCCACTCAAAGAAAGCAATCGTGATAAGCTGTGCGCCGTAATCGACGGCATCCTGCTGAACGAGAAGCCTGCAAGTTTTGAAGTCTTTCTGCAAAAACTGGAGCGGCAGGGATATGAGGCGAAGCGTGGCAAGCACACGGCGGTGAAGGGCAAGGGACAGAAACGTTTTATCCGGTTCCGCACTCTGGGCACCGGCTATGGTGAGGACGAGATCAAGGCGGTGCTGGAGGGCAAGGCAAAACACCAGCCGTACCAGAAGCAGCCGCCGAAAGAACAGCCCTTCCAGTTGCTGGTGGATATTCAGGGAAAAATGGCAGAGGGCAAAAGTGTCGGCTACAAAAAGTGGGCAACGAAGTTCAACCTGAAAGAGATGTCCAAAACGCTGCTATTTTTACAGGAGCAGAAAATCGGCAGCGCCGAAGAACTGCGGGAACGTGCAGCGGCGGCAACAGAATGCTATCATGCTATGGGGGATTCCATCAAGGCAGCGGAAGCAAGGTTGACAGAAATTGCCGTGCTGAAAACCCACATCATCAACTACGCCAAGACCCGTCCGGTCTATGATGCCTACCGCAAGTCAGGGTACAGTAAAAAGTTTTTGGAAGCTCATCGGGAGGAAATCACCCTGCACAAGGCGGCGAAGGCTGCCTTTGACGAGGCAGGGCTACAAAAATTGCCGAAGGTCAAGGCGTTGGATGCGGAGTTCGCAGAACTGCTGACCAAGAAGAAAGCAGCCTACCCGGACTACCGCAAGGCACGGAACGAGATGCAGGAACTGATGAAAGCTCAGAAGAATGTAGAGATGTTTTTCGCAGAAGAAAAGGTCCCCAAGGATAAAGCGCAGACCCGATAAACAGAGAACACCGAGGATTCTTCCCGTTTTTGGGGAGTCCTCGGTGTTCTTTTTCGTTATAGAAGCATTTGGCGCAAATGCGCAGCCTGCATCCAGCGGATGCAGTACACAAAGGGTTTGGGACTATCCAACAAGCATTTTGCAGAGCAAATGGCGTTTGTATATACGGACGCCCTGCTTGCACATGCAAAAGTGCAGAAATCTTATACACGTGAATCTAGTCGGCGGTCATGTTCATAGAAATAAAAACGAATGAAGTAACATAGCGAACCTATCAAAAGACAACCTAGAGTTAAAAGTGGGGCCGAAAAATGTATAAGTACAATATTTCCCCAGAAGTTATTAAGAACAAGACCCACCAGATACAATGTAATGACATATGCAACCATAAATGCAGCAAACTTCATACGATGTTTGCGAGGAGGAAAACCGACCTTTTCCATAATACGTCTCAACAAGACACATGCGGAAATCAGGCAAATAGAGAACTGAATTAAATAACCCAACGACAATCCGAATTCAAATTGTGGCACCAGTAACAGTAAAACAAGCCCTTCAATGCCCCATCCCCAGAAAAGAAAAGGAGGAAATAGTACCAAAAAATAATCAAATATTGTCAATCGATTCAATTCGTTTTTTACGCTGTTTGCAAAAGTTTTTGCATCTGTAACGACATCGAATAATTCCTGCCCATTTTTATTTGCTTCGATTGCCATATCAATTAAGTCACTATACAGCAATTCAATTCCACAAAAGTCCCAGCTCACACGTTTTAGATAACGTACAACCTCTTTTATTTGAGATTGGCTTGTGTCGGAAACAAATGTCATTCTTAGACGGTTAGCCTTTTTAATGAAAAGTACTTATTTGTCATTTTGACTCCTCCTCAAAAACTTTATCTACTAATTGGCAAAGTTCAAACCAATTTTCGCGGAATTGATGAAGTTCATTCAAACCTTGTGATGTGACAATATAATATTTGCGGCTAGGACCCTTGGGTGATGAAAATCGTTCAACAGTCACGGCTTTGCGTTGTTCTAAACGAAAGAGCAACGGATACAATGTGCTTTCTGTAAAATTTGAAAAGCCAGTACTTTTTAGCTGTGATAGTATTTCATATCCGTAAGTCGGTTTCTGACTAATTATTTTTAGGACACAAAATTCTATTACACCTTTGAGTAGTTGTGGGTTGCTTCCCATTATGTCTTCACCTCTTTTCTATTGAAAAATGTCTTTACTATATTGTATAACATAGTAGCAAAATTGTCAACATCTTTAAAAGCCTCGTTGATTTCGCTTGTATAGCAAAATCAACGAGGCTTTCCATTATGCAAACCCAATTAGAAATTTATAAGCTATCCACTACTGTGAATGAACTATTGTCAGCAAGAGGAACCACAGTAAGAGTGTGCATCTGAAATGGTTCCACCCTGACAGCCGTTAGTGCATTCGTCGGTAAGATCGCAAATATTACCCGGCGAGCAAAAATTTTCGGAAACGGGCACACAAACAGCCCCGGTCGAGGAGCAAAACTTCGCCACCCTGCTGGAAATGCTGAACACCATGCAGGTGCTGGAGGACGACGAGGAATACCAGAACCCGGTGGATCTGCTGTTTGAAGAACTGGCAAAAAAGAAGCCCAACAGCTTTGCCGGACGGCAGTACAAACTTTACAAGCTGGCTGCAGGAAAGACCGCAAAATCCATCCTGATTTCCTGCGGCGCACGGCTCGCCCCCTTTGACATCCAAGAACTGCGTGACCTCACCATGTATGATGAGCTGCAACTGGACACGCTGGGCGATAAGAAACTGCGTTATTCCTCATTATGTCGGACACGGATTCCACCTTCAACTTCCTCATCAGCATGGTCTACACCCAGCTTTTCAATCTGCTGTGCGATAAAGCAGATGATGTGTACGGCGGCAAGCTACCCATCCATGTGCGGTGCCTGATCGACGAGTGCGCCAACATCGGGCAGATCCCCAATCTGGAAAAGCTGGTGGCGACTATCCGCAGCCGTGAGATCTCCGCCTGCCTTGTTTTGCAGGCGAGAAGCCAGTTGAAAGCCATCTACAAGGACAATGCGGATACCATCGTGGGCAACATGGACAGCCAGATTTTCCTCGGCGGCAGCGAGCTACCACCCTGAAAGACCTGTCAGAGATGCTGGGCAAAGAAACGATTGATGCCTTCAACACCTCGGATACCCGTGGCAACAGTCCCAGCTACGGCACCACGTTCCAAAAGATGGGGCACGAATTATTGAGCCGGGACGAGCTGGCGGTGCTGGACGGCGGCAAGTGCATTTTGCAGTTGCGTGGTGTCAGACCATTTCTTTCTGACAAGTACGACCTGACCCAGCATCCCAACTACAAGCTGACCTCCGACTACGACCCCAAAAACACCTTCGATATTGAAAAATATCTGAACCGAAAAGAAAAGATCCACCCCGGTGATGAGTTCATCGTGGTGGACGCTGATTCGCTTCCGTCTGCCTGACCCGGTAGGCGGTTTTATTTTTGACCAGAGAGGTACACCAGCAAGCCCACTTCCGCCGTAGTTTGCGGCTTAACAGCAACAGCTTCAGGTGTGTACGGGCGGTCTACAACTTTCATTTATAAAGGAGAAACGACTATGGAATTCTTTAACTCTGCTATCGAAGTTCTTCAGACTCTGGTTGTCGCTCTGGGTGTCGGTCTCGGCGTGTGGGGTGCCATCAACCTGCTGGAAGGTTACGGTAACGACAACCCCGGCAGCAATGCTCATGTGCCATAAAGTAACACTACATAATCAAATGACCGCTGCCCACTATTCAGATTTATAAAAACGCATTAACGCTGAAAAGTGAAAATCGGAGGTCTGATTATGAATAAGCTCTTATCTTGTGAATTTAACATCGACACGGGCAACGTAGAATGTCGCTTTGCAGACGGGACAATGATATCAATCGACTGCGATGTTGTAGAGGATACCATTGACGGAACACTACCATTTGTAAGAGTGCGTACTGAGCTTGACTGGCTCATTTATAACGCGCCACGAGAGTATGTGCAGCTCGTGCTAAACGGTGGATTGAATGCATATTTAAAAAACTCACGGTGAGCACGGCTTGCTCGATTGATAAAAAGCAGCTTGTATTTCAAGAGCCAAATCTCTGTGTCGCACAAAGGTTTGGCTCTTGAAATATTCTCATGAAAACGAACTTTAATCCGGCTTCATTGCACTTACTACACAAAAAGCAGAATGCAATATCGGACTTTTCTACCAGAACAGCAGCACCGTGGCAAAGTACATCGGAATGTCAAGTATCAGTATAGGACACTCATCAATAACCTTTTGCGCAATTCCATGGATTCGATGTATTCCGATACATTGAGTATATTGATAAAGTGAAAGTAGGCAATCAGTTGTTTTGAAACTGTACTTGTCTGCGCACATATACTTCTATCTGCTTCTCGATAACGCCTTTGACCTTTTCGCAGCCAGCAGCATGATATGTTCCGGTTTGCCGATAGGATAACATCCTGCACCCGCCACCACAAATGGGAAGATATTTACAATCGGAACAATCTGGTTCTTTTAAAGGATCGATTGATAACCAATCATAATATGCAAAAGTAACATCTGTAAGAGTGCCATCATCCTTTATATAACCCATTTTATGTTTATTATCACCAACCATCTCCCAACATTTATACAATTCACCCAAAGGTGAAAATGTAAAACTGTATTCGTCAAATAATCCACAGTATGTCCACTTTCTCATGGGTTGTGGATATTTGGAAAACATATTGGCTTCGCTATATTTCCATAATTCATTTAAAATATCTGGAAGATACTCTTCAGGAAGGCAATTGCTTTTGTAAGAAGAACATGCAGATGTGGAATCTCTTGTTATGCCAAAATCCACCTGTGAATGCGAAATCCCCAAATCTTTGAGTGTATCCAAAAGCATCGGAATCGAGTCAACATTGTTCTTGTCTACATTTATTCTTATATAAGTATGTATTTGAGAGCAAAACTCCTCCATGATAGTTATTCCATGCAAAACTTTCTGGAATGTGCCGGAACCATCTTTAGCAACTCTTCGACAATTGTGTATATATTCCGGTCCGTCCAAAGTGATTTGTACAAATTTACAATTATAATTTAATAATCCACTAACAATTTCTTCAGTCAATAAAGAACCGTTAGTAACAAGTGAACACTGTAATTCCTTATGGCTTGTTAAACAATACTCTTTGAGAATACCCAACATATGAAAACCAACATCTATATTCAAAAGAGGCTCGCCACCGAAAAGAACAACGTGTATTAGTTCACCTCGTTGTTCTTCAGAACATTTGATTAAAAAATTAGCTATCGCTCCAGCTCTGTCTTTTGTCATGTTTTCACAACGCAGTTCTCCTGCGCCTTCATAACAATATATACATCTAAAATTGCATGACCAAGTTAATAGCACTGTTGCCGTAAGGCATTTTTTTCCGTAGCGTGATTTGTTATAGAAATGATTATAAATGCACGATTCATTATATTCGTCAGGGATTAAAGCATTGTATTTTATAAACAGTCTATTTTCTTCTTCAGTGAGCAACGTCGGATTAGATGATTCTATTGCTTGCTTAACCGAAGGAGAAATTACAAACGTACTTCCCCATAAGGAGTTGAATAAAATATGTTCCTGATTTTCGGTTGTATGAATTATATTATATTTTGAGAACTTCATTAATTCAATCCTCCTTATGCTTGTTCGCAGCTAGTATCATTCCGCCAAATGAAAAACTTACACCAATTAATAATAAATGCTGAGTGCAAGAAATATATAATGTAGAGCTTCTATTCAAGATGCCTAATACAAAAACAATGAGGTCAAGAGCTGCAAAAGCAAAAAATATCATACTTCCAATACTTTTGATATGAGGCCAGTTTTTTTCATTTATATCAACAGGCAAGGAAAAACGGAAACCGTAGTAACTATGGAACGGAAAGCTTTTATGGAAAAGAGGATATTCCACGGGAGCGTACTTTATTATAATTCCAATTGCAGAAAATATTATAAATGTTGGAATATATGAGCCGTCTGAAAAAATCATATATAGCCCCCCTTTATACTGTTATCTTCATCACATGTTCAGAAAATAGATAGTACTGCCAGCCAAAACAAAACATCGTAAATTGCGCAATTATCAATCAGGTGTATTAATTCCACAAGACTCACTATTTACTGTACAAGAAACGGAATTTAAACCGCAAAGCCCAGCATTGCTTCCACAAATAGACACGTCAGAAATACAGCCCGAAACATTTGTGGTGCATCCGCCAAAGTCTGCAACGCAGGCACTCGCATCTTTTGCACATGGAGAGATTTGTCCCAAGCATAATCCAATCGGATTCGTATTGTTATCGTAGGCATTTCCAATATATGTAGTCATAATCGACTCCTTTCTACTCTTCGGCTGGCAGTACTATCATATCTGAACACCTAAGGATTTTGTCAAATCCTATGGATGTCTATCGCGTTAAATTCGGCATTCACTTTCGCAGAAGAATTGTGGTTTGTCGCCCAAAAAGACAAGTAATTATTTTAATGGTACAATGGAATCACAGTAATGTAAAGCTCTTGAATCATGTGTGGCAATTATAATAATTGTATCGTTTTTTATCGCATTCAGCAACTCAAAGAAAGTATTTATACTATCTGCATCCATAGCTGAAGTTGGCTCATCCAATAATAGCACAAGAGGCTTTTTTAGCAATTCGCGAATAATAGACAATTTTTGCTTTTCCCCTCCCGAAATATTATCACTTTTTTCATTTATATATGTGTTCAAACCATCACAACATTTATCTAGCCAGTCATTCATTCCAAGTTTGTTAATATAATATATTGCAGCGTCGATTTCTTCAGGTTCGTAATTTTCATTAATGTTATATGGATACAAATTTGAAATGATTTTGTCTGCGAGAAGCTGCGGCTCCTGCTCAACAAAGCCAATAAGAGATTTTCTCAAAAAATTCATATTTAATTTCTTGATGTCAAAATCGTCGAAGTAAATGTTACCGCCATAAAGATTATTATACAGCCCTGCAACTAAATGTAATACCGAGGATTTTCCAGTACCATTATCACCACACAAGGCATATATATTTCCTTTATAAAACGCTGCATTAAAAGACTTTAAGACTGGTTTGTCAAAACTCAATGATATGTCTTGTAGGTATATAGCCTTGATGTTTGACACAATTTGTTTTCCGTCGGATTCGGATTGCATCTTAGCAACATCCATCAAACGGTTTAAAGATACCAATGCATTTTGTGTAGAGGAAGTAAGTGAAAAAAAATATCTAATACATCCCAATGCAGAAGAGAAATAAACATTGATTGTCGTAAAACCGCCGATAGACATTTCTCCATTTAGTACGGCTACACCTCCTACAAGGAATAAACCGATTTGGCTTAAAGCCAAAAGCATTGAATCAATACCAGAAAAAATATATTGAAAAATTTGAGCGTGCATAGCCGTCTTGAAAAGAGATTGAAATGCTAAGTCCACTCGATTTATAAATACATCTATCAACCCGTGCCTTTTGACAAATTTAATATAACGCAATTGCTCCTGTGCTTTAGAAAAGAACAGGGCTTGCTCGTTTTTGAATTCCCTTGTGGTATTATATAGTTTGCCCTTGAATATTTCAAAGAAGACGATATAAAGTGCAGCTAGTATAAGTAATATACCGAATACTGTTTTGTTGATTTGATATGTTATAACGCTCACCGTAATAAGCCGTACCGAACTTACAGGAACATTTTGTATCACGTTTATGCAATATGAAGCGATTTCATTGGAATCAGTTTGAAGTTGCTGAGTAATGCGTGAACTGTCCAAAAAAAAAGTTTTGGAAAAAGGGATCTGCTGGATGTGGACGAGCATTTGTCTGTTTATATTGTAGCTTACCATTGTATGAAGTTTTTCGCGTATTCGCCCGAGTGCAAAAGATATCGCAAAACTTATCATAATAGTCGCCAAGAAAAGAATACAATAGTAGCATAGTTGAGGTTTCCATTCCACGCAATTAGGCGAAGCCAAAAAGTCAATAAATCGACCGGACAACAAAGTGTTAAAGAGGGATATTAACGAAGATCCTATGCTGAGAACAGAAAAAAGGATAATCTTTTTTCGGTAAAGATGCAATGTGCAATGGGAAAATTGAAAGATTCTTTTCATGATGATAAACCGACTTTGTTTTTAAAATAATATTCGGCGACTTTTAAAAAGTGGTTATCCCTTTGGGTCAGCAACTAATACCGACTGAGGGCGGAAACTTCTTTCGTCATTTGCTTCGCAATTGCTACCTTTCCCTAAGGGAAAAGCTTGCGCTTTGTGCCATCTCAAAAGGTTTCCCATTTGTGAGGAAGCTGTCAGCCGTAGGCTGACTGAATGGGTCTTTGCCTCAGCAGCGGCATCTCAAAAACATGCTTAGTAAAAGGAACAACCACTTTTGAAAACAAAAAATCCCCTTTATATGCTATCATGCTTTAGCTAAAGTGTCAATATCTTTCGCCAATCTTGAAAACAATTGTGTGTACTGGTCGTATTTGCTTTCGCATTTATCGTCTATACGCTCGATGAGCCACTTTTCTATGCTGCATCCCGCGTAGCTTGTTCAAATTAGCTTTTTCTGTATGCAGGAATGGGGCATTTCGTTTCTGGATGCGCCTGTCCCGGAACAGATGAAGTATGCTTCTCTGGCAGAAGCCGCTTCTCACCTCATACAAGTCCTCAACGACCCGGAGCACATCACCGGATAAAAAGCGTCCCGAAGGGATGCGCAGCCTGCATTGGAAAATGCAGATCAAAGGGGCTTGGGGCATTCCCCCAACAAGCATTTTGCAACGCAAAAAGTGTTTTTGTATAGACGAAAACATTGCTTGCTACAATGGTGTTGGTTCTGAGAAGCTCACAGCCAGTGAGCTATACAGATGCCCAAGCCTAAGCTACAATGAAGATGTGCTGAGAGAACGAAGCATTGCTTGAGCTGAACGCTCGTACGCGCAAACTGTTCTCCGCCATCTCCATTGCAGCGTTCGATTTACGCAGGTTGAGTTATCGGCAGATAAAAATGTTGCCGTACATTCGTGTCACAAAGCAAGCTGAATCGGTAATGGGCATAGGCGGAACCGGCATTAAAGGAGGTCAGAAAAATGGAAGCTGCTGTTATTACCGCCGTCGGTATCGATGTGTCTAAGAGCAAAAGCACAGTTGCGGTACGGAGACCCGGAGGCGAAATCGCACTTCGGCCTTTCGAGGTTCACCACACGAACAGTGACTTGAAAAAGCTGGCATCCACACTCAAAAAACTGGGAGGCGATATCCGTATTGTAATGGAACATACCAGTACGTACTGGAGACCAATTGCACTGACATTGAAGGAAGCGGGCTTTTTTGTTTCCATTGTCAATGTGATGCTGATTCACGATTTTAGTGATAATACGATCCGAAAGCTAAAGACGGACCGAGCGGATGCTCTTAAAATTGCAAACTATGCGCTCACCTTTTGGGATACACTACCCCCGTTTAACAATGAAGAAGAAACCAGGCTGCTTCTTAAAATGCAATCCAGAGCAAATGAGCGAATCACTGCGACTGCAACAGCGTTGCGGAACGGTCTGATTGCACTGGCTGACCAAACATTTCCCGGCGTAAATATTGCGTTTGCTCCGAACACAAAAAATGCAAATGGGCATGAAAAGTGGGTGGACTTCTTTCTGCGTTATCGGCACAAGGATTGTGTCTGTCAATATTCCATGGAAGCTTTCACGGAATCTTATCGGGGATGGTGCAAACGAAAAAACTACAAGTTCCGTACAGATACCGCTCACAAAATCTATCTGCTTGCACAGGAGGGCGTGGCTACTCTTCCGAAATGCGAAAGTACGAAGATGCTGATCACGCAGGCTTGTAAAAGCCTGAATGCCGTTTGCGAGGCCAAGCAAAGCACCCAGCTTGAAATGCAGCGGTTGGCTGCAATGCTCCCCGAATACGAGGTTGTGATGCAGATGGAAGGAGCCGGACCCATTACCGGGCCTGCTCTTATGGCCGAAATTGGTGATGTTCGGCGGTTCAAAAACAAGAAAGCGTTGGTAGCCTTTGCTGGTATTGATGCACCACCGTTCCAGTCTGGTACATTTGAATCCAAGTCACGCCATGTTTCTAAACGAGGTTCACCGCATCTGAGGCGAACTATTTTTATTGTATCGAATATTATTTTAACACGCTCAAACCCGGAAAATGCTGTTTACTGCTTTATGGACAAAAAGCGTTCCGAAGGAAAGCATTATTACGTTTATACCGTCGCAGGAAGTGCCAAGTTCCTACGGGTCTATTACGCTCGTGTTACTGAATTTCTGCGTTCCCAGCCATCTTCTGATGCCTGTTGATGATTTCTGATGAACCATTACGATGATTTTCAGCTGACAAGCTGTGCTGTCGGCTTATTAAAGTTGCGAATGCTTAACTGCATCCGGCAATAATTTTTTTCTGATTTTTTTGTTCGGACTATTGACACTCATTAGCAGGTTTACCGTCTTGCCCGATATTGCATACAGGTTTGAACGCTGTAACTTTGAAACTGAAGAAAATTCCGAGGGAACGTCGGAGACAGAGAAGCCCATGCCGGAAAGAATTGAAATTTATGTAGCTATAAAACAGGATAAAGTTCCAGATTGTGAATCTAAGAACCAACCTGATAACCAACAGACTTAACTTGTTTTTTGAAATCTTCATAAACCTTTCCTGATACCCTACGAATAAAAAACGATAGAACGATAGAACGACAGAACGCTCATCAGCCTGAAAACTGATGAGCGTTCTTATTATTTATAGCGTATTACTGGAAGCTGTTTTACCTTCGTGCCAACCTTCTTGCGCTCTAATGCAAAAACCATGTCTGGAGTACGTTCAAAGAAGCCAATATCTTTTTTCCAGCTCATTCCGCACCTACAGTGGTACAGCCCTATGAACTGTTGCTTCATTTTGCGCCCGCAGTTCGGGCAGACACGTTTGCTTGCGCCCGTATTGCAATCACTGGAGCTTGGCAAGGATTTCTTCGGCGGTCATACCGCTGGCAAGCAGCTTTTTCAGCACATCTTCGGCTTCGCCCTTTTTGGCTTCTTCAGCAGCTTTTTTCTCGATAGCAGCTTTCTTTGCTTCAGCCTTAGTCAGCTCTTTGGTAGCTGCTTTCAGCTCGTCTTTTTTCATTTTCAGCTGTGCTTTCAGATCGTCAATGTTGGCAATCATTGCAGCGACCTCAGACTCGATTTTCTCTTTCGCAGCGGCCTTTTCTGCAATGACTGCTGCATAATCAACCACGGTCTTTCTGGTGACGGTCTTATTTTTGCTCCCTTTGGGTCTTGCCATGATAATGTCCTCCTATACAGTGGAATGGTTTGATATACTTATAAGTATATTTCTATATAGTTAAAATTGCAACAGAAAGTTCGCATTATCTGCGTATATTGATGAAATATTATCAATCTTTCGTCAATATACGCAGGTGCGTACACGAAAATTCACAATATCCGTTACTATCATGCAAAGGAGGCCAAGCATGATAGTAAAAGATATTGTGGAGCTGTCTGTAAAAGACGCTGTGGCGATTCGTTTCAAAGAACTTTGCGATCAACAGGGAATTCGTCCAAATGAGCTTGCCGTCCGTTCTGGCGTTACGCCATCTACTGTTTATAGTATGCTTAACTCGTCCCGGCATAGTGTTTCTATTGGGACAATCAAGAAGCTCTGTGATGGTCTCGGAATCACCCTTGGATATTTCTTCTCCTGCCCTTTATTTGATGAGCTTGAGCAGGAGATTCAATAGGAGTACTTACACTCCCTTGATTCGATTTCGCTAACAACCCAACCGGAATTGAGGAAGTCTATGGCTGCGATTAACTTGAAAGAACATTATCCCACCACCTATACCGAAGATTTTCTTGTTGAAGTTTCAGAAGAAATCCACCAGCTACTTGCTGATTTGAAGCGTCAGGAGGATGCGTTGCTCCGGAAGATCAGCCGACACCATGCGTATCATTCGTTGGATGACCCGGATTTTCCTGTGAAACAGTGTGTTCTTTTTCAGGCACCTACTCTCATGGATGCAGTCGAGCAACAGCAGCTCTCTATCAATATTTATGAAACAATCATGTCGTTGACACCCAAACAGGCAAAGCGTTGCTACGATTATTATTATCGTGGTTTTTCAATGCCAGATATTGCTCAAAATGAGGGTGTGACAGTCGGAAGCATCTCAGAATGTATTGAATCTGCTTTATGTAAGCTCCGGGAAAGGTGCAGCTTCTTCAACTTTTATGATTGAGCCCTAACTTTTTGCCGTTTTTTGTCCTATATAGTATAGAGATGTTTTTTCTCTATCATGGAGAGCGCACTGTGCGTTCTTCATGCTCCGCCCGCCTTGCCATCATCGACAAAGAAAGGACGAAGAAACATGAAAAGTAGATTGATTGAGTACAAACCGAGCCCCGGCAACCAAAACTTGGTTCGCCGCCGACCGTATCTTTGCACTCCGACCTTATGGCGCAGCTTGTGGCTGCGTTGCTCCGTGGTCGGAGGGCTGGCATATGATGTATTATGATCAGTTCCGCACCGGAAAGCGTATTCAAAAACTACGCAGAGAGCGCTACATGACGCAGGAAGAGCTGGCCGTCCGCTTGAATGTCAGCGACCGCCACCTCCGCAGTCTTGAGAGTGGGGAGTATATTCCTTCTATTGACCTTTTCATCGAGATTTCTGCATTTTTTGATGTAACCTTGGATCATTTGATTATGGGAAAGTCGTTATCTGACCAAGAAGAAATCTTACGAAACCAGTTGCAGCAAAAGCGTTTGACAAATCAAAAGCTCCGTTTGAAATTGCAGCGTATTACGCAGAAACTGTCTGCAATCGCTGAAGAACTTTAACTCTATATAAAATTACGCCCCTCTGGGCAGGCAGCATTTTGCGCTGCTTGTTCAGTGGGGCGTTTTTTGTTTTGTACTCAAAAAAACTTTTTTGAAGAATTTCGATTTTATCGTGTTATTCGCAAAAGCGAAATATCGGTTCAGCGTTGTTTTTACATCAAAACCGGAAGCGTTACTTCCGGTTTTTCAAGCCAAAAAACCGGAGGTACGACCTCCTAAAAAAGCATTCAGTTCAGGTACACTATGGTCACAGCAAGGGCAACACCTCAGACGGGGAAAAGCCCAAAGCTGTAAAGCGTACCTTGAAAACTGAATATCATTCCCTCGGACAAAATAATGAAACTTCCGTAACTCGCGGCCCGGTCATAAAGAAGACGGGGTGGCTGAAGAAGCCAATGTGGAGTGTGGGTGCAAGTCCCCACTTACCGAGGTGCATTCCAAATCCAACGGGCGTCGAGGACAAATAGGTTGGAAAAACTTAAAGCAAAACTTCAAAGCAAAGCCCACCACCGGGATTCTTCTGAATCAAGGCAGTGGGCTTTTTCCATACCGAATATTCATTCTGATGACACGGAGGTATTGATTATGAGCCGTACTTTTACCCACAAGACTGACGAATCGACCCTGACCACCCTCTGCCCCCGCTGCCTGAATGCCTTTCGGAACACCCGTGCATCCGTGTTCGCCGTGCAGACCCCTACCAGCTCACCAAGGAACCCTGCACCTACTGCCAGACCAACTTCGGTTACGACTACTACATCCAGCCCAGCAGCCCGAAATCCACCTACTTTAAGAAGGGACGGTTCGATGATGAATCTGAATGCGCTTAAAATTGACCCGGAGTTTCAGGGCAAGATCCCGCCACTCACTTTTGAGGAGCTGAACCAGCTCGAAGCCAATATCCTGCGAGATGGCCGTATCATCAACCCTATCATCGTATGGCGGGGCTTGATCGTGGATGGCACAACCGCTACACCATCGCCAAGAAGCACCCGGAAATCCCTTTCACCGTTCACGAGAAGGAGTTTGCAAGTCGCTATGAAGCCATCATCTGGATCTGCAAAAACCAGCTGGGGCGGCGCAACCTCACACCGGAACAGAAGAAGTACCTCATCGGGAAACAGTATGAAGCAGAAAAATGCGCTAACGGCGGTGATCGGAAAAGTTCGGCGGCAAAATCAGTGGGCCAAAACGGCCCACTGATCGACAAACATCTTACCCGAAAACGTATCGCCACAGAAAACGGTGTCAATGACAGCTTTGTAAAAAGAGCCGAACAGTTTTCCAAAGGCGTAGATGCTGCTGAAGAAGCTGTTCCCGGCATCCGCCAGAAAGTTCTTTCCGGCGAGGTGAAACCAACGGCTGCCGAGATCGCATCCGTTGCCCGCGCACCTCCTGAAGAACGTCCGGCACTGGTGGCTGAAATCTGCAAACCCAAAGACCAGAAGAAAGCCGCGGCTGTCGAAACAACACCGCCCCCAGCAGCCAAACCGCTTTCCGATTCCAGTACATCCGAGGAAGAATCCACGGACGAAGAACTGGTTCACACTCCGGCTCCGCAGGAGCAGACTTTTCCACAAAGAGTGAATGAACCGTTGAAAATTGACCGTCAGCAGATTCTTGAAATCGCAAACAGCCGCTATGTACCAAACGACTTGCCGATGGTACAGCGATGCTTTGCGAAGTATCGGGAGCCGCCAACAGTATGATGCGCCGCTGGGAAAGCGTTTTCCGGGAATATCCCGACATTCTGTCCGATGCAGAGAACCGTGCATCCGTAGGACGAACGATTCAGAAGCTAAGAGATTACCTGAATAATCTGGAAGATAAGATGGAGGAACTGCTATGAAAAATATGAACTGCGTCAGCACCATGCCTGAGATCATGCCCGAAATCACCGATGAAGCCATCATCGAAGCTCTTTTCGCTCAGCGGCCTTACGAGGAAAAGGTCATCAACAGTGCCTTTCTCGAAATCCCTGCGGAATATCAGCGCAAACTGAATATCCTGAATGTCGAAAAGATGTCGGCTGAGTTCACCGAGCTGATCGCCAACCCGCCCAAGGTCAGCTACCGGGACGGTCACTACTTCGTCTTTGACGGTCAGCATACCATCGTGACCCGTCGGGCGATGAACGGCGGGCAGGATCTTCCGATCATCTGCAAGGTGTATGAGGGACTGACAGAGGAAGAAGAAGCCATGCTGTTTTCCCGGCAGACGGGCGTTTCCACGCCGCTGACCGCTGGCGCAGAACTGCGCGCCGCTTTGGTGGGCAAAGACCCGGAATCTCTCGCATTCGTGAAAGCCACCGAAAGCACCGGTCTGCAGCTCGGTCTGGACAGCTACCGTGCCCCGTGGAAGATTATCTGCATCCGCACGGCTTTCAAGGAGTACAAAGCCTACGGCGCAGACCTCTACAAAGAAGCCCTGACCATGCTGGCAAAGGCTGGGAGGGTGACCCCGATTCCCTCCGCTCCGGCATCCTGCAGGGCATGGTTCGCTTTGTGGCTCTGTATCAGGGCGAGTATGACCCGGAGCGTCTGGTCAAGCGGCTGCACACTGTTCATCCCATGACGTTGGTAAACGACGAGAAATCTCTGAGCGGCACGGTCAGCTACAAATATATGATGCTGATCCTGCGCACCTACAACGGTGCCAGCCGCCGCTTCAATCTTCCCATCAAGCAGTAACATTCTTGCCTTTCTAGGCATACTCCTTTTTCTAGCAAGAGCCGCCTGCCATAAACGGGCGGCTTTTGCTACATATAGAAGGATAGGAGGTCTGATCGCTATCATACCAAAAGACTGGAAATACCTCAGAGGGGACATTTACTATGCAGACATGGAGCCGCATATCGGCTCCGAGCAGGGCGGCACCCGCCCTGTGGTGGTTCTGCAAAACGATGTAGGAAACCGCTATGCGCCTACCCTTATTGTGGCGACAGTGACTTCCCGCACCGAGAAAAAGAAATACCAACCCACACACGTTCTGATAGCCCATAATACGGCCTTTGAGAAGCCGTCTGTGGTTCAAATGGAACAGATCTTCACGATAGACAAAAGCCGCATACAACGCTTTCTAGGGCAGACTACACGGTATGAAATGCGCCGGATCGAAGAAGCCTGATGAACAGTTTGGAAATCAATGAATGGGACAGGAGGAATGCCAATGAATGAAAAAGTGATGGTATCGCCGGAGATCCAGAGCGAAGCAGTTGTCCTGCCGCAGATCGTCAGCATCAAGCAGGCAAGTCAGCGTATGGGCTTGCCTGAATATTACATCCGCCGCCTTTGCCGGGAAGTGCCGGGCATGGCATTTCAGTCGGGCATCAAATGGTATATCAACCTTGGAAAGATGGCCGACTACTTCAACGGTGGAACGACAACTTCGTGATTTGTCAAGGATGCGGGCATAAACTGCGACATCCTAAAAATTAACCGCCTGAACTGCTATACTCATCGTGACAGAGATAACCACCACACAGAAAGGACGGTAAATATATGGCATCGTTTGAATTGCGAGAACCTAAAAAGAAGCCCCGTTATTATAAACTCATCGCAAATGTTCTGGTGAACGGCAAAATCGAACGCCGTTATGGTCGGTTCGATTTTGATCCCACCGAACTGAAAAACGCTCGTGCGCGCAACGCTGCTGCGAAAGCTGCCGCTGCCGAATTTGAACGGCTGGAACAGGAAAAGGCCGATAAAGAAGCCAGCAGCACAGGAAAGACCTTTGCAGTAGTGGCGCAGGAGTACATAGAATCCAAAAAGGCAAGACTTGCTCCTTCTGCTCGCTTAGAGGGCGATTATGACAGCATCGTAATAAGGCGAACACAACGAGGGGCAAGGAAAACTACCTTCGGAAGATTCAGCAATTCCCTGAGTTTGCACAGAAGCCCGTTGATTCCATCAAAAAGGTGGATTGTGATTGGGTTCTGGAACAGATCGAAAATGGCGGCGCACGATGCCGCACCCATGCTGTTATCAATCAGCGTGGTCTGGAAATGAAAAAGGAATCTTGCCCGAAGCTGGCTAAGAGATGCGATTGCGGAGCAAAAACCATTGAAAAGGCATTTCGCAGCGAAACAGTCGATATTAAAACAGCAGAACAGGTGGCGATTGCGCTGGGCTGTAAAGTGGACGATGCTTTTGATGTGGAAACCATTGCAAAATCTATGACCAGAAAGAGCATGAGAGAATACGCTCTGTTCATTCGTTCTACACTGGAATATGCGGATGAAAATTACGGTGTGAAGAATCCTATGCACAAGATTCCTGCACTGGGAAGCCGGAGCAGGTCGGTAGACACTATTAAGAAGCACCAGATCAAGCAGCTTCAGGAGACCTTGAAGGAAAGTTCCATGTTGGAACAGGTGATTGTTCTATCCCTGCTCAATTCTGGTGTGCGCCGTGGCGAACTGGCTGGACTGACATGGAAAGACGTCAACTTTGAAGAATGCACCATACATATTTCTAAATCGCTTCTGGTATTCAAAGATTACGGCTACCAGTTGACTACTACAAAGGAAAGCAACATCCGTGATGTGGACGTTGCACCGGAGTACATGGACTTCCTCAAAGAATATTATAAGTATTGGAAGTCCCAGAAAAAATTGATGGGAGGGAGTTGGCAGAAAAGCCTTGATAAGAAAAGTTCCAAGTATGCTTCCTCGCTCCTTGCCCTTCGGGGAACGGACTTTGTGATCTGCAATGACCATGGGTTTCCTATCAACCCGGACAGCTATGGCGCATTGGTTCGCAGGATCGGACAGCGGGCAGGCATTGAAGGGCTGCATCCTCATATGTTCCGGCACACTTTTGTGAGTATCCTCTTGTCCAACCCGGAAATCGGCGTGGCAACAGTCGCAGCCGAAGCGGGACACGCACAGCCCAGCACGACCCTTGCAATCTATACACAGGTCTATGACAAGCGGCGCAAAGAAATCCGCAATCAGATGAGCAAGGAACTGTACGAATGAGTAAAAAAGAAGCACGAAGGCCGAAACCTTCGTGCTTTTTTGGTGGGCCAGGCAGGACTCGAACCCGCGATAACCCCGTTATGAGCGGGGAGTTCTAACCGACTGAACTACTGGCCCTTATGACGTTGTTTGAGATCCTTCAAACGGCTTTCGTACCCAGAAAATACCCAAGTCCGATTTTCAAGCCACTCACAAATCAAAAAACAACGGAAAAACGCTGTTTGAAAAAGATGGAAACGGTAAGGTCTAGCGGTTATGAGCCGCCAGCTCTGACCAACTGAGCTACTAGCCCCCATTGCCCGGTTTGCCGGGCGCACAAGTAAGTATAACAAAAAACACGCGAAATGAAAAGCGTTTCGGGCAAAATTATTTTGTGCGGTGGGCTTCCAGCTTCTGCTGCATGAACTTGTCCAGCATTTCCTGCGGAAAAAGCGGTTCCTTGTAGCCAAAGGCTCCCGGATGAAGATCAGGGTAGCGATGGTCTGCCGCCCGGGGTCAAGCCGGAGGGTATACAGGGTGTCCAGCGGCTGCTGGGTTGGCTGGTGCAGGGTCAGATGGAGCAGGAAACCACCATCGTTTTCCCGGCGGCACTCGTAGGCGAACTCATCGTCCGGGCTGTGCTGGTCCAGCCGGTCGAAGCAGTCGTCCAGCGGCAGGTCGGTGCGGAATTCGGAAAGGCCGCTGGGGCCATACTGGCTGCGGCGGGCGTTTTCCCGCCGGGTCAGCAGAAAAACGATGCAGCCCAGGGCGGCCGCCAGCAGGATGAGTGAGAATACAACGTTCATGGGTCCCTCCGCAGATTTTGAATCATGTTTTCCTTATTGTAACACAACCTGCGGAAAATTGTGTTATAATATTTGAAACAATCCAAATTTTTGCTGGAGGACTTCCCCTATGAAGCTCAAATTCACCCATAAGACCTGGTATTTCTTCCTGCTGTGCGCGGCAGCGGCATCCATGCTCAACGGCTTTGCCGTGCTGGGCGGCATGGATTTTTCTTTTCTGGAGATGGTCGCGTTCTGCATCACCGGCATCACCATTCTGTTTCTGGCCGCTGAAAAGGGCTCTGACCCCAAGGACAAGCGCAGCTATTTTCTGATCTTTGTCCTGCTCATGCTCAGCTATGTGCTGAGCGGCTGGGCAGCCTACTTATTCTCCGCACTGGTCTGGCCCGCCCTGCTGGCACTGGAATACCAGAAGGGCAGGCCCATCCAGCGCCAGCTGCAGCTGGTGGGTGCCGCTGAGGCGTTCCACCTGCTCTTTGTCCTGCTCACGGTCTACGGCGGCATGGCAGGCCTGAGCTTCTGGGCCAATCTGCTCTGGGTGCTGCTGGCCTGCGCCCGGGGCTGGGCGGCACTGAGCCTGTACAAGATGCAGGAGGAAGACGCATGACCCAGCGGCGGCGGAACCGGCACCGCAAGCGCCGGGTTGGCCGCCGCGCCTTCCTGATCGGACTGGGCGGGTCTGTATCTGCCGCCCTGACGTATTATCTGCTGCGTTCTATCCCGGCAGGAAATAACGCGGAGCCTGCGCCATCGCCACAGACTGCCCCCAACCCCGCCCTGCCCAGCGGCGAGTGGCGGGCGGTGTGGGTGAGCTATCTCGAATTTGCAGAGATGGACTTTTCCTCAGAAAGCGCGTTCCGGGCCGATGCCGCCGCGCTGATGGACAACTGCCTGTCCTTGGGCTGAACACCGTCATTGCGCAGGTGCGGCTTCGGGGATGCGCTTTACCGGAGCAGCCTCTTTCCGTGGAGCCACCTGTGCACCGGCGTGCAGGGGCAGGACCCGGGCTTTGACCCGCTGGACGTGCTGCTGACCGAGGCCCACGCCCGGGGGCTTTCGCTGGAGGCCTGGGTCAATCCCTACCGGCTCAGGAGCTCGGTCTCCATGCCCCCCGTCCTTGCAGAGAACAGCCTGCTGAACACCCACCCGGAGTGGGTCTGCACCGTGAACGAGGGGGCCTACCTGAACCCCGCCATTCCGGAGGCTGCCGACTATGTGGTGCAGGGCGTGGCAGAGCTGGTGCAGAACTACGCCGTGGACGGCATCCACTTTGACGACTACTTCTACCCCACCACCGATCCTTCCATTGACGCGGCGCAGTTTGCAGCCAGCGGAGAAGCTGACCTGACCGCATGGCGGCGTACCAACGTGACCCGGCTGGTCAAAGCTGCCCACGATGCCGTCAAGGCCGCCGACCCGACCTGCGGTTCGGGGTCAGTCCCCAGGGCAACCCGGACAACGACCGGAACGAGCAGTACACCGATCTCTCCGTCTGGCTGACGGCCTCCGGTGCGGATGCCGTTGTGGATTACCTCTGCCCCCAGATCTACTGGGGCTACGGCTATACCCTCTCCTCCGGCAGCACCCGCTTTGCCTTTGAGAACATCACCGCAGAGTGGCTGGCCCTGCCCCGGGCCGAAAGCACGGCCCTCTATTTCGGGCTGGGAGCCTACCGGGTCGGTGTGGGAGACGGTGGAGCCAACGCCGACAGCGTCAGTCAGTGGTGCACCGGCAGGCGCGCTGGCCCGGCAGGGTTGACGACCTGCGCAGCGCCGGTGCCGACGGCTGGGGCGCTCTACCGCTATGGCTCCCTGTTCGCTCCGACGAAAGCGGCCTTGCCGCCGCCGAACGTGCCGCTCTGACGGCATTGGACGGCTAAGACACAGAAAATCCCTTGTAAGCAGGAAAAAAATGCGGTATACTATGGTATCATGCAAAAATATCGCATTTTTCACCTGCTGTTTTTGAGGATAGAAAAACATGAGTAAAACAAAACGAATCCTTGCCTTTGTGCTGGCAGCTGTGCTGGCCGTTGTCGTCCTGAGCGGCTGCAAGAGCATTGCCCAAAAGGTGTTCGGGTCTTCCAACGAGGTGCAGGAGGATGACACCACCCAGTGGGCCGTGCTCAGCTCTGACCCACTGGTGATCGATGGCATTGCCGACACCACGGCCAAATATGCTACAGCCCGGGCCAACGGGGCGCTGAACATCGTGTTCAACGGCATCTGGAGCCGCCAGACCGAATACTTCACCGTGCCCAGCGGCCTGCTGAGCATTTACGGCTGCGGCACCACCGACGGCGGTGCCCAGAAGTTCAAGGTCTCCCTCTGGAAAAAGGTGGACGGCGGCGCGCAGTATGTGGACAACACCACCTTCTATTTCACCGCCGACGGCCAGAACTACCACTGCGACATCGACAACCTTGACCCCAACGCAAGCTACCGCGTTACCATTTCCTACGATTCCAGCCGTTACTACCTCTACGGTCTGATGAAAGTGGAGGGCATCGGCTGAAATGAACACACAAACGAAGCACTCTCTCATGCTGATGCTCTGCGCCTTTATCTGGGGCACGGCGTTCGTGGCCCAGAGCGCAGGCTCCGGCATGGGGGCTTATTCTTTTTTGGCCGGGCGCAGCTGGCTGGCGGTGCTGGTGCTGCTGCCCACCGTCCGCGCCTTTGATGCCCTCCACCGCAGGCACGGCGCAGCCTGTGGCTGGCCCAAAGCCCCTGCCGACCGCAGGCTTCTGCTGACGGCGGGGCTTTGCTGCGGCACCCTGCTGTTTGCGGCCTCCGCTGCCCAGCAGATCGGCATCACGCTCAACCCTTCCACGGCCAAGGCCGGTTTCCTGACCGCCATGTATGTGGTGCTGGTGCCGGTATTCGGGCTGTTTCTGGGGCGGCGGGGCAGTGCCCGGCTCTGGCTGAGTATGGTCATCGCCGTGAGCGGGCTCTACCTGCTCTGCATGAAAAACGGCTTTGGCGGCATTGAGGCCAGCGATTGGATCCTGCTTTCCTGCGCCGTGCTGTTCAGCTTTCAGATCATGACGGTGGACCACTTTGCCCCGCAGGTAGACGGTGTCCGCCTGAGCCTGCTGCAGTTCTTTGTGGTGGCTGTGGAGAGCACCGCTGCCGCCCTCCTGTTCGAGAATCCCACCCTGGCCGAGTTCGGGGCCAACTGGCTCCCGCTGGCTACTGCGGCGTGATGTCCAGCGGCGTGGCCTATACCCTGCAGATCCTGGGCCAGCGGGACGTGAACCCCGCCATTGCAAGCCTTATCATGTGTCTGGAGAGCGTGTTCAGCGCGCTGGGCGGCTGGCTGCTGCTCCACCAGAGCCTTTCTGTGCGGGAGGTCTTTGGCTGCACCCTCATCTTTGCAGCGGTGGTCCTGGCCCAGCTGCCCGTGGAGGACTGGCTGAAATGCCGCAGCGCAAGCCGGAAGTGACCCGGCGCACCGCCGCAGGCATTCCCTATGAGCTGACCCGCAAAAAGGTCAAACGGCTCAACCTGCACATCCGGCGGGACGGCACCGTGGCCGTGAGCATCCCGTGGTCCTACACGGTGGCTTTGCCGATGCCTTTGTGACAGAGCAGGCCCAGTGGATCCGGGAGGCGGTCTCCCGCCAGCTGCGGCGGAACGCCCGGAATGACCAACCCCTGCCCTCCCAGGCCGAGGCGCTGGCCTGTTTTACCGCCATGAGCGACAAGGTCTACCCGGCCTTTGCCGGGGTGCTGGGCGGGCAGAAGCCCACCATCAAGGTGCGGGACATGACCAGCAGGTGGGGCGTGTGCTACATGAAACGGCGGCAGATCACCTTTGCATTGCAGCTCTACAATATGCCGCCCGCCGCACAGATCTATGTGGTGGTGCACGAGTACTGCCACTTCCTGCAGCCCAACCACAGCCCGGCCTTCTGGGCCGAGGTGGAAAAGCTGCTGCCGGACTGGAAAGAACGGCGGGCTTTATTGAAATAAACCTTGTGATAAAAATCAACAGGAGGGGTTCGACCCTTGGAAAGTGAAAAAAAGACCTCCGGCGGCGACAAATATTCAAAGCTGGCCGGAAACACCATTATCTTTGCCATTTCGAGCTTTTCGTCGAAGCTGCTGACCCTTTTGGTGCAGCCGTTCCTGACCTACGCCATGGCCGAGATCGCCGATCTGGGCCTGGCGAAGATCCTGAGCCAGTATGCAAACCTGCTCATCCCCTTTGTCTCGATGGGCATGTCCAACGCCATCATCCGCTTTGGCCTGGACAAGGGCAACAGCGAAAAGCAGGTGTTCACCAACGGCCTGCTGACCATTCTGGGGGGCTTCGGCATCCTGATCCTCTGCTGGCCTGTGGCGCAGTTCCTGCCCGATATGGCGCAGTACGGTCTTCTCATCTACATCTACGTCCTGATGAGCTGCCTGCGCACCCTCTGCACCCAGTTCGTGCGCAGCCGCCAGTGGAACAAGCTGGTGGCCGTGGACGGCATCCTGTGCACCTTTGCCACCCTGATGTTCTATGTGCTCTACCTTGTGGCTTCCACTGGGGTGCCAACGGTTATCTGCTGGCCATCATCAGCGGTGACCTGGTCAGCGTGCTCTTCCTCTGCATCACCGGCAGGCTGTGGAACTATGTGGAGCTCAAGGGCCTGAACCGGGATCTCTGGCAGCAGATGCTCCGCTTTTCCCTGCCCATGATCCCGGCCCAGATCAGCTTCTGGGTCATCAACGCATCGGACCTGTTCTTCGTGCGCGAGATGTGCGGCGGGCTGGACGGCCACAGCGGTGACGCTTGGAGCGGCCTGCTTTCCACCGGCTACTTCCTGCCCACCATCCTGACCACGCTGGGCTGATCTTCTACGATGCCTGGCAGCTCTCCGCCGTGACCGAGGAGGAGGGCCGCGCCCGGTTCTTTACCAAGATCTTCCGCACCTATTCCTCGGTGCTGTTCTGCTGTGCAGCGGGCATCATCTGGCTCTGCCGCCCGGTCATGCACGTGATGAAGGCCAACTACTACTACGCCTGGCACTTTGTGCCCTTCCTGACGCTGGCTTCCACCTGCAGCTGCTTCAACCAGTTCCTCAACAGCGCATACGTTGTCAACAAAAAGTCCACCCACAGCCTGTGGACCATGCTGGCCGGTGCCGTGAGCAACTGCATTATGAACTACTTCTTCATCAAGTGGTGGGGGCCCATCGGCGCAACGGTGGCTTCCTTCTTCGGTCTGGGCATCGTGTTCGTGCTGCGCGCGCTGGATGCCCACAACATGATCGGCATGTCCATCCACCCGGGCCGGGTGGCGGTGAACTTCGGCGTGCTGGCGGGCGAGGCCCTGCTCCTGCTGGCCGAGCTCCGCTCTACGGCCTGTGGACAGGCTCCTGACCGCCGCCATCATCCTGTTCAACTTTGCAGGTGTCTGGGCCATGGCCCGGATGCTCCTGCCCAAGCTCCTGGGCCGCCGGGGCAGGGCTCTGGTGAGCGCAGTAGACAACTGGATCAAAAAGTAAACCAAAAACGACCCTCTCCGAGAATTGCAGCGCAATGCGGAGAGGGTCGTTTTCTCTTAATATTCCAACTTATACGCCAAAGAACTCCTTGGCAATATCGGCACTCTGCTTGGCATCCTTGGCGTACCAGTCGGCACCGATCTTTTTTGCATATTCGGGGGTCAGCACAGCGCCGCCCACCATGATCTTACAGTCCAGCTTGGCATCGTGCAGGGCCCGGATGGTCTCCTCCATGCTCTTGAGGGTGGTGGTCATCAGGCGGAAAGCCCCACCAGATGCACATCCTTCTCCCGGACGGTATTCACGACCGTTTCCACCGGCACGTCACGGCCCAGGTCGATGACCTCAAAGCCATAATTCTCCAGGATGACCCGGACGATGTTCTTGCCGATGTCGTGGACATCGCCCTTGACGGTGGCAATGACGATGCGTCCCTTGCTGGCGCTGCCCTCGCCCTTTTGGGCAATGGCGGTCTTGATCTCCTCAAAGGCTCCCTGCGCGGCGGTGGCCGCCTGCAGCAGCTGCGGCAGGAAGAGGGTGCCCTTTTCATACTTTGCGCCCACGATATCCAGCGCCGGAATGAGGGCTTCGTCCACCAGCTCCAGCGGCTCCTTTTCCTCCAGCAGCGCCCGGGTGCGGGCAGCTGCCTCGCCCTTCAGACCCTTTTCCACCGCCTTCATCAAGGGGGCATAGGGGCCGGCGGCCTCCGGTGTTTCGGCTGCTGCCGGGGCGGTCTGGGCATTCTGCACGGCCTGCACCAGTGCGGCAGAAGCGGGCACCCGGTTGGCATACCGCTCAATGTACTTCGTACTCTGCCGGTCCCGGTTGGTCAGAACGTTGTAAGCATAGACCGCCGCCATCATCTCCTCACTGGAGGGGTTCATAATGGCAAGGTCAAGCCCGGCATACATGGCCATGGTGAGGAAGGTGGTGTTCAGGTAGGAGCGGCAGGGCAGACCAAAGCTGATGTTGGACACGCCCAGAATGGTGCGCACCCCCAGCTCCTCCTTGCAGGCGTGAAGGGCCTGCACCGTGGCAAGCACATCCTCCTGCTGGGCGCTGGCCGTCAGGGTCAGGCAGTCGATGTAGATATCCTCCTGCGGGATGCCTGCCGCCAGTGCCGCGTCCCGGATGCGGCGGGCAATGGCCACGCGGTCCTCGGCTTTGGGCAGGATACCCCGCTCGTCAATGGCAAGGCCGACCACCGCCGCGCCGTACTTTTTGCACAGGGGCAGAATGGTGTTCAGCTTTTCCGCCTCGCCGTTCACCGAGTTGACGATGGGCTTGCCGTTGTAGACCCGCAGGCCCCGTTCCAGCGCCTCGACATGAGAGGAATCCAGCTGCAACGGCAGGCTGACCACGCTCTGCAGCGCCTTGACCACCTGCTCCATCAGGGCAGGCTCATCCACGCCGGGCGCACCTACGTTCACATCCAGGATCTGGGCCCCGGCCTCGGTCTGGCTCACGGCCTGTTCCAGCACATAGTTCATATCCCCTTCCCGCAGGGCCTGCTGGAACCGCTTTTTTCCGGTGGGATTGATGCGCTCACCCACCACCGTGATGCCGTCCACATCCACGCAGTCCATGGGGCTGCACACCACCGACTTCATTGGGTGGTCAGGGCGGCCCGGCCTGCAATCGGCAAACACGCCGTTCAGCAGCTGGATGAATTCCGGGGTGGTGCCGCAGCAGCCGCCTGCAGCAAACAGGCCCAGTTCCCGGTAGCTTCATCTGCATGGCGTAGAGCTGCGGGGTGATATCGTAGCCCGAGCCATCGGCGCGGGGCAGGCCCGCGTTGGGCTTGACGAACACCGGGAAGCTGCCGGGCAGGGCCTCGGTCAGCCGCTTTGCCATGGGGAAGATCTCCTTGGGGCCAAGAGAGCAGTTGATCCCCACGGCATCGGCCCCCAGGCCCCGGGCGGTGGCGGCAAAGCTCTCGACCGTGCAGCCAGTAAAGGTGCGGCCGCCTGCTTCAAAGCTCATGCTGGCCAGCACGGGCAGGCTGCTGTTCTCCTTGACGGCCAGCAGGGCGGCCTTCAGCTCATACAGATCGGTAAAGGTCTCAAGGAACACCAGGTCAGCCCCGGCGGCCACGCCCGCCCGGACGATGCGGCCATACTCTGCCACGGCATCCTCAAACGCAAGGGTGCCGTTGGGTTCCAGCAGCTCCCCCAGCGGGCCCACATCCAGCGCGGCCAGTGCACCGTAAGGGGCACAGGCCCGTTTGCAGTTGGCAATACCCGCCGCAATGATCTTCTCCAGCGTGTACTCGCTGCCCGCCAGCTTGTGGGCGGAAGCGCCAAAGGTATTGGCATTGATGATGCGGCTGCCTGCGGCGGCATACCGGGCATGGATGCTCTCGATGAGCGCCGGGTCGGTGATATTCAGCTCCTCGGGGCGGGCACCCAGTTTCAGGCCCGCTGCCTGCAGCATGGTGCCCATGCCGCCATCCAGCAGGATGGTATTGGGCCGGTCAAACAGTTCATTCGCTTGCACAGGTGATCCCCCTCTTTCTATATTCGCACCGGGTGCGGAGCACGCAGTGCCCGCACCCCGCCAGATGACCCCGGACCGGGTGATCGCTGACCCCCAGAATGGCCGTGATGCTCTTGCGGGGGGTCATCAGGTTGTTTTCCGTGACACAGAGCCCGGCGCGGCGGGCGGTGTCCAGCGCTGCCGCCAACAGCGGGCTGCACGGCAAGGGGCCAGTCCCCGTAGCCGGGGAATAGCGCCCTGTCAGATACTTTCCCTGCCGGGCGGCCCACTGGCGCAGCTCAGCCTCAGCGGCCTCCGCAGCCTGTTCGGCCAGCGCGGAGCCCAGCGCATCCGATGCCACACCGGCGGCGATATCGCCCACACCGGCCCGGCGGATCTGGCATCCACACCGGGGCCAAGCGTCACGGCCAGCAGCAGGCGGCGGTGCAGCCTTCCAGATGCTTTGCCACATCTTCCCCCGCCAGGATCCCCGCCGCTGTCAGGCTGTCGGGTCGGCTCCAGCCAGACCGCCCGGGGCGTGGCTGCCGCCAGCAGCGGCACGGCGCATTTTTCCAGCAGTGCCTGGGTGGCTGCGTCTGCGCCGCCCCGGGCCCCGAAGTACCGCGCCGCCTGTGCAAGATCAATGCGCTCCGGCTTTTCCAGCCGCAGCGGCATACTTGGCCCAATGCTCATCTGCCCGCCCTCCTTTACAAGAATAAAGAATAGACTTAGTATACAGCATCCCCGTTTTCCCGTCAACGCAAAACGCCGCATTTATTTTTGCTTGCAACTGATTGCATTTGCAAGCAATCTGCGTTATACTGTAAAAAAGGAGTGTGATCGTTATGGCTAACACCGCCGCCGTCTATGCCCGCATTGATACCAACCTGAAAGAAAGCGCCGAGGATATCCTTGCTCAACTGGGCATTACCCCATCCAGCGCCATCCAGATGCTTTACCGCCAGATCGTCCTGACCCGGGGGCTCCCGCTCGATCTGCATCTTCCCCCTGCCACCCCCACTGCTGTGGGTGGCATGAGCCGTACCGAGTTGGATACCGAGCTGCAAAAGGGAGTCGCCTCTCTGCAAAACGGCAAGAGCTTTTCTGCCGATGAGGTCGATGCCGCATTGTATCAGGAGTTTGGAATATGAGCAGCACTTATACGGTCCGCTACGCACCGCAGGCGTTGGATGACCTGCGGGATCTCTACTCCTACGTTGCATTTTCACTCAAGGAGCCTGCCACTGCCCAAAAACTGGTCAACCGTATCCGCAAGGCCGCCCGCTCACTGGATGCCCTGCCCGGACGGCACCCTGTTGTGGACTGGGAACCGTGGCAGAGCATGGGGATGCACAGGTTTACCGTGGAGGATTTTCTGCTGTTCTACCTGATCGATCAAAGCACCCGTACCGTAACTCTCGTTCGTATTGTTTATGGCGGGCGGGATCTGCAAAACCTCGCAAAATAGACCCCTGCGGAAAATTTCCAACTTTTTTGCAATAAACCTATTGACAATCTGGGTAAATAGGGATATAATCCAGACAACAAATCCACAAACCTAGTGGGAAATTGAGATCAAGTTTCCCGGGATCGTAGAGAATTGGGAAAATCGTTGAAAGGAGGGCACAAAAATGACGCTGATCTGGAAAAAACTGCTCCACGCGAACTTCCGTTGTGGGCGAATGTACACCACCCGGGCAGAATATGGGACCGAGCGCTGTGCATTGCCCTCTGCAGACCGAATGTGTGTGCGAATGTGATGGCAAAGCTGCCAAAGCGCTAAACCCGAATTTTGCCCGGTGCACTGAAATGGTGTCAGTGACCGGGATTTTTTATGCGTCAGAATTATACTTTAAGTACAGATAGAGAGGTTAATTACTATGTCTAACTATAAATTTGAGACCCTGCAGCTTCACGTTGGCCAGGAGCAGGCCGATCCCGCAACCGATTCCCGCGCCGTGCCCATCTACCAGACCACTTCCTATGTGTTCCGCAACAGCCAGCACGCCGCTGACCGTTTCGGTCTGGCCGATGCAGGCAACATCTACGGTCGCCTGACCAACTCCACGCAGGATGTGTTCGAGAAGCGCATCGCTGCTCTGGAGGGCGGCGTGGCTGCTCTGGCCACTGCTTCCGGCGCTGCCGCCATCACCTACACCATCGAGGCGCTGGCACAGGCCGGTGACCACATCGTGGCACAAAAGACCATCTACGGCGGCAGCTACAACCTGCTGGAGCACACCCTGACCCAGTTCGGCGTGACCACCACCTTTGTCAACGCTCACGATCTGGCCGAGGTGGAGAACGCCATCCAGCCCAACACCAAGGCCGTCTATCTGGAGACGCTGGGCAACCCCAACAGCGATATCCCCGACATTGATGTCATTGCCGCCATTGCCCACAAGCACGGCCTGCCGCTGGTCATCGACAACACCTTCGGCACCCCGTACCTGATCCGCCCCATCGAGCACGGCGCAGACATCGTGGTCCACTCTGCCACCAAGTTCATCGGCGGCCACGGCACCACCCTGGGCGGCATCATCGTGGACAGCGGCAAGTTTGACTGGAAAGCCAGCGGCAAGTTCGGCAATATCGCCGATCCCAACCCCAGCTACCACGGTGTTTCCTTCGCCGACTGCCGCAGGCCCTGCTGCCTTCGTTACCTACATCCGCGCCATCCTGCTGCGCGATACCGGTGCCACCATCTCCCCGTTCAATGCATTCCTGCTGCTGCAGGGCACCGAGACCCTGAGCCTGCGCATCGAGCGCCATGTGGAGAACACCAAGAAGGTGGTCGAATTCCTGGCAAACCACCCCCAGGTGGAGAAGGTCAACCACCCCTCTCTGCCCGATCACCCGGATCACGCCCTGTACGAGAAGTATTTCCCCAACGGCGGCGCATCCATCTTCACCTTCAACATCAAGGGCGGCCGCGAAGAAGCCTTCAAGTTCATTGACAACCTGAAGATCTTCTCCCTGCTGGCAAACGTTGCGGACGTGAAGAGCCTGGTCATCCACCAGCCTCCACCACCCACAGCCAGCTGAACGATCAGGAGCTGGCCGAGCAGCAGATCTATCAGAACACCATCCGCCTGTCCATCGGCACCGAGCACATCGATGACATCATCGCCGATCTGGAAGCAGGCTTCGCAGCCGTCCGCGGCGAATAATCCCCCTGCCCCCCATGCTCTGACAAAAACTCTCCTCCCTTCTCCTTTTTGATCGTGTGTGCAAAGAACCGCCGCCCGAAATTTCCGGGCGGCGGTTCTTTTTTGCGTGTTCGTGTTTTTACAGCCGGCGTTCCAGCCAGTCACCAATGTCAGCAAAGACCTCTTCGCGGTTCAGCTCCACCAGCAGCTCATGCCGGGCGCTGGGGTACAGCTTGACCTCGATGTTCTTCACACCGGCATCCAGCAGGCTCTTGACCGCCCGCTTCACGCCTGCGCCCTGTTCGCCCACCGGGTCGGCATCGCTGCCAGGAACAGCAGGGCAGATCCTTGGGCACCCGGGCCAGAAGAGCCGGGTCGTACAGCCGCAGGATGCCGCTGAACATGCTGTAATAGGCGTTCAGGGTAAAGATAAAGGTACAGCGCTCGTCGGCGCGGTAGCGGTCCACCTCCACCGGGTCACGGTTGAGCCAGTCGTGGGCCGTGCGGCCCTCCAGCCCCTTGTTGTACCCCAGAAACGAAAGTCTGGCCACCAGTTTGCTGCGGTAGTGCCAGCCATGGAACACGGCCAGCACCCGGCAGATGGTCCTGGCCAGCTGCACCAGCGCTTTGGGCTGGTAGCCGGTGCCCATGATGATGGCACCGTCCAGCTCATCGCCCCACTCACAGAGGTACTGCCGCGCGTAGAACGAGCCCATGCTGTGGCCCAGCAGGAAATAGGGCACGCCGGGATACAGCTGCTTTGTCAGGGTCGTCACAGCGTGCAGGTCCTCCAGCACGGCGCGGTTGCCGTCGGGTTCGCCGAAGTAGCGTAATCCTCTTTGGTGCGGATGGACCCGCCGTGGCCCAGGTGGTCGTTGCCGGTGACAAGGATGCCCCGGGCGGCCAGATTCTCGGCCAGCGGCTTATAGCGGTCGATGAACTCCACCATCCCGTGGGAGAGCTGCAGCACCGCCCGCACCTCTCCCTCCGGCACACAGCGGAACGCGTGGAGCGTCCGCCCCGGCTGGCAGGACGGCAGGGTAAAGTCGATCATCTGGCTCATGGGCTGCCCTCCTTCTCCGCTTTATTTTTTCATGCTGCCGATCTTCTTGCGGCAGGAGGTGCAGATGCAGTAGCCTGCATACTGGATTGCGTTGTCGTCCACCTCGCCGCAGAAATCACAGCTGCCGGTGGGGCGGTATTTTTTGAGGATGATCTCATCGCCCTCCACAAAGATCTCCAGCTTGGCATCGTTGTCCAGCTTCATGCTGGTACGCAGCTCCTTGGGCAGGACGATACGGCCCAGGCCGTCAACGCCGCGGACGATTCCGGTACTCTTCATAGTTTTTTCTTCTCCTTTGTCATTTACACCTCAGACAGCCATTTCCCAATTTTCTCCCGGCCCTGATCTCTCCTTCAGAGCCTTCAAAGGAAAATTGTGCCATCTCTCCCACTCAGTATACAAAATTTCCAATCATTCGTCAATGATTGCGCGCGGTTTCGACAAAAAGATTTTTCTTTTGCTTCCAAACGCCCATTCTGCCAAATCTGCGGCCGATTCGTTGACAAAACCGCGCACAGCGATTAAACTAAAAGGTAGCTATCCGCATTTTTTTGCCTGTAAATATAAAGGAGCGTTTTTTTATGCCGAGCAATAAAGTCCGCACCCGTTTTGCCCCCTCGCCCACCGGCTACATGCACGTTGGCAACCTGCGCACCGCGCTGTACACCTACCTGATGGCCAAGCACGAGGACGGCACCTTCATCCTGCGTATTGAGGACACCGACCAGGGCCGTTACGTTGAGGGCGCTGTGGATGTCATCTACAACACCCTGCGGGAGACCGGCCTGCTGTGGGACGAGGGCCCGGACATCGGCGGCCCTGTGGGCCCCTACGTTCAGAGCGAGCGGATGGGCATGTTCAAGCAGTATGCCGAGCAGCTGGTGGCAGAGGGCAAGGCCTACTACTGCTTCTGCACCGAGGAGCGGCTGGAGGCACTGCACGCCGAACAGCGCGCCAACGGTGAGATGACCCACTACGACGCTGCTGCCGCGACCTGCCCGAGGAGGAGGTCAAGCAGCGTCTGGCTGCAGGTGAGCCCTACGTCATCCGCCAGAAGATCCCCAAGGAGGGTGTGACCGGCTTTGATGATGTGGTCTACGGCCACATCGAGGTCGAGAACTGCGAGATGGACGACCAGATCCTCATCAAGACCGACGGAATGCCCACCTACAACTTTGCCAACGTTGTGGACGACCACCTGATGGGCATCACCCATGTCATCCGCGGCAGCAGTATCTGTCCTCCACCCCCAAGTACAACCTGCTGTATCAGGCCTTTGGCTGGGAGATCCCCACCTATATCCACTGCCCGCCCGTGATGAAGGACGCGCAGAACAAGCTGTCCAAGCGCAACGGCGATGCCAGCTATCAGGATCTGGTGGCCAAGGGCTACCTGAGCGAGGCCGTGATGAACTACATCTGCCTGCTGGGCTGGAGCCCCAAGGGCGAGTACGCCGAGCAGGAGATCTTCAGCCTGGAAGAGCTCATCAAGATCTGGAGCCCGGACGGCATCTCCAAGTCCCCCGCCATCTTCGACCCCCTCAAGCTGCGGGCCATCAACGCGGAGTATATCCGCCGCCTGAGCCCCGAGGAGTTCCAGAAGAAGGCCGAGCCCTGGATTGATCAGGCCGTGCACACCCCCATCGACAAGAAGCTGCTCTGCGCCAACCTGCAGCCCCGCTGTGAGGTGCTGGGCGAGATCCCCGAGCAGCTGGACTTCTTTGACGCAATGCCCGACTACGATGTGAGCCTGTACGCCAACAAGAAGCAGAAGACCACCCCGGAGACCGCCCGGGAGGCACTGGAAGCCCTGCTGCCCCTGCTGAGCGACGAGAGCCTGGACTTCTCTGACCGCGACACCGTGTTCAACGCCTGCAAGGCCAAGGCCGAAGAGCTGGGCAAGAAGAACGGCTGGCTGCTCTACCCGCTGGGCATTGCCCTTTCCGGCAAGCAGCGCACCCCCGGCGGCGGCACCGACCTTGCTGCATGATGGGCCGCGAGACGACCCTTGCCCGTGTCAAGCTGCCATTGAAAAGCTGAACGGGTGATTTTCCTTCCCTTTTCGCAATCATATCCACGGAGGTGTTTTTATGATGTACCCGTTTATGACACTGGACGACAACACCGAGATCGTGCATTCCGAGATGCAGCCAGACCACCGTGTAAAGGTCTACATCGAAAAGCCCGACGAGAAGGATTGTTTCCACTCTGCGGTCTGCTATCTGCCGGATTATACCTGGGAGGATGTCAGCGGCTTCACCCCTGCTGAGATCGACCGCTACCAGAAGTTCCTGGAATCCACTGCACATCTGATCCTGCAGTTTTCCCAGGAAGGAGGGGTAGAAAATGCCGCAGGTTTTTAAAATCGGTTCCTACTGGGTCTACTTCTGGGCCAACGAAAATGATCCGCTGGAACCCATTCATGTCCATGTTTCACAGGGTGCTCCCAGCAGCAACGCGACCAAGATCTGGATCACCCGGGCCGGGAAATGCTATCTGTGCCACAACAATTCCAACATTCCGCCCCGTGTCCTGCGAAACATCATGCCATCATCGAAGCACGAAGCGATGAAGTGATTGCCAAATGGATGAATTTCTTTGGTGAAGTACGCTATTTCTGCTGATTTGAGCCGCTTCCCCGCATGACCCCATAAAACGCCGCGCGCCCGCGCTACAGTATATGCAAAGGGCGCGGGAAACAGAACATTGCAAAAGATCCCCGCCGGAAAGCGGGGATTTTTTCATGCCGGAAACCACAAAACTGCACCCGAAGCAGCCTGTTGCCGCCGCGTTGGCCTCCCGGGCGGCGGTACGCCCGGCCCTGCGGCAGGGCGGGGCCTTTGCGCTGGGGC
>ENA-OQIO01000112-OQIO01000112.1-human-gut-metagenome-genome-assembly--contig:-NODE-112-length-37992-cov-2.221233_pt1 | contig 37992 bp, 54 predicted proteins | sample MGYA00242573_ERZ504737 | MGnify/ENA primary metagenome ERZ504737 (study PRJEB26092, sample SAMD00036203) | human gut metagenome | host: Homo sapiens | study: EMG produced TPA metagenomics assembly of...
GAGAGAATGGCCCCCTTATCCGCGTCCCCTGCACGGTGCAGGGAAAAACGCCCCCCCTGCGAGTACGCAGGGAACAATACAACACAGTGTGTTAAAACAATGTTAACTGGCTCGTTTCAGGCAATCCCGCAAACGCGCCCAGCGCGCGCAGCTGGTCGATATGCGTCTGCGACAGCTTGTTGCAGCAGAGGGAAAACTCCTCCACCGATGTAAAGTCCTTCCCCTTGCGCTTCTCGACGGTGTCGAGCGCTGCGGTCTCGCCGAGTCCGCGGACGGACGTGAACGGCGGCAGCAGGCCGTTTTCCGTGACGACGAACTTCGTCGCATCGCTGCGGTAGATATCGATGGGCTCAAAGTGGAAGCCGCGCAGGCAGAATTCGTAGCAGACTTCAAGCGTCGTCATCAAGTCCTGTTCCACGGCGGTCGCGTCCTTGTTGTTTTCAATCTCGCGGATGCGGCGGCGCAGCGCGTCGGCGTCCTTGCAGCACTCGGCGGCGTCGAATGCCTTGGCGCGGATGGAGAAGAACGTCGCGTAGAACGCGAGCGGCTCGTGCACCTTGAACCACGCGATACGGAACGCCATCATAACGTATGCGACCGCGTGCGCTTTCGGGAAGAGGTAACCGATCTTCGCAAGCGACTCGATGTACCACTCCGGCACGTCGTGCTTGCGCATCTCTTCGACCCACATCGGCCAGTCCCCCGCCTTGCCGCCCTTGACCTTGCCCTTTCGGACGGCTCCATGATCTTAAAGCTCATCTTCGGGTCAAGCCCCATAGAAATGAGGTAGAGCATGATATCGTCACGGCAGCCGACGGTCTCCAGAACGCTCGCCGTGCCGCTGACGATCAGATCCTTCGCGTTGCCGAGCCACACGTCCGTGCCGTGGGAGAAGCCTGAAAGGCGCAGCAGCGTGTTGAAGTCCTTGGGCTGCGTGTCGACGAGCATCTGGCGCGTGAAGCGCGTGTTAAACTCGGGGATCGCGACGGCGCCCGTGGGGCCGAGCACTTCGTCGTTCTCGTAGCCGAGCACCTTGGACGAGATGAAGATCGACATCGTGTCGGGGTCGTCGAGCGGGATAGCGCGGGCGTTCACGCCCGTCAGATTTTCGAGCATGCGGATCATCGTCGGGTCATCGTGGCCGAGCATATCGAGCTTTAAGAGGTTGTCCTCCATGCAGTGATATTCGAAATGCGTGGTGATCGTGTCGCTGTCGGGGTCGTCCGCAGGGTGCTGTACGGGGCAGAAATCCTCGATATCCATGTCGTCCGGCACGACGACGAGTCCGCCGGGATGCTGGCCCGTCGTGCGTCGCACGCCGACGCAGCCGCCGTCAGGCGGTCGATCTCGGCGTTGCCCGCGGCGATGCCGTTTTCCTCGAGGTATTTTTTGACGAAGCCGTAGGCAGTCTTCTCCGCGAGCGTACCGATCGTACCCGCGCGGAACACCTGCGTCTTGCCGAACATCTCGACCGCGTGCGCGTGGGCGCGCGCCTGATATTCGCCTGAGAAGTTGAGGTCGATATCCGGCACCTTGCCGCCGCCGTAGCCGAGGAAAGTTTCAAACGGGATGTCGAAGCCGTCCTTGACGTACTTTGTGCCGCAGACGGGACACATTTTATCGGGCATGTCCGCGCCGCAGCCATACTCGCCCGCGTGGAACTCGACGTTGCGGCACTTCGGGCAGCGGTAGTGCGGCGGCAGGGCGTTGACTCGGTGATGCCGGCCATGTACGCGACAAGCGACGAGCCGACCGACCCTCGCGAGCCGACGAGGTAGCCGCACTCGAGCGAGCGCTGCACGAGCTTCTGCGCCGACATGTAGACGACGTCGTACTTGCCCAGAATGCTGCCGAGCTCGACGTTCAGCCGGTCGACGATCAGCTGCGGCAGATCGTCGCCGTAAGCTCGTGCGCTTTCCCCCACACCATGCGGTTAAGGTCTTCTTCCGAATTTTCAAGCCGCGGCGGGAACAGCTTACCCTTGGGCAAAAGCTCGATATCCTCCACCTGCTCGGCGATGGCGCGGGTGTTCGTCACGACGACCTCGTAGGCTTTCTCCTTGCGAGGTAGTCAAATTCCTTGAGCATTTCGTCCGTCGTGCGGAAGTAGAGCGGGACGGGCTCGTTCGCGTCGGCGAATTTCTTTGACGCGAGCAGGATATGGCGATAAACCTCGTCTTCGGGGTCGAGGAAGTGGACGTCGCCCGTTGCGCAGACGGGCTTGCCGAGCTCTTCGCCAAGCTTGACAACAGTGCGGTTGAAGTCCTTGAGGTCTTCGTCGTCGCGCACCGTGCCGTCGCGCACCATGAAGCGGTTATTGCCGAGCGGCTGAATTTCAAGATAGTCGTAGAACGAGGCGATGCGCTTGAGCTCATTCCAGTCCTTGTGGTCGACGATGGCGCGGAACAGCTCGCCCGCCTCGCAGGCAGAGCCGATGATCAAGCCCTCGCGATGCGCGACAAGCTCGCTTTTCGGGATGATCGGCACGCGCTTAAAGTATTTGAGGTTCGACGCGAGATGAGCTGGTAGAGGTTCTTGAGGCCCACCTTGTTCTTGGCGATCAGAATGATGTGCTTTGGGAAACGGTTGCGCTTGACGCCGAGCGGGCGGAGCTTCGTCATCTCGTCGTTGATCTGCTGGAGGCGCGTGACGCCGCGCTCTTCGAGCATGACGAAGAACTTGGCCAGCATCTGCGCGACCGGGACCGCATCGTCGGACGCGCGGTGGTGGTTGAACTGCGGGAGCTGCAAGTGGTCGGCCACGATGTCGAGCTTGTACTTGCCGAGCTCGGGCAGGAGATTCTGCGCGAAAATCAGCGAGTCGAGATACGTCGGCTCGAACGGGATGCCGCACTTTTTGCAGCCTGCGCGGATGAAGCTGATATCAAACTCCGCATTGTGCGCAGCGAGCGGGCGGCCGCCCGCAAAGGCCAAAAACGCGTGCAGCGCGTCCTCCAGCTTCGGCGCGCCGCGCAGCATGTCGTCTGTGATGCCGGTCAGGCCGATGATCTCAGGCGAAAGCCGGCGCTCGGGGTCGACAAAGGTTTGGAACGTGTCGACGATCTCGCCGTCTTTCAGAATGACCGCACCGATCTCGGTGATGGCATCGTGCGCGACCTTCAGACCCGTTGTTTCAATGTCGAAACAGCAGATCTCAGTCGAAAAATCGCCGTCCTGCGGGCCGTGCACACAGATACGGTCGTCGATGTTGTTGAGAAAATAGCCCTCACAGCCGTAAAGGAGTTTTATTTTACCCTCGCCGGTGTGCCAAGCGTCCGGGAAGCTCTGCGCTACGCCGTGATCCGTGATGGCGATGGCGGGCATCCCCCACTTGATCGCGCGCTTGACGACCGCGGCGGTGTCGGTCAGCGCGTCCATGTTGGACATACGGGTATGTAAGTGCAGCTCGACGCGCTTTTCCTCCGCCGTGTCCGTGCGCTCGGCGTGGTCGATCTGCATGATGTCCTGCGGGTTGAGCTGCATATCCTTACCATCGTAGGAGAGCTCCATGCGGCCGCTGACGCGCAGCCACATGCCGACGCTGATCTTGCCAAGAAGCTCCGTCGCCTCGCGCTCGGGCATGCTGCGGCGGATGAAGAGCGAGCTTCGTAGTCCGTCATTTCGAGCAACATCGTCCAGACGCCGGCGCGGCGCGTCTCGTGGCAGTCGAACTTGAAGACCTTGCCTCAACGACGACGTGACCGGCCTTTGGCGTCAGCTCGCTGATGGGGAGCACTCTCCCCTTTGCAATCTCGCGGCCCATGATGACACTGCCGCTGCCGCTCACCTTGCGGCCAGCGTTCTTCAACATGTCGGGAAAGGCCTCCGCCGTTGATTTGACGTGGATGTCCACGCGCTTTAAGTCGTAATTGCGCGCAAGAAGCTGCTCGACCGTTTCGCGCGTCGAGTCGTTCATCTCCGCGCGCACGGTCATGTCGAGCGTCATCGTGCGCTTTTCCGGCTCGAGTACCATGTTCGTGACCATCGCGGCGTTGAGCGGGACGCGCAGGTCAAAATCCGGCGAAAAGTCGGTGAATAATTCAAAAAAAGGAATCTTTTGTGCCATAGCCACAACCTTATCTCAGTATCGTTTCCGCTCGGTCAGAGTTTTTGGATTTCCTCCATCAAAGCGTCGACAAGCTTTTCCTGCAGCACTTTGTAAAGGATTTTTCCTTTTCGGAAAATCATGCCCTCACCTTTACCGCCGGCCACGCCGATATCGGCGGCCGAGGCCTCACCGGGCCCGTTGACGACGCAGCCCATCACGGCGACCGTGATATTCTTCTTGCAGTCGGCAAGACGGCGCTCTAACTCCTCGGCGATCGGGATCATGTCGTACGCCGTGCGGCCGCACGTCGGGCAGGAGACGAGGTTCACACCGCTGCGGCGGATGCCGCAGGCCTGCAAAATGCGCTTGGCGGCGTAGACTCTTCCACGGGGTCCGCCGTGAGCGAGACGCGCATCGTGTCGCCGATGCCCTCGCACAGAAGGCCGCCGATGCCGATGGCGGACTTCAAAAGCCCCATCGTGGGCGTGCCCGCCTCGGTCACGCGAGGTGGAGCGGATAGTCGACCTTTTCGTGCAGAAGGCGATAGGCCGCCATGTTGAGCGGTACATCAGAGCTCTTGACCGAGATGCAGATCTCGGTAAAATCGAACTTTTCAAGCAGCCGCACATGTCTGAGCGCGCTCTCGACGAGCGCCTCGGGAGTCACGCGGCCATATTTTGCGAGCAGCTCCTTTTCAAGCGAGCCGCCGTTCACGCCGATGCGGATGGGAACCTTGTGTTCACGGCAGGCGTCTACGACCGCCTTGACGCGGTCATCTCCCCGATGTTGCCGGTTGATGCGAATTTTGTCCGCGCCGCGCGCCGCCGCTTCGACGGCGAGACGGTAGTCGAAATGAATGTCCGCGACGAGCGGGATGGAGATATTCTCCTTAATTTCACTCAGCGCGTGCGCGCCTCCATATTCGGCACCGTGACGCGCACGATCTCGCAGCCCGCCTCTTCGAGCGCGTGGATCTGCGCGATGGTGGCCTTGGCATCCTCAGTGTGCGTGTTGCACATCGACTGGATCGTGACCGGCGCGCCGCCGCCGATAGCGACGCCGCCTGCGATAATTTGCTTGCTCATAAGATCATCCTCCTCACAGGAGCTTGACAATGTCGTGGAACGTGACGAACAGCATCAGCGCCATTAAAAGCGCAAAGCCGATGCCGTTGATGACGTTCAGATATTTGGACGGAATTTCCTTTTTGAAAAGCGCCACGGCGATGCCGTTGACGAGCAGGAACAGCACGTGTCCGCCGTCGAGTGCGGGCAGCGGCAGCAGGTTCATCACGGCGAGGTTCACCGCGAACATCGCGGCGAAAAAGAGAATATTTTCAAGCGCCGCGCCGAAGCCTCGGTAGCCTCGGTCTCCTTGCCGACCTCCGTGATGGTCGAGACGATGCCGACCGGGCCGCTCAGATCGTTCACGCCCGCCGCGCCCGAAAGCAGCATTTGCAGGCTCAGTCTCACGATGCGGACATAGTCCATCGTCTGGTACCAGCTGTATTGCAGGCGCAGAAGCGGCGTCGCCTCGACGATGCCGCCGTAGGTGAAGCCGTAGGCCTCGTACTCCTTACCGTTTTCGTCGGTGTAGACTTGCCTGGTGAGCGTGCGGTCGAGCTTTTTGCCGTCGCGCAGGACGGTCATGTCGATCGTGCCCGTGTCGCCAAGGCCCATGATGAGCGACACGTCGCTCTTTAAATAAATGCGCTCACCGTTGATGGCGTAGATCGTGTCGCCGGGCATCAGGCCGTCCTCTCCCTGCTGCGGGAAATCGGGGTTCAGCTCGACGATCTCCGTCGTGTAGAATGCCTGCGCACCCGCATACAGACAGATGACGATGATGAGGCCCGTCAGGAAGTTCATGAACGCGCCCGCGACGAAGATGATGAACTTCTTCCACCAGACCTGGCGGCCCAGCGCGCGGTCGTCGTCCGAATCCTCGTCCTCGCCCTCCATGGCGCAGTAGCCTCCGATGGGCAGGAGCCGCAGGGAGTATTCGGTGTCCCCCTTCGTCTTATGGAACAGCTGCGGGCCCATGCCGATGGAAAATTCATTGACGCGCACGCCGCAGGCCTTGGCCGCCAAAAAGTGGCCAAACTCATGCACGGCGATGAGCACGCCGAAAATCAGGATCGCAATGAGAATATAAACCATGGTCTCTCCTAAATTTGGTCAGTTGAGCTTTTCGCGCACGACCTCGCGCGCGAGCCGGTCTGCTTCCAGAATATCCGAAAGCTGCGGCTGATATACCGTCTCGGTTTTATCGAGCGCCGCTTCGATGAGGTCAGGGATGGCACAGATGCCGATCTCGTCGCACAGAAATGCCGCGACAGCCTCTTCGTTCGCGCCGTTCATCGCCGCGCAGTAAACATTGCCGATGGCGGCGCACTGCTTGGCGATCTTCAGGCAGCGGAAGACCTCTTCATCGGGCTCGGCGAACGTCAGCGGCGGGCACTTGAGAAGGTCAAGCGGCTCCGCGGGCGAAACGGCCCTGTTGGGGTACGTCATCGCGTAGCGGATGGGCAGCTTCATGTCCGGTGTGCCGAGCTGGGCGAGCATCGCCCCGTCGTGAAACTCGACGAGCGAGTGCACGATGCTCTGGCGATGGATGACCGCGTCGACCTGACGCAGCGGCAGACGGTAGAGCCGCATGGCCTCGATGATCTCAAGGCCCTTGTTCATCAGCGTCGCGGAGTCGATGGTGATCTTCGCACCCATTGTCCAGTTCGGGTGCTTGAGCGCGTCGGCCTTCGTCTTAGTCGCAAGCTCCTGCAGCTCAGCCGTAGAACGGCCCGCCCGAGCAGGTCAGAATGAGGCGCTTGATCTCACCGCGGTCGCGGCAGCCCTGCAAGCACTGGAAGATCGCGCTGTGCTCGCTGTCGACGGGGACGATCTCCGCGCCGCAGCGCTCCGCCGCAGCCACGACGAGCTCGCCCGCGCAGACGAGCGTTTCCTTGTTGGCAAGCGCGATGCGCTTTTTCTTCTCGATTGCCGCGAGCGTCGGCTGGAGACCGATCATGCCCATCACGCGGTGACGACCGTGTCAGCGTCATCCGCCGTGCCGCGGCCAGAAGGCCCTCCATGCCGGAGAGCACTTGGGTGTTTGTGTCGGAAAGCCGCGCGCGCAGCTCATTTGCCGCGTCCTCGTCATAAAGCACGGCAAGACGCGGGCAAAATTCCCGCGCCTGCTGTTCGATGAGGTCAACGCTTTTATTCGCCGTCAGCGCAGCGACGGAAAGCCCCAGCTCGCGCGCCACCTCAAGCGTCTGGCGGCCGATGGAGCCGGTGGAACCGAGTAAAGCAATACTCCTTGTCATAATAGGCCTCCACAGACCGCAGCCCACACGACCGGCGCGATGAAGAGCGTGGAGTCAAAGCGGTCGAGCATGCCGCCGTGCGTCAGGAAGAGGTGGCTGTAGTCCTTGATGCCCGCCTCGCGCTTGACGAGCGACATCGAGAGGTCGCCGAGCTGGCCGAAGATATTGGCCACCACGCCCACGAGGATCAGCATGAGGTAATTGGGCGCATAGCCGAGCCATGCCTTGCCGACAACGCCGAGCAGCACCAGCGCAAGCGCGCTGCCGATGGGCCCACCGATCGCGCCTGCCAGGTCTTGTGCGGCTGACGTGCGGCGCCATCTTGCGCTTGCCGAACCACATGCCAAAGTACATCGACAGCGCATCGCCCACAAAGCGACGCAGAACGGTGCGAGCACATAGAGCTTGCCATAGTTTTCGTCCATGCGCAGCAGGAAAATGCAGCTGTACATCGCCGGGAACACGATGCCGCCGACGATGGTCACCGCCACATCGTGGAATGTGAAGGCTTTTCCTTGCCGTAATAGACAACCGCGGAGAGAAACGCCCCCATCACAAGGATCCAGCGGAAGAGCGTAACAGTCGAAATCGGGAAAGCGTGTACACCGCTCGCCCTTTCCCAAAAGAGCCATATCTCCTGCATGACGACCGATGTGACAAGTCCCCAGTAGAAATCCGCCGGGACGTTCTCCCCTGCCGTGTGCAGCAGCTCATAGGCCGCAATGCCCGCGATGCCGCAGACGACGAGCATCGTCGCCATGCGGGGCAGGCAAGCAGCACGGCGAGCAGCGCCGGCAATCCAACGATCACCACCAACCATCTTTGTTTCATTTCTGTTTCTCCTGTTTCAAACCGCCGAAGCGGCGCTCGCGATGCTGATACGCATGAGCGCCTTGTCGAATTCTTTCTCGGTAAAGTCGGGCCAGAGCGTGTCGCAGAAGTAGAACTCACTGTACGCGCACTGCCACAAAAGGTAGTTGCTGATGCGCTTCTCCCCGCCCGGCGGATGAGAAGGTCGGGATCGGGAAGTCCGCTTGAATAGAGGTAGCGCGAAAAGCCCTCCTCGGTCAAAGCGTCCGCGTCCTGCTCCCCTGCCGCGCAGTCACGCGCAAACGCGCGGGCGGCGTGCAGGATCTCGTCGCGTCCGCCGTAGTTGAGGCAGACATTCGCCTGAAAGCCTCGATGCGGGATGAAATCTCATTCGTCTCATCGATGAGTTCCCGAAGTTCCGGCGTCAGGACGCTTAAATCGCCCAGAAAGCGCAGACGGTTGCCGTCCTTTTCCATCGTGTCGATGCACTCGTGCAGATATTGCTCGAGTAAGTGCATGATGCCGTCGACCTCGTCCTTCGGGCGCTTCCAGTTTTCGGTCGAAAAGGCGTAGACCGTCAGATAGTCGATGCCCAGGTTCTTGCAGTAGGTGCCGAGCTTTCGAAATGTTTCCGCCCCCGCCTTGTGACCGGCCGAGCGCGGGAGGCCGCGCTTTTGCGCCCAGCGGCCGTTGCCGTCCATAATGACGGCAACATGACAAGGCAGGTTGTTCAAATCAACCTGCCCTGCCTTGTTCTCTTTGGAAAAGAGCCCCATATCAGACCGCCATGAGCTCCTTCTCTTTCTTCTCGAGAAGGGCGTCGACCTCTTTGCACATGTCGTCGGTCAGCTTCTGCAGGTCCTTTTCGGCAACCTTCAGGTCGTCTCGGTGATCTCGCTGGCCTTCTGCTTCTTCTTGAATGCCTCCATCGCGTCGCGGCGGATGTTGCGGATGGCGACCTTGCCGGTCTCGGAATACTTATGGATCTGCTTGACGAGCTCCTTACGGCGCTCCTCCGTGAGCTGCGGGAAGTTCAGGCGGATGGACTTGCCGTCGTTCTGCGGGTTGATGCCAAGGTCAGACTCCTGAATGGCGCGCTCGATGGGCTTGAGGGCCGTGCCGTCCCACGGGGTGATGACGAGCTGGCGCGGATCGGGAGAAGCGATGGCCGCGATCTGCTGGATGGGCGTGGGAGAGCCGTAGTAGTCGACGCTGATGCGATCGAGCACAGAGGCGTTGGCGCGGCCTGCGCGCACAGAGGCAAAGTCCGCGTTCACCGCGTCGATGCTCTTTCTCATTTTGTCGGAATAAACCTTGTAATCTTCTTTATTCATGGGGATACCTCCTCAAAAATTTTTATCGTAAAACCGCAAGTGCGGGGTCGCTCAGTTTTCGCCAACAATGGTGCCGATCTTCTTGCCCTCGACCGCACGGATGATGTTCTCGGGATCCTTGAGGGCAAAGACGAGCACAGGGATGTGGTTGTCCATCGAAAGGGACGTGGCCGTGGAGTCCATGACCGCAAGATGCTGGGCCAGCACATCCTCATAGGAGATAGCGTCGTACTTGATCGCATTTGCATCCTTGGCGGGGTCGGCGTTGTAAACGCCGTCGATGTTCTTGGCGAGCAGGATCACATCGGCGTTGATCTCCGCCGCGCGCAGCACCGCTGCCGTATCGGTCGAGAAGAACGGAGAGCCGATGCCGCAGCCAAAGAGCACTACGCGGCCCTTTTCCAAATGCCGGATGGCGCGGGCGCGGATGTAGGGTTCGGCGACTTCTTTGATCTCCAGCGCCGTCTGCACGCGCACGTCGACGCCCTTCTGCTCGAGCACATCGGCGACCGCCATGCAGTTCATCGCCGTGGCCAGCATGCCCATGTGGTCGGCACGGGTGCGCTCGATGTAGCCCTCGCCGTTTTTCACGCCGCGCCAGAAGTTGCCGCCGCCGATGACGACGCCCATCTGCACACCCATGTCCGTGCACTTTTTGATGACGTCGCACACCTTGGAAACGACGTCGAAGTCGAAGCCGAAGTGCTTGTCGCCCGCCAGCGCCTCGCCGCTGATCTTGAGCAGCACGCGCTTATACTTGAGTTGAGCCATGCTCATAATCTCCCCTTTCAGGAACAAGTTCAAATTTTCACAGCTACTATTTTAGCGTATTTTTGCTCTTTTGCATAGGGGGAAAGCGTAAACTTTTTTCACAAATTCGCTCTTTCCTTTTTCGTCAAGTTGAACCGCCGTGGATAGCGGAAAAAAGCAGCCGTTTCATACGGCTGCTTTTTTAGATTTTTCGTTTACTTGATGCCCTTGATGCGGATAAGGTCCTTCAAAAGCTCGACCGTGCCATCGATGCCGAGCAGGTCGAATCGATGCAGAGGTCATAGCTCTTGGCATCGCCCCAGTCCTTGGCGGAATAGTAGTTATAGTAGGAAGCGCGGGACTTATCCGTCTTCTTGATGCGGTCTTTCGCCTCGTTCTCGCTGATGCCGTTGCGGGCGGCAACGCGCTTGATGCGGTTTTCGAGCGGAGCCGTGATGAAGAGATTGATGACGTCGTCGCGATCCTTGAGCGCGTAGTCCGCGCAGCGGCCGATCAGGACGCAGGGGCCCTTGTCGGCGAGCTTTTTGATCGTGTCGTAGGTCGCCAGGTACACCTGCTGTTCGATGGAGCCCTTGGGCGTCACATGGTTCATCGAGAAGGAATAGGGGTCATCGCGATGGAATAGAGAAAGCTCTTCGGGCGTTCGTCAAAGGAACGGAACAGCTCTTCGCAAAGTCCGCTCTCCTCTGCCGCCTCCTTGAGCAGCATGTCGTCGTAATAGGCGATGCCGAGCTGCTTGGCAAGCATCGTGCCGATCTCGCGTCCGCCGCTGCCGTATTGTCTGCCAACCGTAATGACCATAAAGATTCCTCCTTTTTCGCGCCTTGAAACAAAATCGGTGCTATTTGGATTATAGCACCGATTTCGTAAGAAGACAATATTTTTTCCTGTTTCGATTTTGTAAAGGCGCGGCCTTATTCCGGAAGCGGCAGGCCGAGGCGGCGATACATCGTCTTTTTCACCGCGCGCAGAATATTTTCATAGCCCGTGCAGCGGCACAGATGGCCGGAGAGGAGCTTTCTGAGCTCGTCATCGGTGTAGAGGCGGTTCGTCTCCAAGATCTCGACCGCAGTCATGATGAAGCCCGGCGTGCAGAAGCCGCACTGGACAGCGGTCTCTTCAATGAACGCCTGCTGGATGTCGCTCAGCTCGCCGTCGGGCCCCATCAGGCTTTCGAGCGTGCGGATGTGCTTGCCGTCCGCCCAGACGGCGAGGTAGATGCACGAGTTGAATGCCTCGCCGTCGATGATGACGTTGCAGGCGCCGCACTCGCCGACCTCGCAGCCCTTCTTCACGGACGTCATATGGTAATCGTTTCGCAGCATATCGGTCAGCGACGCACGCACGTCGACCATTTTCTCAACGTCCTTGCCGTTTAAGTTGAATCGCACCAGCTTGTACTGACTCATTTGATGACACCTCCCGCCCGTTTGATAGACTCGATCAGGCAGCGCTTGGCCATTTCGACCGCGATGTGTTCGCGGAACGCCTTGGAGGCGCGCCAGCTGTCGCGCGCGTGGATATCGTTGAGCACGGCGAGAGAAAACTCTTCCGCTGTCGTAAGTGTCAAGGGTTTATCCTTGGCAGCTGCCTCCGCGCTCGGGCAGCGCATCGGCACAGGACCGGCAACGCCGTAGGCGATGCGGGCGCGCTCAATAGTCTGCTTGTCGGGCGACAGGCGCACGTTCACGCTGCACCCGAGCGTCGCGATGTCCATCGCGTTTCTCATGGCGTACTTGATGTAGTAGCCATAGCAGTTTTCGTAGCTCGCCTTTGGGATGAGGATGGCGGTCTGGATCTCGCCATCCTCCACGCGGATGTCGACCTGACCGGCCTTGATGTAAAAGTCTTTGATGGGCAGGCGGCGGATGCCGTCCTTCCCCGTCAGCTCCACGATGGCCTCCCACGCATGCAGTGTGGAGGCGGAGTCCGCGCTCGTCACGCCGTTGCAGGTGTTGCCGCCGATGGTGCCGATGTTTCGGATCTGCGGGCCGCCGACCATGTCGACCGCCTCGCCGAGGACATTGATGTACTTCTGGATGATGGGGTCACGCGTGATGTGGGAAAAGCTCGAGAGCGAGCCGATGCGGATGTTTTCCTCCTCGTCGATGCTCACGCCGCGCAGCTCGTCGAGGCCGTAGATCGAGATGAGTTCCTTCCCGGCGCGTTTACCCTCGCGCATCTGCACGAGCACGTCGCTGCCGCCGGCGATGATCTGCGCCTCGGGATGCTCCAAGCGGAGGGCGACGGCGTTTTCGACGCTTTCCGCCTCATAGAGTGCTTTCATATCATACATGGCTCACTTCTCCTCCTTCCAGCTGTCGTGGATGAGCCCCGCCTTGCTGAACTCGGCATACAGAACGTGCGGGGTGATGGGAACGGTGTCGATGGCGACGCCGGTGGCGTTGTAGATGGCGTTGCGAATGGCGGGCGCGCCCGAGCAGGCGGGCGGTTCACCGAGTGCCTTCGTGCCGAACGGCGAGGTCGGCTCCGGATTTTCGACAAACTGCGCCTCAAGATGCGGATGATCCATCACGGTCGAGAGCTTGTAGTCGAGCAGGTTGTTGTTGAGGGGCTTACCCGTCTTCTCGTCGAAAAGGAGCTGCTCGCTCAGGCCGAAGCCGATGGCCATGGACATGCCGCCGTGCACCTGTGCCTCGGCAAGCGCGGGGTTGATAAGCTTGCCGCAGTCGTGGACGTTGATGATCTTCTTGAGTGTCACCTTGCACATCGGGATATCCACCTCGACGTCGGCAAAGGTGCAGCCAAACGAATAGGCGTTGTTGCGGATGGTGTAGGTCGACTCGGCGGTGATGTGCTCGGAGTCCGCGGCGTTGTACTGCGCGGTCATCGCAAGGTCTTTCAGCGACATGAGCACCATGCCGTCGCCCTTGCGGATGATGTTGCCGTCGACGATGTCCATATTGTCGACGCCTGACGGGTGAGCTTTGTCGCGTACTGAAGAATTTTCTGCCGCAGGAGCGTCGCCGTCTGGCGGATGGAGAAGCCCGCGACGTAGGTCTGGCGGCTCGCGTAAGCGCCGAGGCCTGTGGGCGTGATGTCCGTATCCTGACAGGAGACGACACGCACGTCGTGATAGCTCTTGAGGCCGACGCCTCGGCCGTCATCTGCGCATAGGCCGTGTCCGCGCCCTGCCCGATCTCCGTCTCACCGCACTGCATCGTCACCGTGCCGTCGAGATTCAGGAGCATGCGGTTCGAGGACGTTTCAAGCGAGATGGGATACACCGCCGTGTTGTACCAGAAGGCCGCCACGCCGATGCCGCGGCGGACGGGGCCGATGTCCTTGGCATACTCCTCGCGCTTTTTGTCGTATTCGATGTACTCCTTCCCCTTTTCCAGACATTCGCGGAAAGAATCGTAGTAGTTCGTGTTACCTGAGAAGCCGTCGTGGAAGCCCTTGGGCATGATGTACTTCATGCGGTATTCGAGCGGCTCCATGCCAACGGCCTTCGCGCACTCGTCGATGTTCGCGTCGTCCGCGAACGACGCCTGCGGCATGCCGTAGCCGCGCATCGCGCCTGCGGCGGGGCGGTTTGTGTACACGGTGTAAGCGTCGCCCTCGAAATTGTCGCAGGGATAGATCTGCGGGAACGAGCCCATGGCCTTGGCGACGATCGAATGGCCGTGCGAGGCATACGCGCCTGATTGGAGAAGCACTCGACCTTGCGCGCGGCAATCGAGCCGTCCTTATGGAGCCACGTGATGATATGGAAGCGGATCGAGTGGCGCACACGGTTACTGACGAATGTCTCTTCACGCGAGCAGTCGATGCGCACGCATTTTCCGTGCACCTGCGTAGAGCACCACGCGCACAGTGGCTCATAGAGCGCATCCTGCTTGTTGCCAAAGCCTCCGCCGATGTAGGGCTTGATGACGCGGATATCCGCCCACGGACGCCCGAGCGCCTGACCGACGATGCGGCGGATGATGTGCGGGATCTGCGTGGAGGACACGACGACGATGCGGCCATTTTCCTCGTAAGCGTAGCAGCCGTGGTTTTCAATGTGGCTGTGCTGCACGGTGGGGGTGTTGTACCAGCCTCGACCTTGATGAGGCCGGGCTCTTTGATCGCCTGCTGATAATTGCCCTTGCGGATATCGGTGTGCTTCAGGATATTCCCCGGGAAATTTTCGTGGATGCAGGGCGCGTCGGGCTCCATGGCCTTCTGCACGTCGAGCACAAACGGGAGTTCCTCATATTCGACCTTCAGCGCGCGCACGCCCTGCATGGCCGAAACCTCATTCTCCGCAATGACGACCGCGACGTCGTCGCCGTAGTAGCGCACATGGCGGTTCAAAAGATTGCGGTCGGCCACGTCCTGATGCCCCGGGTCCATCGACCATGGATGGCCCGCCGTCGGGAAGCAGTGCTCCGGCACGTCGAAGCAGGTCAGCACCTTCACAACGCCGGGGATGGCCTCCGCCGCGGACTTGTCGACTGATTTGACAAATCCGTGCGCGATGGTGGAATGCTTGATGCGCGCATAGAGCGCACCGGCCGGCATCCGATCCTCATAGTATTTCGTGCGTCCGGTGACCTTGTCGAACGCATCGACGCGGATCTCGCTTTTTCCTACCTTGCTCATCTGTCTACCTCCTGTTCCGAGCAGCCGCTTTGTCGGTTTTGCTCGAAATCTGCAACTCCTTTGCTATTATTTTAGCACATTTCGCACAGCGTGTACAGTGCTGCATGCGTGATATAATACAAATGATCGCGGATGTACCATTTTGTCCGCTTTTTTCTGCCGATTGGTGAAAAAGAAACGAATGACTGGTGATTTTAGATGGATAACACGTTGAAAATAGGATGCGTGGTCATGGCGGCGGGCAATGCCGCGCGCTTTGGCGAGAACAAGCTCGCCGCGATGGTAAACGGAAAGCCGCTTATCGAGCATGCGCTCGATGCGATCCCGCGGGAGAGCTTTTCCCGCGTGCTGGTCGTGACGCAGCACGAAAACGTGGAAGCGGCCGCCAAAAAATTTGGCTTTGAAGCTCTGCGGAACGAACATCCCGAGCGCGGCCAGAGCGAGACGATCCGCTCGGCACGGCGGCGCTGTCAGACTGTGACGCGCTCTGCTTCATGGTGGCCGACCAGCCGATGCTCAAGCGCAAGACCGTCGCGCAGGAGCTTGAGTTCTTCCGCGCGCACAGCGAAAACATCGTCGGATTGGGACACAACGGCGTGCGGGGCAACCCCTGCCTCTTCCCTGCCCGCTTCTTTCCTGAGCTTTTATCGCTTGAGGGCGATGTCGGCGGCAGCGCGGTCATCAAGAGACATTTAGATGATCTGCTGCTCTTTGAAGCGCCGGAGACGGAGCTTTGCGACGTTGACACGAAGGAAGCGCTCGAAGCGCTTAAGAAACGCTGATCTCGCCGCGGAGGTCTTCTTCCATTGCCTGCTTGATCTTCTCCTTGTCGTAGCCGCAGGAGAAGAGATAGTAGAGCTTGGCGACGGCGGCCTCGGTCGTCATGTCGAGTCCGCTGACCGCGCCCGCCTTTTTGAGCGCGCTGGACGTTTCGTAGGTGCCGAGCGACACCGCGCCCTGCGGACACTGCGAGCAGACCGTGAGCACCGTGCCGTTCTGAAACGCCTTGCGGATGATGGGCAGCAGCGCGTTCCCGTCGCCGGGGATGTTGCCCGCGCCGAACGTCTCGATGACGATACCGCGGAGCTTTTCGGTCATGATGGCCTCGAACAGCGAAAACTGAATGCCCGGAAATACCTTGATGACGCCGATGGGAATATTATCAAGCGTCTGGAGCTTGAGCCCGCCTTCCTGCCGCGGCAGGAGGGCGGCTTCGTTATATTTGATGGAAATGCCCGCCTCGGCAAGGCTCGGGTAGTTGGGCGAAACGAAAGCGATGAGTCCGTCGGCGGAGTATTTTGTCGCGCGGTTGCCGCGCAGCAGCTTTCCGCCGAAGTACAGGCACGTCTCACGCACGATGCCTTCCCCGCAATCAGCAGCGCGGTGATGAGGTTGGTCGCGCCCGTCGCTGCGAATTTCGCACAGCGGGATCTGCGAGCCCGTGAGCACCACGGGCTTGTCGAGCCCATCGAGCATGAACGACAGTGCCGAAGCCGTGTAGGCCATCGTGTCCGTGCCGTGCAGGACGACGAAGCCGTCGTAATCGTCATATTTCTGCGCGATCAGCTCTGCGATGCAGTTCCATTCGCGCACGGTCATGTTGGATGAATCCAGCAGCGGCGAGAGTTCATAGAATTCCCACTCCGGCATCTCCGCGCGCGGAGGTCTGGAATGGCATCGAGCGCGGCGCGGAAGTAGCCCGCGCGCGGCGCGTAGCCGTTTTCCGTGCGCGTCATACCGATGGTGCCGCCGGTATAGATGATGAGAACTCGTTTCATAGCTCTCTCCTGATTGTATTACTTTTTGTACGGCGTATGGTCGAGCGGCAGGCTGCGGCGGCGCTCGCCGTCGTAGCGGTAATACGCCTGCGCGATGGCCGGCGCCGTGGGGATGGACGTGATCTCACCGATACCGATGGCGCCGTTGGCGAGGTTTAATCCCGCTTGTCGATGACGATCGCCTTGATCTCGGGGATCTGATGCGAGCGGAACAGGCCGAGCGTGCCGTATTTTGCCGTGGCTTGCCGTGGTCGAGCGGGTACTGCTCTGTCAAGGCGTAGCCCATGCTCATCACGACGCCGCCCTCGATCTGCCTTCGCAGGACAGCGGGTTGATGGCCTTACCGACATCGTGTGCGGCGACCATCTTTTTAATTTTGCCCGTCTCCTTGTCGAGAATGCACATCTGCGTCGCGTAGCCATAGGCGACATGGCTGACGGGGTTCGGCACATTTGCGCCGAGCGGGTTCGTCTTGGCGTAGTATTCGCCGTAAAACTCCTGCCCCTTCAAATCGCTCAGCGAGCGGTACTCCATCGCGTCGCGCAGCAGCAGGCATGCGCGGCGGCAGGCCTCGCCGGTGACGAGCGTCTGGCGCGAGCCGGAGGTATCGCCACTGTCAGGCGTTATGAACGTGCTGTTGCCGTCGTAGACGACCTGATCGCGCGTGAGCTTTGCGTTTGTCACGACGAGCTGCACCAGCACCGTGCCGAGACCCTGACCGATGCAGGATGCGCCCGCGCGGATATGGACCTTGCCGTCCTCGCCGATGACGAGCTTGCAGCGCCCATAGTCGGGAAGACCGACGCCGACGCCCGCGTTTTTCATCGCGCAGGCAAGGCCGACCGGCTCGCCGTTTTTGACCGCTTCGTCATAGTAGGGCTTGATGGCCTCGAGCGTTTCGACAAGGCCCGTTTCGGGGCCGACGATCTGTCCGTTCGGCAGCACCTCGCCCGGGCGGATGGCGTTGCGGTAGCGAATTTCCCACGGGGAGATGCCGACAAGGTCGGCCATCTCATTTAGGAGCGTTTCGGTCGCAAAGCAGGTCTGCGTCACGCCGAAGCCGCGGAACGCGCCCGCGGGCGGATTGTTCGTATAGTAGGCGTGGCCCTCGATTTCAAAATTCTCATAGTGATACGGGCCCGCGGCGTGCGTGCACGCACGCTCGAGCACGGGGCCGCCGAGTGAGGCGAAGCCGCCCGTGTCGGACACGACGCTCGCCTTTACGCCCTGAATAATGCCGTTTTCGTCGCAGCCCATCGTGAAGTCCATCCACATCGGATGGCGCTTGGGATGGACGAGCAGCGATTCCTGCCGTGTGAGCTTCACCTTGACCGGCACGCGCGCGATGTATGCGATGAGCGCCGCATGGTGCTGCACGGACATGTCCTCTTTCCCGCCGAAGCCGCCGCCGACAAGCATATTTTCGACCTGGCAGTGGGCAAAGTCGACGCCGAGCATCGCCGAGCACTCGTGCTGGGTGGTGTGCGCGCTCTGGTCGGTCGTCAGCAGCTTCACGCCGCCGTTTTCAAGCGGGAGCGCCACGCAGCACTCGGGTTCCAAAAAGGCGTGCTCCGTCCACGGAGTCTCAAACTTCTCGTGTAAGACGTATTTGGAATGTTTGATGGCCTCGTCTGCATTGCCGCGCACAACGTGGCGGTGCGCCTGCAAATTGCCGCGGTTGCCCATGATGACCTCGGGCGCACCGGGGGCGGACGCCTCCTCAGGCCCGTAGACCGCGGGAAGCTCTTCGTAAACGACACGTACAAGCTTTTTTGCCTGCTCAAGTGTTTCTAAGTCGCGCGCACAGACAAGCGCCACCGCGTCGCCGAGATACTGCGTGATCTCCCCCTCGCCGATGAGCGTCGGCTGGTCCTTCTGGATGTGGCCGACGTTCTGCTGGCCCGGAATGTCCTTTGCCGTCAGCACGCATACGACGCCGGGGAGCTCTTCCGCCTCTTTCGTGCGGATATAGAGTACGCGGGCGCGCGGGTACTGGCTGCGCACCGCGCCGCCATAGCACATGCCGTCAACATAGATGTCATCGGGGTACTTGCCGTAGCCCTGCACCTTTTCGGCGACGTCGATGCGGTGCACGCGCGAGCAACCTGAAAGTCTTCCTTCTTTTCGGGAATTTTCCCCTCGCGTAAAATCTTCGCCGCAAGCAGGATGCGTCGATGATCTTGACATAGCCCGTGCAGCGGCAGATATTGTTGCGGATGGCAAAGGCCGCCTCTTCGCGTGTCGGGTCGGGGTTCTGGTCGATGAGCCCTTGGCGGAGATGACCATGCCGGGGATGCAGAAGCCGCACTGCACGGCTCCGGCCTCGCCGAAAGCGTAGGTAAAGGCCTCCTTTTCAAAGGCGGAAAGGCCCTCGACCGTGACGATATGTTTCCCTCCAGCTTGTCTGTCTGAGGGATGCAGGCTTTCGTCGGCTTGCCGTCGATGAGGACATGGCACGTGCCGCACGCGCCTCACTGCACCCGTCCTTGACGCTGGTCAGATGCAGCTCGTCGCGAAGATAGCGGATGAGTTTTTGATTTTTCTCCACCGTGACCGGTGTACCGTTGACAACGAATGCAGCCATTTCAGATCTCCTGTTCACGAGAAAATCACAAATATCACAATTATTTTGGTTGCCTAACTAATTTTATTGTAGCACAGGCACAACAAAGACGCAACACAAATTCTAAATTTCGATATTCTATTTTCGGAATCACGCTTTTGCCTCAAATCCTTGACAAATTTTGAACATTGGACTAAGATATCGCCATACCTGCAAGGGGCGCTGGCGCAAGCCGGCTGTGATGCGGCGTATCGCCGTCGCTGTCCCTCAGACCTGATCCGGGTAATGCCGGCGTAGGAATGCAAAGATGATCTTGCCTGAGCTTTGCACCGTGACGTCGACGCCGCGGTGCTTTTTTGTGCCGCGGCGCGGACAGGGACCATATTTTTAGGAGGAATCCCTTATGAGCAACACGTCCACCCATTCCAGCACCCGCCGCCTGACCGAGGGCGGCATCTGCATCGCGCTTGCCCTTGTGCTGAGCTATCTCAAAATTCCCATCGGTCTGTCGTTTGGCGGCTTCGGCGGCTCGATCACCCTTGTGATGGTCCCGCTCATCCTCTTCGCCGTGCGCTATGGCGCGCCCTGGGGCATCCTCGCGGGCGTCGCGTTCGGCACGCTCAAGTATTTCTTCGCCGAGGGCTTCGCCGTGAGCTGGGTGTCCATCATCTTCGACTATTCCGTCGCCTACGGCGCGGTCGGCCTTGCGGGCCTTTTCCGCGTGAAGGGCAACGACTATTCCAAGCTCCCGCTCGCCGCGTTCGTCGGCTGCCTCGGCCGCTTTGTCATCCACTTTATCTCCGGTGTGACGGTCTACGCGCAGTATATGCCCGAGGAATTCATGGGCATGACCATGACGTCTCCCGTGTTCTACTCCGTGCTGTACAACGGCACGTATATGCTGCCGAACACGATCCTCGCGATCGTCATCTGCGCGCTGCTGATGAAGCCCGCAGCGAAGCTGCCGAGCGCAGAGTAAAAAAATAATATGGCAGCGCGACAGCGCTGCATTTGTTCCCTGCGCCGCGCAGGGGTGCGATAATAAGGGAGGGGTATCTCTTTTTGAAAAAGAGATACCCTCCCTTACACCTCCCAGAGAAATTTCCATTGCAAGCGAGCAGCTCGAAGAGGTGCGATGCTTGCCGATTGCACTTCCCTGCGCGCGGCGAAGCCGCGTTAGCATTGCTATACGATTTGGCCTACTTCTATCATCCGCTGCCGCTCTGCTCATCTTGTTTTGGTGCAGCCTAATCATCTGACAATGCATATCATCTTGGTAGTGCGTACTGCGGCGAGCGCCAGCAAAGCCGCCTCGGCAGGCAATAGCAAATCTGTACAAGTCCAAAGTAGGCGGAAATTGCGTAAGGCTAACGAATCGCAGGCAAAGCGACAGCGAAGATAGAAGCAAACCAAGTCGTTTAGATACAACACCCAGCAGGCACCTGATTCCGCAGGCCGCGCAGCTCTTCAAGTGCCAATCTGCCAATGCAAAGCCTTTCTCTTGGGGTTCCAAAGGGGCCATTCTCTTTTGCGGAAAGGGAATGACCCTGTCCCGTTCCCCTGCGGAGTACAGGGAAAACACGCTCCCCGCGCAGCGGGAATGTTGTATTTACTTCTTGCGCTCCACCAATTTCTGGTATTGTTCCGAGATCTTTTTCCGAATATTTTCGATTCTCGCGGCTTCCTTCCTCCTGCGTGTCGAGGACGAAGTTCTTCGTGCCGAGTTTGAAAAACAGCATGAACGCCTCAGTCACCATGCGGCGGGTCTCGCGGTCGAGGTTTTTATAGGTCTTGAGCATCGCTGCGGCGCTTTTGAGCTTTTCCTCGGTGAGCTCGCTGAGCGTTTTTGCGCCCGAGGCGGTGAAGACGCTGTACAGCGCGTCGGCCAGCGCTTCGCGCTGCTGGGTGTTGAGCGAATCGGCCCAGGACGAGAGCGTTTCATCGACGAGCTTTCCCTCGCGGGAGAAGTCGTCGAGGTGGACAAACTGCGTACCCAGCACCTGCCAGGAAAACCCGTCATGCTGGTAAAGGCCGTCATAGGTCGAATGCACGACTGATAGCGCTTTTCATGCTCCATCAGCATGCCGACGACAGATGTCTGCGGCAGGATGGTATGGATGCGGCTTGCGATGCGCTTGTGCCCCGGCGTCTCGCTGATGTCCCAGGCGAAGCCGGGGCCGTCGTTATTATGGACGGCGACGATACGCTCTTGGATCTCGCCGCTGCTCTTGGCCGCGCTGTAAACGGCGAGGTTGCCACCCTTGGAGTGCCCGCCGATACGGATGGTCTTGTCGCTGTACTGCCGCGCGACGCGCGCGACGTATTCGACCGCCTGCTTCTGCGAGGGGATCTCCTCCAAAAGCCCATGTTGAGGTCTTCCTTCCACCCGACGATCGTATCGTCCGTGCCGCGGAACGAGATATAGATGCTGCCGTTGCCAAGGTCGATCGTCAGCGCCGCAAACTGCTGCTCGATGGAATCGTCAAGCAGCGCTGTGTACCGTTAAGCGTCATATTGCGAAAGCGCGGGCTCGTCATCAGCTTGCGCAGCATTTTCGAGATCGTGTCCGGCACGAGGACACCCATGGGGACGTCCTTCCCGCCGTGGCGGGCGAAAACGCCTCCGCCGCCTCATTCAGCGGCAGGCCGCGCCGAGCTCGGGAGGCGGCACGATGCCGTCAAAGTCGACAAAGCTCAGCTCTGCCAGAATCAGCGCGTCCACCTCGTTGAACGGCGAAATTTCGAGCGTCAGATCCCCGCGCCAGTCCAGATAATCCATCAGATTTGCCATATCGTTAACCTCCGTCAATGGGTCTCGTTTTCTTTCATCGTATGGCGCGCATAGCCGCTGCGCCACAGCCGCACGGCGCGCGCTTGCAGCGCCTCGGGCTTGTTGGGGAGTTTTTCCGCCGCGACCTCGTCTAAAAGCCGCGCAAGCACCGCGCCGATCTCACGCCCGTGGTAGCCGAGGGCAGCAAGGTCTTCCCCGCTAATCTTGAGCTCGTGGATCGAGCAGCACGCGCCCTCTGAGATCAGCTCGTCGTAGATTTTCTGTGCTTCGTGCCACAGCGCCTGCGCACGCTCTAATCCTGCGGGGGCCTTGGCGGCATTGTCCGCCTGTTTGGTATAGAGAAGATTCTGCACCGTCTCCGTGCCGAGACGCGCCATCTCCTTATGGATGGCGCCCGCTCGGGGCAGAACATGTCGTCGAAACAGGCGAGCTGCGCGCGTATTCTGTCACGCAGCGCCTTTTCAAAGTGCAGCCGCGCCATGACGTCCTCCGCCATTTGAGCGGAAATCGCCGTGTGACCGTAAAAATGTCCGACGCCCTGCTCGTCAAACGTCCGGCACAGGGGCTTACCGAGGTCATGGAAGAGCATCGTCCATCTCAGCTCCCGCTTTGGCGGCACGGCGGCGACAGCGCGCGCCGTGTGACCCCAGACGTCGAAGCAGTGGTGGTAATTGCACTGGTCAAAGCCGACGCAGGGTAAAATCTCCGGGATCGGCACGCCCAGAATGTCGGGAAAGGTCAAAAGCGTTTCCCCCACGTTCTCACCGAGCAGGAGCTTGTTCATCTCCGCATACACGCGCTCATGCGCAACGTGGGCGAGTAGGCCGCGCGCCTCATGCGCGGCGCGGGCGGTCTCCTTCTCCGCCGAAAAACCGAGCACAGAGCAGAAGCGCACGAGCCGTAAAATGCGCAGCGCGTCTTCCTCAAACCGCCGCTTCGGCTCGCCGACGCAACGCAGGACGCCTGCTTTCAGGTCTTCCTGCCCGCCGTAGGGGTCTACGAGCGTGCCGTCCGGCGACAAAGCGATGGCGTTGACCGTGAAGTCGCGGCGGGCAAGGTCCTCTTCAATGCTCGTGCCGAACGTGACGGAATCTGGGTGGCGGTTATCCCTGTACGCGCCGTCGCGGCGCATCGTCGTGAGCTCAATGGGCAGTCCCCCGCTCACGACCGTCACCGTGCCGTGCTGTAATCCCGTCGGGTGCGCCCACTCGCCGAAGAGGCGCAGCACCTCCTGCGGCAGGCGTCGGATGTCATGTCGTAGTCGGACGGCGCTTTGCCTCGCAGTATTTCGCGCACGCAGCCGCCAACCAGGTACGGCGAATAACCCGCGCCTTGCAGCGTGGTGATGACCGTTTCGACTTCCTTCGGTAAAAAGAGCATGGAACCCTCACAAAAAATCAAATTTTTAGCATTGCACTCCGTTCGCCGCTATATTATAATAGAAAATCCATAAAAAGTAAATCTCCTGTGCTCCGCACAAGGAAAGGATTTGATACAATGACTAATCAGAAGGATATTTTCTCCTATCTCGTCCCCGGCAAGTGCGCGCATCTGGCCGGCATCGGCGGCGTTTCGATGAGCCGCTGGCAGAGGTGCTGCACGGCATGGGTCTCAAGGTCCAGGGCAGCGACATGAACGACGGCCCGTCCGTCGAGCATCTGCGCTCGCTCGGCATCCCCGTGGCCATCGGCCATGCGGCGGACAACCTTGGCGAGTGCGACTTTGTTATCCGCACCGCGCCATCCACGACGATAATCCCGAGATCTCCGGCGCGGTGACGCGCGGCATCCCCGTTTTCGAGCGCGCGCAGGCTTGGGGCGCTATTATGAAGGCTACAAAAACGCCCTCTGCATCTCCGGCACGCACGGCAAGACGACGACCACTTCGATGGCGACGCACATCTTCATGGCCGCGCAGAAAGACCCGACCGTCATGATTGGCGGCACGTTACAGTTGCTTCATTCCGGTTATCGCGTCGGCAAGGGCGATACGATCATTGCCGAGAGCTGCGAATACTGCAACTCGTTTTTGAGCTTCTTCCCCACCGTCGCGGTCATTTTGAACGTGGAGGCCGACCATCTCGATTTCTTCAAGGACTTAGCGGATGTGGAGCACTCGTTCCGCCGCTTTGCAGAGCTCGTCCCTATCGGCGGACATGTGGTCGCCAATATGGACGATCAGGGCGCGCGCGATGCGCTCAGGGGCATTTCCCAGCCGATCTTCTGGTTCAGCTATGACGATCCCGCCGCGCAGTGCCGCGCGGAAAACATCGTCTGGACGGACGGGCTTCCGAGCTTTGACATCTATATCCGCGGCAGTTACTACGCTCATGTTTCCCTGCGCGTGGGCGGCAAGCACAACGTGATGAACGCACTGGCCGCGGCGAGCGCCGCATATCTTCTCGGCGTCAGCGGCGAGGCCGTCGGTCTCGGCCTTGCAACGTTCACCGGCGCGGGCCGCCGCTTTGAGTACAAGGGAAGCTTCCACGGCGCGGACGTCTACGACGACTACGCCCACCACCCCGGCGAGCTGCACGCGCTGCTCGAAATGGCGAAGACGCTTCCCTACAAGCGCATCATCTGCGCATTCCAGCCGCACACCTACACGCGCACGAAGGCGCTGTTTAACGATTTTGTCAAAGAGCTGCGCGTACCCGATGTCGTCGTGCTGGCAGAGATCTACGCCGCGCGCGAGCAGAATGACATCGGCATTTCGTCTATGGACCTGAGCCGCGAGATCCCCGGATCCGTTTATTGCCCTACGCTCGACAAGGTGACTGCCGCGCTCGCGCGCATCGCCTGCCCGGGCGACCTTATTTTGACCGTCGGCGCGGGCGATATATTCAAGGCCGGCGAAAAACTGCTGAAAGAAGAGAAATAAAGCAACATGGAAATCTCCCCGATCTATCACAATTCCCGCCCCGAGGGTAAGCTGCCCGCGCAGGAAGCGGCAGCGTTCGACTTTCTGGATTCCCTCGGCATCGACTATGAGCGCGTGACCCACGAGCTGGCCGACACGATGGAAAAATGTGACGACGTCTCCGCTGTGCTCGGCGTGGACGTGTGCAAGAACCTCTTCCTCTGCAACCGGCAGAAGACGAATTTCTACCTTTTATGTATGCCGCCGCACAAGGCGTTTCATACGAAGGACTTGAGCCATCAGATCGGCTCGGCCCGCCTGTCGTTCGCGCCGGAAGAGCAGCTTTGGGACTTGCTGCACTGCACGCCGGGTTCAGCGACGATCCTCGGCCTGATGAACGATGATGAAAACCGCGTGCAGCTGCTCATCGACAAGGAGACCTATGAGGCGGAGTACTTCTCCTGCCACCCGTGCCTCTGCACCTCGACCATCAAGCTCAAAACGAGCGACGTCAAAAATATGCTGCTGCCGAAAGTGCACCACGAGCCCATCGTCGTGGAGCTGTAAGAGGAAAAATCAAGCAAAAAAGGTTCCGAAGAGACTTCTTCGAACCTTTTATATGAGCTCTTTTACTGTAAGGTATATCAGCTTGTCAACGTCCGCGTCAGAGCAGGTACAGACGCTGGCGGTGTAGTCGGGGAACGGTTCGAGCACGAAAACGCGCTCATTCGGGAAGCTCGGCACTTCCCTGTCCCGCAATGCGACGGCGCTGATCCCCGCGCGCTTGCAGCGGCTCTCCCGCTGCACCCAGAGGCGCCAGAAATCGGTGTCATTTGCCGCGTGAAAGCGCGTGCGCATCGCGCCGCTCACAGGGCGAAGACACTCGATATCCGCGCCGATTGGCTCGTTGTGAACAGCCAGCAGCGCAGCGCCGCGCGTGTGGCTCAGGCTGAAATGAACGTCCGGATGCGAAGCAAAGTACGGCTTGCCGTGCTCGCCGTAGGAAAGCTGAGGGAAGTCCTCCAAGCCGTAAAGTTCATGCAGTGCACGGCAGAGCAGCGCGCAGGCGCAGAGGCGTTCCGATGTTTTGATGCGGTCTTGCCGCTCAGGTGGCAGAAAACGCGCGAGCGTGGACCGTTCCGCTTCTGAGAGCGGTCGATCTAATTTTACCGCATACAACCGGATATTCACGATGTTCCGCCCCCTTTGCGCAGCGATTCCTGCGGAAATTATAGGAGAAATGGCACGGTCTGTCAAATTTTCTCCGCGCAGAAAAATTTTTTCGAAATTTTTCCGTCAAAAAAGAGGAAAGTAACCATTTTCGGCGTATATATCCATTGACAACAAAAAGTTCCGTGCGCAGAAGTGAGAAAGGAGGACGCCATGGCCTTTGACCGTCAGTTTTTGGACGAGCTCATCGCCCGCAACGACATTGTCGACGTTGTCAGCAATTATGTCTCGCTCCAGCCGCGCGGCGGGAGCCTGTGGGGCTGCTGCCCCTTTCACAGCGAAAAGACGCCTTCGTTCCACGTGCTGCCGGACAAGCAGCTGTGCTACTGCTTCGGCTGCAAAAAAGGCGGCGGCGTCATCAACTTCATCATGGAGGAGGAGAATCTCTCCTTCCCCGATGCGGTGCGCTTTCTCGCACGGCGCGCGAACATGCCCGTGCCGGAAGAAGAGCACAGCGACGAGAGCCGGCTGCGTTCGCGCATCCTGTCGCTCAACCGCGACGCGGCGCGCTTTTACTACGATCAGCTCTACTCGCCCAAGGGTGCGCCGGTGCTCGAGTATATGAAAAACCGCAAGATCACGCGGCGCAATGCAACGAACTTCGGCCTCGGCGCATCGGCGGACGAGTGGGACGGCTTACTGACCGCGATGCGGAAAAAGGGCTATGGCGACGGCGAGCTGCTTGCCTCGGGTCTTGCCATCCGCGGCAAGAACGGCGGGCTGTACGACAAATTCCGCAAGCGCCTCATCTTCCCCATCATCGACGTGCGCGGCGATGTGCTGGGCTTTGGCGGGCGCATCATCAGCAAGGACGATCCGGGCGCGAAGTATATGAACACGCCCGAGACCATCGTTTACAGCAAGCGGCGCGTTTTATACGGGCTGAACCTGGCCAAAAAGAGCAAGCGCAGCAACATTATTTTGGTCGAGGGCAACATCGACGTCGTGATGCTGCATCAGGCGGGATTCGACAATGCTTGCGCCTCGATGGGCACAGCGCTGACGACGGAGCAGCTGCAATTACTCAGTCGCTACACGAAGGAGATCGTGCTCTGCTACGACAACGACGACGCGGGCAAGGTCGCGACGCAGAAGGCGCTGACGCTTCTCAATAACACCGACTTTCAGGTCAAGGTGCTCGAGCTTCCCAAGCGGCTCGTCGACGGAGAGTACATCAAACAGGACGCGGACGACTTCATCAAGTTCCAGGGTAAGGACGCCTTTGAGCATCTGCTTTCCGGCAGCGAGAGCGGGATGGACTTCCGCATGGCGCAGCTCAAGTCAAAGTTCGACCTCAAAAGCGACGAGGGACGTATCGGCTTTGCCGAAGCGGCAGCAGGATTGCTCTCCACAGTGCCGAACGCGGTTGAGCGCGAAATTTACACCGTGCGCGCGTCCGAGGCCGCAGGCATCACGCCCGACGCGATGAAGCTCGAGGTCGAGCGCGCGCGAAAAACGCGCCCGCTACAAGGAAAAGCGCGAGCAGGAGCGGCGGGACCTGAATCCCGCGGCGTCCGCCCAGCCGCGCGAGCGGTCGATCCGCTATACAGACCTTCGCTCGGCGCTCGCCGAAGAAGGCGTGCTGCGGCTTTTGACGCTGGACGATTCCCTCTTTGGCGAGAATCCGCCGATTCGGGAAGAGGACTTCTCCTCCCCCCTCCTGGCCGGTTCTTCACGGCGCTGCGCGCGCAGCTGCGCGAGAGCGGGCAGGTGAACATCCCAGCGCTGGCGGAATTTTTCACGTCGGAGGAGATCAGCCACTTGATCGGTATCCTGCAAAAGCCGGAGTCGCTCAAAAACGGCGCGCAGGCGCTCAGCGACTACTGCACTATCATTTTAGACGAAGCTCACAAACGCGCAGCCGTCAACGAAGATCCCCTGATGGCCGCGATGGAAAAGAATAAATATAAGGGTAACGGAGGAAAGCAAACATGGAAGAAAAACAGCTGACCAGCAGAGAGCTGGAGGAACAGGCCAACGCGCTGCTCGCCGAGGCGGATTTTGAGGAGATCAATCTGCCGAAGAAAGCGAAAAAGGCCGCAGCGGCCAAGAAAGCGAACGAGGATACCGCGCAGGCGGAAAAGCCCGCGGAGAAGTATCCCCCGCTGGATGAAAAGCTGGTCGCCTCCCTGCCCGCGGCGGCGCTGCTGCAGGGCAACGAAAAGCTCATGGAGATTTTTGCCAAGGGCAAAGCCAAGGGCAAGCTCAACTCCAGCGACCTGATGGAGACCATCGACGAGATGAACCTTGAGAGCGAACAGCTCGACCAGATCTACGACTCGCTCGAAACGCTCGGCATCGACATCGGCACCGCCGAGGCCATCGACAGCAGCATCGACGATGTGGAGCCGCCGATGGAGGAGATCGCCGAGATCGAAGAGGAAGAGCTCGTCGACCCGAACGAGCTGGTCGACAGCTTCTCGACTGACGACCCCGTGCGCATGTACCTCAAGGAGATCGGTAAGGTGTCGCTGCTGTCGGCGGACGAGGAAATTCGCTCGCGACCGCGATGTCCGCGGGCGTGGAGGCCAAGCAGAAGCTCGAAGAGGCCGAAAAGAACGGCACGGAGCTGAGCGAAGAGGAAATGAAGCACTCAAATCTGCCGTCAAGAAGGGAGAGCGCTCCAAGCAGCGCCTGGCCGAGGCAAACCTGCGTCTCGTCGTGTCCATCGCTAAGCGCTACGTGGGCCGCGGCATGCTGTTCCTCGACCTCATTCAGGAGGGCAACCTCGGCCTCATCAAGGCCGTCGAAAAGTTTGACTACACCAAGGGCTACAAGTTCTCGACCTACGCGACGTGGTGGATCCGTCAGGCCATCACTCGCGCCATTGCTGACCAGGCGCGCACCATCGTATCCCCGTTCCATATGGTCGAGACCATCAACAAGGTCATCCGCGTGTCCCGTCAGCTCTTGCAGGAGCTCGGCCACGACCCCTCTCCCGAAGAGATCGCCGCCGAGATGGACATGCCCGTCGACAAGGTACGCGAGATCCTGAAGATCGCGCAGGAGCCCGTCTCCCTCGAAACGCCGATCGGCGAAGAGGAAGACAGCCACCTTGGCGACTTCATCCCCGACGAGGTGCGAGCGAGCCGAGCGAGCCGCGTCGTTCACGCTGCTGCAGGAGCAGCTCGTCGACGTGCTCTCCACCCTCACCCCGCGTGAGGAGAAGTCTTGAAGCTGCGCTTCGGCATCGAGGACGGCGTCCCCGCACGCTCGAAGAGGTCGGCAAGGAGTTCAACGTCACGCGCGAGCGCATCCGCCAGATCGAAGCCAAGCGCTGCGCAAGCTCCGTCACCCCAGCCGCAGCAAGAAGCTCAAGGACTTCCTGAACTAAGCCAATAACGACAAATAGAGGGCACACCCTTCAGGCGTTTACAGCGTCTGGATGGTGTGCCCTTTTTCATGCAAAGCGACGTGCCGTGCATTGCACATACGGCATAGTCAGCGGGCAGAATATAAGTTATTCTGTTCAATAATTAAACCTACAAAACAGATTTCATCGTAATGTTTGTGCCTGTTTCAACGCATAAATCATAGAATCGATACCTAATAGTGTCGTATAGCTACTGTTGGTTTTTCTGAAAGCGGGCGTGTAATAAACATTGTTTTCAGCATCAAAGCAGAATTTTTCAGCAGTTAGTTCTTCTATCTCACGTGCCAATAGATTACTTCCATAGAAGCGGCGGAGAAAGTCGATTCCCGCACACATGGCAGCGACAGGTTTCTTTTCGCTAATAAAATGTGTGACGCACGTTTTTATCACATTGGAGTCTCTATAATTGTTCAATAAACCAATTCCACCGGGTATGATCAATGCATCGTATTCTGCAAAATCAACCTCATGAATATCTTTAATGCGTCCCCTGCCGATGCGGGCTGCTTCTATAAGGATATTCCGCTTTTCTGCCATCTGTCTGTCAGGTGGTTAACAGACTGAAAGGAAACATTTTCTGCGACAGGAGTGTAATCACACCCATATTTATCAAGCGCTGCATACGTCAGAATTACTTCTTCTATACATGAACCATCACCGAGGCCACAGCCTGCTAATAAAACTAAATACTTCATTTGTTTTCACCTCCACAACTCACGGTTTGCCAACGACTTCTTACTGATAAGCATAGCATATAAAGCGACTTGCATCAACGCCTTCTTCATGGTAAATCAGCGACCTTTTTATGAACACCGTTCTGTTTTGCCTGTTCACTCGCCGCCCTGCGCCGTTCTCGATAAAGTGGAATGTGATCTCTGCCAGTACCTCTCCGGCGAAGAAAAGTATTCTCAACTCTTCGAATGCTTTGGCCGCGACCGCGACATCCGTCCACTGCTTTCTCAATGCAGAAGGTCTGCCGATCCCGGTAAAGAAATATTTTCCAGCGCTTGACGCGATCTTGCGCCAAAAAAGACCCGCCTCAGTAAGGCGGGTCTTTTTGATTGAGCTCTGTCAAAAACCGTCCCAGTGCGGGGTTCTGGTTGCCGCTCTGCCAGGCGGCGATGATCTCTTCCTCCTCCCCTTCGCCCACGAGCGGGACGAAGACGAGGTTGTCGGCATTGTAAAGGCGGTCGGTGCAGTAGTCGGGCAGGAGCGAGATCCCCTCCTCCGCCGCAACCATCATCAGGATGCTTTCGGTGTCCGCCGAGCGGAAGAGAATGTTCGGCTTGTAGCCCGCCTCGGCGTAGCGCTGCATGAAAAAGGCGTCGCCGTAGGAATCGGGCGCGGCGTCGGGCGACATATATAAGATGTTCTCCCCGCGCAGCTCTTGCCGCGTGAGCTGGCGGCGCTGCGTGAGCGGATGGCCCGCATAGAGCGCGACAACGAGCCGAGCCTTTTCGACCGTCTGAAACGTGACGCCCTCCTGTGTGCGCAGGTTTGTCGAGTCCCAAGTGAAGACGATGTCATACTCCTGATGCAGTAACCCCGCGGCCAACACATCCGTCGAGCAGCGGTAGAACGAGATGAGTACGTTTCCGTTTTTCTGGTGGAAGTGGCGCATTAGGACCGAGAGGTCGCTGCGCTCGTAGCCGCGCACGTAGCCGACGCGCAGCGTGCCGGTCAGGCCCGTCGCCGCGTCGTGCACGCGCTCCTGCGCGCGCTCATGCGCTCTAAGATCGCTTTTGCGTCCAAAAGAAACGACTTTCCCGCGCTCGTCAGGCTTACAGGGCGTGTGCTGCGGTCGAAGAGCTCGCAGCCGAGCGTCTGCTCAAGCTGCTGGATCTGCTGCGTCACCGCGGTCTGCGAGATGTAATACTGCTCCGCCGCCTTTGTGAAACTCCGGTGCTCCGCGGCGGAGACAAAATAGCGTAGCTGATTGCGATTCATGTACTCATTTCCTCATAACATAAGTTTTGCTTATTATATCATCCGATAATCGGTCTTGTAAAGCCCATCTTCCTGCGGTAAGATAAGCACATCGTTCATAAATCTTTTACAAATGAGGTCGATCAACATGAAACGCGAATCGTTCCGCTCCCGCCTGGGCTTCCTGCTCGTCAGCGCGGGCTGCGCCATCGGCATCGGCAATGTCTGGCGCTTCCCCTATGTGACGGGCAAAAACGGCGGCGGCTATTTTGTTCTCTTTTACATTCTGTGCCTGCTCATCATGGGCGTTCCCGTGCTGACGATGGAGCTGGCCGTCGGCCGCGCGAGCCACAAGAGCGCGATCCTCGCCTACAAGACGCTCGAAAAGCCCAAGTCCAAGTGGCACATCCACGGCTGGTTCTGCCTGATCGGCTGCTACCTCTTGATGATGTACTACACGACGGTTTCCGGCTGGATGGTGAGCTACTTTGGCAGGTTCCTGACCGGCAAGTTCTACTCCGGCATGCCCGCGGAGGACGCGTCCGCCGTGTTCGGCCAGCTGCTGTCCGATCCAGTCGAAATGGGTATTTTAGCAGTCGCTATCGTCATCGTCGGCTTCATCGTCTGCTCGTTCGGCCTGCAAAAGGGCCTTGAGCGCGTGTCCAAAGTGATGATGATCGCGCTGCTCGCGCTCATCCTCATTCTCGCCGTTCACAGCCTGACGCTCTCCGGCGCGGCGGAGGGCATGAAGTTCTACCTGCTCCCCTCGCTCGATTCCATCCGCGAAAACGGCCTGCGCAGCCTCATCACCGACGCGATGAATCAAGCATTCTTCACGCTCTCTCTCGGCATTGCGCGATGGAGATCTTCGGCAGCTACATGTCCGATGACCACACCCTCGCCGGTGAGTCCATCCGCATCTGCGCGCTCGATACCTTCGTTGCGCTCATGGCCGGCACGATCATCTTCCCGCCGTGCTTCTCCTACGGCGTAGCGCCCGACAATGGCCCGTCCCTCCTTTTCGTCACGCTGCCGCAGGTGTTCGTCAACATGGCGGGCGGCCGCTTCTGGGGCACGCTCTTCTTCCTCTTCATGATGTTCGCGAGCATGTCCACGGTGCTGGCGGTGTTTGAAAACATCCTCGCCGTCTGCATGGATACCTTCGGCTGGAGCCGCAAGAAGGCCGTTTTCATCAATGGCGTGCTGCTGATGCTCCTGAGTCTTCCCTGCGTGTTCGGCTACAACATCTGGAGCGACTTCCACCCCATTCTCGGCAAGGACGTGCTCGACAGCGAGGACTTCCTTGTGAGCAACCTCCTGCTGCCCATCGGCTCGCTCGTGTATCTGCTGTTCTGCGTCACAAAGTGGGGCTGGGGCTTTGACAAGTACCTTGCTGAGGTCAACAAGGGCGCGGGCATCAAGCTCTCGCCCAAGCTCAAGCCCTATTTCCAGTGGGTGCTGCCGATCCTGATCGTCATCATCCTGCTCCAAGGCCTGCTGTAAATTTGCTATTCTCTCATCTCTCATATCTCTCAAAAGGAAAAAGCCGCAGTGAAATTCATTGCGGCTTTTCCCTTTTTCCGCTTCCTTCGCAATTATGAACTCCGTGTAAAATTCGCATATAACTCGTAAAAAATATTTATATAAATCTATTGACAAAATTTGTTCACGTGCTATGATAGCATCCAGAAAGAAAAAGAACCCCAAGGAGGCGCATGATGAAAAAAAACCTGTACAGTCTGACGCTGTCAGATGATGTGGTGCGCGAGGTCGACGCGCTGGCCCACCGGATGGGCACGAACCGTTCGGCGCTCGTCAACCAGATTTTGGCCGAGTACGTCTCCGTGCCGACGCCCGAGCGCCGCTGGAACGATATTTCGAGGCCATCGAAGAGCTGATGACGCCCACGCGCGAGCTGGTGCCGTTCTTCGCCCCCGGCTCGTCCACAATGTCGCTCAAATCGAGCCTATCGTATAAGTACCGCCCGACGGTCAAGTACGAGGTCGACCTGAGCAATGGCGACGCCCAGACGATGGGCACGCTGAACATCGTGTTCCGCACACAGTCGGCGGCGCTGATCTCCGCAATGACGAGCTTCTTCCGGCTCTGGGTGCAAATCGAAGACAAGTGCCTCGCACCGCTTCTCGGCAGCTCCATTTCCTGCGCGCTGTACGACGGGCGCTTCGTCCGTCCGCTCGCGATGCCGCGCGGAAAGGCGCTGACTGCCGATGATGTCGCCGGTGCGATCAGCGCTTATGTCCAGCTCTTCGACCGGCTGCTCAAGGGCTATCTCGACGGCTCGCTCTCCGCGAGCGATGTTGAAATGGCCTACCGCGGCGATCTGCGAAGCAGAACGCTGCTGATTTAATCACTTAATTGTAAAAAACACGAATTTGAGGTGAACTTGAATGAAGCTGAAAAATATACGCAAAAGGCTTTGGAAGCCGTCAAGACCGCGCAGAACATGGCGCAGGAAAACGGCAACCAGTATCTGACCACCGAGCATTTGCTCTATGCCCTGCTCGATCAGGACGGCGGACTGATCGGGTCGCTGTTCGGCAAGATGGGCGTCGATTGCGACGGCTTACTCTCCGAGCTCGACACGCTGATCCGCAATCTGCCCCGCATCTCCGGCGGCAGCGGCGAGGTGTACGCCTCGCCCGAGGTCGCAAGATCCTGAACCTTGCCGAAAAGACCGCCGAAAAGCTGCACGACGAGTATCTCTCCGTTGAGCACCTGATGCTCGCCATCTTCTCCGAGGCTCGCAGAGCGTGCGCCAGCTGCTCTCCAACCATGGCATCACGAGAAGCCGCTTCTCCGATGAGCTTGCGAAGGTCAAGACCTCCCCCGTGACGAGCGACAATCCCGAGGATTCCTACGACGCGCTCAAGAAGTACGGCACGGATCTCGTCGAGCGCGCCCGCACGAAGGAGCTTGACCCCGTCATCGGCCGTGACGCAGAGATCCGCAACGTCATCCGCATTCTGTCGCGTAAGACGAAGAACAACCCCGTGCTCATCGGCGAGCCGGGCGTCGGCAAGACGGCCATCGCCGAGGGCCTTGCCCAGCGTATCGTGCGCGGCGATGTGCCCGAAGGGCTCAAGGACCGCACGATCTTCTCGCTCGACATGGGCGCGCTGATCGCGGGCGCGAAATACCGCGGCGAGTTTGAAGAGCGCTTAAAGGCCGTTTTGAACGAGGTCAAGAAGTCCGACGGCAAGATCATCCTCTTCATTGATGAGCTGCACACCATCGTCGCGCGGGCAAGACCGAGGGCAGCATGGATGCCGGCAACCTCTTAAAGCCGATGCTGGCTCGCGGCGAGCTGCACTGCATCGGCGCGACCACGCTTGACGAGTACCGCCAGTATATCGAAAAGGACGCCGCCCTCGAGCGCCGCTTCCAGCCTGTCATGGTCAACGAGCCGACGGTCGAGGACACCATTTCCATCCTGCGCGGCCTGAAGGAGCGCTATGAGATCTATCACGGCGTTCGCATCCACGACAACGCGCTTGTCGCCGCCGCGACGCTCTCCGACCGCTATATCACCGACCGTTTCCTGCCCGACAAGGCCATCGACCTCGTCGATGAGGCCTGCGCGATGATCCGCACGGAGATCGACTCGATGCCCGCAGAGCTCGACGATCTGCGCCGCAAGATCATGCAGCAGGAGATCGAAGAGATGGCCTCAAGAAAGAGGACGACCAGCTCTCGCGCGACCGTCTCGAGGAGCTCAAGAAAGAGCTTGCCGATGAAAAGGAACAGTTCAACGCCATGAAGTCCCGCTGGGAAGCGGAAAAGAGCGGCGTGGACAGCGTGAAGCAGCTCAAGAGCCAGATCGAGCAGATGCACGGCGAGATCGAGCGCGCGCAGGCGAACCTCGAGTACGAAAAGGCCGCAAAGCTCAAGTACTCCGATCTCCCCGCCCTCGAAAAGCAGCTCAAGGATGCCGAGGCCGCAGCCGAAAAGCACACGGGCGACAACTCCATGGTGCACGACACCGTGACCGAAAACGAGATCGCCGATATCGTCGGCAAGTGGACGGGCATCCCCGTCAGCCGTCTGATGGAGGGTGAGCGCGAAAAGCTGCTGCGCCTCGACGAGATCATTCACAAGCGCGTCGTCGGTCAGGACGAGGCCGTTCGCCTCGTGACCGAGGCCATCCAGCGCTCGCGCGCGGGCATCGCGGACCCGAACCGCCCGATCGGCAGCTTTCTCTTCCTCGGCCCCACGGGCGTCGGCAAGACAGAGCTTGCAAAGTCCCTCGCCGACTGTCTGTTCGACGATGAACACAACCTCGTGCGCATCGACATGACCGAGTACATGGAGAAATTCTCCGTCTCGCGTCTCATTGGCGCCCCTCCGGGATACGTCGGCTATGACGAGGGCGGCCAGCTCACTGAGGCCGTGCGCCGCAAGCCATACAGCGTCGTGCTGTTCGACGAGGTCGAAAAGGCGCACCCGGACGTCTTCAACATCCTGCTGCAAATTCTCGACGACGGCCGCATCACCGATTCGCAGGGCCGCACGGTGGACTTTAAGAACACGATCATCATCTGACCTCGAACCTCGGCTCTTCCGAGCTGCTCGACGGCATCCAGCCGGACGGCAGCATCTCCGAGAGCGCCCGTGCCGCCGTCATGGGCGAGCTGCGCCGCGCGTCCGTCCGGAATTCCTAAACCGTCTTGACGAGATCATCATGTTCAAGCCGCTCACGAAGGAGAACCTCAGCGGCATCATTGACATTCTGATGGAAGGTCTCAAGAAGCGCCTTGCCGACAAGACGCTGAGGCTCGAAGTCACGGATGCGGCCAAGAGCCTCATCATCGAGCGCGGCTTCGATCCGATCTACGGCGCGCGTCCGCTCAAGCGCTACCTCCAGAGCGCGGCGGAGACGCTGATCGCCAAGGAGATTTTGCGCGGCGACCTCGCCGCGGGCAGCACGCTCGTGCTCGACGCCGAAAACGGCGAGCTGAGCTGCCGCAAGAAGTAAATACGCGTGAAAAGCCGCCCATTCGGGCGGCTTTTTCCGTTTCGCTACCGATAGTAGCGGAATACTTGGTGGACTTTTGCGCCAAAAACTGCTACGATAGCGCCATCAAGGCAAAGGAGGCACGATCATGGACAACGAACTCGGCGCGCATATCCGCACGCTTCGAAAGGAGCGCGGGCTGTCGCAGGAGGCGCTGGCGCAGGCACTCAAAGTCTCGCGGCAAGCCGTGACAAAGTGGGAGGACGGCTCATCGCTGCCGAGCACGGCGAATCTCTTCGCGCTCTCGGGCTTTTTCGGTGTTCCGCTCGCAGAGTTGACCGGCACGCCAGATGGGAACGCTCTCGCAAGCATATCGGAGAAAACACGCGATAAGCGCACAAAGACCCTGCGCATTGGCGCATGGGTGCTGTTGGCTGTCAGCGTACCGGTACTGCTTATATGCGCCGTACAGTATTTTACTGCCGGGCCGCCTATTCCGGAGGATGTTTCGATCGTCGGCGGCGTTGATATGGCGACAGACATCTACGTTATGGGACGGTTCCCTTCACATCTGTTTTTAGCCGCACTGTCGCTCTTTGTCGTGGGACTTGGTGTGCTGATAGGATTGAAAATCAAAAGGTGGAAAGGAAAAACACATGACGGGTAAATACAAGATTTTACTACCGCTGCTGCTCATTTTTCTGCTCGTCGGCTGCGGCAAAACGGACGGTGGCCTGACCATTGAGGGTCACGACTGGACATACGCAAACGCCATCGACAGCGAGGGGCAGTCGCTCGACCTCTCCGTCCTCACCTGCGCCGCACAGGACGGCTCGCTGACGGTCACGGATTCAGACGGCAGCACGCAAAGCGGCACCTACACCCTCACCCAGCGCGATGCGAACGACGTCCTCTATGATCTTACGCTGGATAGCGAGACCGGTACCGCGCTTGTCGCGTCACGGAATACACTGACGCCGCGGGCGGGCAAAGCAGCGAGTATACGCTGATCTTATCGCTGCCAGAGCGGACGGTTTATTTTCGTGCCGATATGGCACAATGAATCAAAGTCGCCCGAAAGGGCGGGGTTTTCCCTGCACCGTGCATGGGGCGAGTCAAAGGGGCCATTCTCGTTTCGCAAAAGAGAATGCCCCTTTGGAACCCCAAGAGAAAGGCTTTGATTGGCAATCTGGAGCTCGAACAACTTTCATGCCTCCGGAGTGAAAGTGCCTGCGCGCGGCGTTGCCGCGTTGGATGTTGCTATACGATTTGCCGCTGCTTCTATCATCCGCTGCCGCTCTGCTGATCTTGTAGGAGTACAGCCTAATTTCCGTCTACCGCCAGTCTCCACAATGCGGCGAGCGCCAGCAATGCCGCATTCGGTAAGCAGTCTGCCGCCGTTCTACCGTCACTCGCGCCTCACGATAGTAAGGCGCGGTTGATATCTGTAACGACTTGCAGAAGATTCATGGCGAAGATGTACACCGCAGTGCAATCCGCAGGCTGCGCAGTTCTTCAAGATCGAGACTGCCAATGTCGGGGGTCGAGGGGCCCTCCCCTTGCGTTCTCTTGGGGGATCTAAAGGGGGGCCATTCTCTCACGTGAGAGAA